>ENA-UERC01001444-UERC01001444.1-human-gut-metagenome-genome-assembly--contig:-NODE-1444-length-13792-cov-6.219103_pt1 | contig 13792 bp, 3 predicted proteins | sample MGYA00242955_ERZ507955 | MGnify/ENA primary metagenome ERZ507955 (study PRJEB26167, sample SAMN06115394) | human gut metagenome | host: Homo sapiens | place: China:Hubei | collected 2016-04-27 | study... | reverse complement strand
AAAGCCTCCCCTGTGTAAGGGGAGGTGGCAACGCGAAGCGTTGACGGAGGGGTTGTCTATTATCGTTTTATCCCCTCCGTCGGCTTTGCCGACAGCTCCCCTTGCAACAAGGGGAGCCTTGGAAATGCGTGTTATATACCCATTACCAATAGAATCCCACTTATCACGAGGTACTCCCTTTGAAAAACGAAACCACCCCCGCCCTGCGCCTGACGCCGGTTCGGGAGACAACTGCATCTGTGCCGCTGGCCGTGGCGGAGCGGAGTCTCGCGGCGCTGTTGGTCTACGGCGGCGTGCTGGGCACGCTGTGCGCCCTTTTCGGCTGGAGCACCCTGTGGCCCGCCATGGCGGCAGGCGCGGCGGCGCTGGCATTGGCCGTATGGTGCGCCATGAGCCGTGGCTGGCGGCAGTGGCTTCCTGCGCTGCTGGCGCTGGCTGCCGCCGCGTGGTGCCTGCTGCTTCCCCAGGCGCGGGACAGCGCCGCAGGCCTTTTCAACGGCGTGCTGGCCTATGTCCAGTCACTGACGGGCCGCATCCATCTGCCGCTGGCCTGCGGGGAGACTGCGGCCCTGTGGGCGGCGCTCCCCGCCTGTATCGTGCTGGGTGCGCTGCTGGGCAGTCTGGCGGTGTACGCGCCTGCGGTCAACATCGTACTGGCGGCGGCAGGCGTGGCGCTGGCCGCTGTCAGCGGCAGCGCCGACGGCGCGTGGTGGCTGGCGCTGCTGTGTCTGGGCGCGGCGCTGCTGTGTCTGGGCAGCCGGAGAAGCTGCCGCCGCTCCCCCGCCGTGTCCTTGTGGACGGCGGCGCTGGCGGTACTGCTGGCGGCGCTGACCGTGGGCGTCACGGTCATCACGGGGCTGGGTGCGTCGTGGAATACGACATCCGCCGGCGAGACCGTCCGCAAGGCGGTTCACGCCCTGCGCTATGAAAACGAAGCTCAGGCCATGCCGGAGGGAGATTTCTCCGCCGGTGTGGATTTTTCCGATACTCCCATGCTGGACGTGACCCTGTCCCGGCCGGAGTCCCTGTATCTGCGGGGCTTCATCGGCCAGCGCTATACCCGCGACGGATGGACGGCGCTGGACGCGGGTGAGCTGTCCCACCAGGCCAACGACGTATATTGGCTGCAAAGCGCCGATTTCTTCTCCCAGACCCAGCTGAGCCAGCTGGCGGCGCTGCTGAAGCTGGACACGCCGCAGATTGACGTGCAGCTCGACGTCTCCGGTGCGTGCCGCCGCTTCGCTCTGCTGCCCTACGAGCTGTCGGACAGCGGCGTGTGCGACCCCTATCAGCTGCGAGATACCCTGCCGGAAGGGGAAAAGCACTACGCCTACACCACCTCCGGTAACCTGACCGCCCGGGCCTATGAGCTGCTGGACGTGCTGAGCCAGCATCTGGAGGATCCCCAATTGAAGAACTATCTGGCACAGGAGACCGTCTATCGCCAGCTGGTCTATGACAACTACCTGACCATTCCGGAGGACACCCAGAAAACGCTGACGGGTTTTCTGGGCAAAGCGCCCGCCTCCATCACCTCCTACGAGGCCAAGAGCCGCATCCGCTCCTGTCTCGCGGAAATGGTGGAGTATGACGAGTCCCCCGTTGCGCTGCCGGAGGACGCCGACCCCGTCAGCAGCTTCCTGCAGGAGACCGGCCGGGGCAGCGCCGTGCAGTACGCCACGACGGCGGTGATGATGCTGCGGTACTACGGCATCCCCGCCCGGTACGTGGAGGGCTATCTCGTCACGCCTGACATGGTGTCCGGCAAGACCGGCGAGACTACCCTGACCCTGACCGCCGACGACGCCCACGCCTGGGCGGAGTACTACGAGGACGGCGTGGGCTGGATCCCCTTTGAAACGGCCACCCCCTACCTGAACGTGATGGCGGAGTCCGACTGGCGCTGGTTCCAGCCGGATAACGACGCCGACCTGACCGGCGCCCAGGCGCAGGACGGCGGCGGAAATCAGAACAGTACGGTGCGCCACAGCACCGTGGAAATACCCGATCAGACCGCCGATCAGCCTCAGGTCATCACCATCTGGAAGGAGCTTTCCTCCACCCTCCGCAGCAGCCTGTCCCGGCTGCATGTGGGCCGGTGGCTGCTGCTCCTGCTGGCGCTGGCGCTGCTGGCGGCCATCCTGTTTGTGGTGCTGCGCCGCCACCGGACGTGCAAACGCCGCGCCGCCGCCTTTGACGGCGCTGACCGCGCCGCCGCCACCGCGGCCCTGTTCGCCTACGCCATGGAGCTGATGTGGCACGGCGGCCTGCACCGTGAAAACGGCTCGCTGCTTCAGCAGGACAAGGCCGTGTCGGACTGGGCGGGAAAGCCGGTGGACTTCCCGGCGCTGGTCTGGCTGAATGCCGAGGCCCGCTACAGCCCCCACCCCATCACCGAGACCCAGCGCAGCCAAATGCGGTACTTTGCCGACGACACGCTGCGGTGCTTCCGCCGGAAGCTGAAGCCCTGGCAGAAGCTGTATCAGAAATGGATCCTATGCATGTATTAAGGAGGAAAAGCGGAGTGAAAAAACGGATCGTATCGCTTTTCATGGCGCTGGTCATGACCCTGAGCCTGCTGCCCACCACCGCGTGGGCCTTCCAGCCGTCCCCGGAGACCACAGAGCAGACCCTGACGGAACAGACGGCGGAGGAGCCGTCCGCCGCGGAGGAAACCACCCCGGCGGAAGTCCAGCCTGCGGCGGAGAGTGCCGACACGGAGCTGACGGACGCTAACAGCTTCCTGCTGTTTGCCGCCACCAATGTGGAGGTGCTCATCGCGCCGGAGCGCGTTCCCTATCAGCCGGGCCAGACGGTGCGCGAGGCGCTGCTGGCGCTGCAGAACCGTGAGGAAACGCCCCACACCTTCGACGGGCTGGAAACGGTCAACGGCTTCGTCACCGCCATCGACGGCGTGTCGGCCAACTATTCCCGCAGCGACGACAAGGGCAGCTTTGATCTGGAGCAGCGCGCCGACAGCGTGGGCGCGTTCCTGTTCCTGACCGCCTATGACACGCTGAACGAGGAGACCGCCTCGGCGCTGTGCGCGCTGGGCCGCGCCATGCTGGCGTGGCAGGAGGCGGAAAAGCCCCAGATGCAGAAGTTCGCCCGGCAGGAGTATGACGCCGCCGCCAAGGCGCTGACGGCGAAAAAGACCGCCGACGAGCTGACGGCGCTGTCCACGGCGCTGACGGAGCGGATGGAGGCCTATACGCAGTACGAAAACGCGGAGACCAAGCCGCTGAACGTGCGGTTTCTGGGTCTTACCGGCCAGCTGCTGACGGACTACACCTTCACGGCGGCGGATCCCTACGGCAACGAAAAGACCTTTACCAACGAACACCCCGCGCTGGCGGCGGGCAGCTATACCTTCACCCTGACCTCCGGCCTGAACGGCGCGTCCGGTGTCATGACGGTGGCGGAGGACGGCAGCGTGACCGTGGCGGACGAGACGCTGACGACCCTGCGCGTTCCTCAGGGCGTGGCGTGGATGGCTCAGCCGGTGCTGCGGTCAGTCAACGGCGGCGACGCGGCGGAAAACCGCTACCCAATGGAACAGGACGGAACGGTGGCGCTGGTGCCCGACACAGTGGGCCCCACCGGCGGGCTGTACCTGTACGGTGTGCCCGGCGCTGATCTGGAGAGCAAGACCTACCAGTGGAACGGCAGCAAGGTTACCCTCTGCGCCATGTATACCGACGTCAACGGCAAGAAGGTCGACAAGAGCCGCAGCTGGGAATCCACCCATCAGGCGCTGGCGGACGTGCTGACCGCCGGTACACAGGGCAGCGCCCTGCGTCTGGAGGCCCGCGCCGACATGGACGGCTATACCATGTATCAGGCGTGGGAGCTGACGCTGGAGCGCACCCCTACCCTCTACGGTCTCAGCGTGATGGCGGGCGGCGTTGACCAGAAGCTGGACTTCTCCGGCACCACCACGGAATACGCCTGCGTGGTCACCACGGAATCGGTGGTGCTGCGGCCTGCCCGGAACAGCAGCTATACCGTTACGGTGAACGGCGGTCAGCTTGACGGGGACGGCACGTATACCCTTCCGCTGGCGGAAGACAGCGACACCACAGCCACCATCGCCGTCACCATGCCGGAGAGCGGACGAACCACCACCTATACCCTCACCGTCACCAGAAAGGCCGCCGTCCCCCTGACGGTAAAGCACGATGATGACGTGACGGTGCGCATCTTCAACGCCGCCGGTGCGGAGATCGGCGTGGACGCCGACGGCACCTATCCCCTGACCCCCGGCGACAGCAGCTATACCTACATCGCCACAAAGAACGAGTACTACCACGCCAAGGGCATTTTCGCCGCTCCCAAGGAGGGCGACACGTCCCTGACCATCACGGCTGTCACGCCGGAGACGGACGACTACCTGACCAGCCTGAAGCTGGCGGCCAGCGCCGTCGGCACCTCCAGCGTGTATCTGCCCGCGGAACAGTTCCGTGCCGGCACCCACGTCTATACTTCGCAGATGGACGACCGGAACAACAGCGTATACGTCTGGGCTGTCGCCGTTCAGGACAAGGGCTGCAAGATCCGCGTGCCGCGTACCGATGGCAAGGATACGAACGTGCCCAGCGGGAGAACCTCCGGCACATTCGCGTCCAGTCTGGCAAAGACGGGGCCGGAAGCCTTCCGCTTCACCCTCCTCGTCTCCCGGGAGGACAGTGAGAAGAAGGTCACCTTTGAGCAGGACTATCTGGTGGATTTCGCCAGAGTGCTGACACTGGCGGACATGTCGCTGTCGGTGGACGGCATGGAGACGGCGTACTATCCGGTGATCAAGGGCGAGGTCGCCGACGACGACGGCTTCTACTGGAAGCAGTATGACTATCAGACCACCGTCCTCGGCTCCGCCCAGGAGGCGGTGCTGACGGTGACACCCTTCGTCACGGGCTACAGTGTGCAGGTAAACGGCGGCCAGATCTACGCGCCTGAGGTGGATCCGGAGACCGGGGAAACGGCGGAGACCGTTACCGTCACCCTGCCGCTGGACGAGACGAAAAAACAGGAGACCTTTACCCTGACCGCCTGCACCGCGGAGGGGCATCAGGCCCGCGCCTATACCCTGACGCTGAAAAAGGGCGCGCCTATTGACACCACCGTCACTATTCAGGATAAGGACACCAAACAAACCATTGACGGCGCGCTGGCCGCCGTGTACGAAATGCGCAGCGGTTCCCGCGTCTGGCCCAATGACGACGGCACGTTCTCGCTGGTGGAGGGCCTGACCTACACCTGCGTGGCCACCTGCTCCGGCTATGTGGGCGACACGCAGGAGATCGCCGCCGGCAAGGCGGAGGAGATCGTCATTTCGCTGGCCGCGGCTCCCGTCTCCAGCCACGGCGCAGGCGTCACCTCCAGCTGGCCCTCCTTCCGGGGCAATGACAACGCCAACGGCGTGGTGAACGCCAAGACCCCCACCTCCAGCGATACCGCCGTGCTCAGCTGGGCCAATAAGCTGGGCGACGGCTACAGCACCTCCGCGCTGGGCTGCCCCATTCTTATCGAGGAGGGCGGCGTGGAGTTCCTGATCGTCTACAGCGGCAGGACGTTGTACAAGGTGGAATCCGTCACCGGCACGGTGGTGGCCACCGGCGCCATGTGCGATACCTCCAGCTTCGCCATCACCTCCGCCACCTACGGCCCCGACTGCGGCATGCTGTTCGTGGCCCTCAGCAGCGGCACGGTGCAGGCCTTTGACGCCGCCACGCTGGAGTCCCTGTGGATCTATCAGGACATGCTGGGCGGCCAGCCCAACTGTCCCCTGACCTACCATGACGGCTATGTGTATACCGGCTTCTGGAATCAGGAGAAGGAGAACGCCAATTTCGTCTGCCTGTCCGCCACCGACGAGAATCCCACCAGCGGCAGCGAGAAAAAGCTGGCCCGCTGGACGTATACCCGTATGGGCGGCTTCTACTGGGCGGGCGCGTATGTCTGCGACGACTATCTGCTGGTGGGCGCCGACGACGGACAGGATCGATCCTCCAGCGCCACCGGCGCGCTGCTGTGCCTTGACCCCTCCACCGGCGAGGAGCTGGATCGCTGGGACGGCCTGCGGGGCGACGTGCGCAGCTCCATCGCCAGAGACGGGGACGGACGCTTCTACTTCACCTCCAAGGGAGGGTATCTCTGCTCCGCCGCCGTGACGCAGACGGCGGACGGCTGGAAGATCACGGATACGCGCTCCTGCGCGCTCAGCAACGGCAGCGGCGACCCGAGTACACCGGCCATGAGCACCTGTACGCCGGTGCTGTATAAGGGCCGGGCCTATATCGGCGTGTCCGGCACGTCCCAGTTCGGCGCGTATACCGGCCACAACATCACCGTGGTGGATCTGGATTCCATGAGTGTGCTCTACAGCGTGCCCACCAAGGGCTATCCCCAGACCTCCGGATTGCTGACCACCGCCTATGAATACCCCAGCGTCTACTTCTTCGATAACTTCACCCCCGGCACATTGCGGCTGCTGGAGGATACGGGAACGGCTCCCGGCAAAACCACCACCGAGACCTATCAGGAGGGCGGCAGCACCCGCACGGTGGAAACGGCCTACGCCCTGTTCACCCCCGCCAACGATCAGGCGCAGTACGCCATCTGCTCTCCCATTGCCGACAGCAAGGGCACGGTGTTCTTCAAGAACGACTCCGCCTATCTGATGGCGCTGACCAGCACCGTCGATAAGGTGGAGGTGACGCAGCTGCCGGATAAAATGAGCTACAACGAGGGCGAGGCCTTCGACCCCGCCGGCATGGAGCTGACCGTCTATTACGCCAACGGCGAGAGCCGCGTTCTGCCGGTCAGCCGCACCATCAACGGCGTCAAGGTGGAATATTTCACCTACAGCGATACCGTCACCGCGGCGGACGACGGCTACTTTGAGCTGACCTACGTGCCCGTCATGTACCAGAGCGGCGCGGACGGCGAGCCTGTGATCCGGGCGGCCAAGACCGACATTCCCATCTCCGTCACCGGCAAGACCTATGACCGGGGCGATATCAACGGCGACGGCGCGGTGGATGTGTACGACCTGCAATACCTGTATGAGTACTGCTGCGACAACAGCACCATCACCGACAGGGCCACCCTCGCCCGGCTGGACGTCAACGGCGACGGCCTGACGAACATCACGGACGCGGCGGCGCTGTACGACTTCCTGATCAGGGGCAGCTGGCCGGAGAGCGATACCTCCGCAGCCGTCCCTCAGACGATGGCTGCCAGCGGCGGCGGAACGGCCAGACTGCTGGGCAGCGCGTCCAGCGCCGGAGCCGTTGACCGTACTGCCCTGAAGGGCGTGACCGCCTCTCTGTCCTCCGCCCCGGCCAGAGCCGCCGTGAAGGGCGATATCAACGGCGACGGCGCGGTGGACGTGTACGACCTGCAATACCTGTATGAGTACTGCTGCGATAAGAACACCATCACCGACCCCGCCACCCTCGCCCGGCTGGACGTCAACGGCGACGGCAAGCAGGATATCGCGGACGCAGCGGCGGTATACGGCTATCTGACCGAGGGTGAGTGGCCCTCCTCCCGCCACGCCATCACCGTAAAAAGCACCGCGCCCGAAACGGCGCGGGTGGAGCAGGGCGGGATGTATACCCTGTACATGAGCGATGTGTTCGACACCTGCCCGGACCGCGTTACCTACACGCTGTCCGGCGAGGGACTGAGCGAGCACACCAAGCTGGCCGCGGACGATAAGGGCGATTACCTGTCCTTCACCAACAGCAAGACAGGCGACTATCTCCTGACCATCACCGCCGTGTGCGGCGCCGACAGCGCGGTGCAGGCAGTCTATCACCTGACGGTTACCGTTACAAAGAGCGCCGCCGGAGACCCCGGCCAGTACGACTATGACGAGGAGAATGCCGACAGCGTGACCGTCTACGTCACCGTCTCCAACGACGGTGTGCCCATCAGGGGCGTCGACGGCACCCCCATGGCCCACCTGCAGGTGGAGGTGCCCTACTTCGATCTGGAGAGTCAGGGGCTTGCGGAGTTCTACCGTTACCACACCGAAAACGGCCAAGGCGGCGGCAGCTATATCGACAATGTGGTGGTGGAGCGGCCTACCGTTCTGCACCTGTATCTGTATCTGCTGGGCGTGTACTGCAAGGACTATACCCCGGAGGAAGTAACCTCCGGCACGAAAAAGGTGGTCGACGGCCAGAACGACAGATACCGAGAGGTACATGACATTCTGGGAAAGCAGACGGCCAGCTGGCCCGGCCCGGCGCTGACCATCAGCGGCTCCGCCACCAGCATGTACATGCCGAACTTCTGGGGCCACGATGAAAACCTCATGTACTACCGCAACCACGTATATCCCCTGATGGGGCCGGGTTGGGGCGCCACGGCGGACTACATTCTGCTGAGCAACGGCGATACCATTGACGTGGCACTGTTCAGCGACTGGAACTTCTGGAGCGACGGCGGCGCGTTCACCTGCTTTGACAAGGACGAATACACCGTCAAGGCCGGGGAAACGCTGACCTTCAACACCCGGAAGTACGAAACCAAATCCGTGGCCGACGGCGGCAGCGAGAGCTTCCAGTCTATCGCGGGCATGACGGTCTACCTCTACGACGATCAATGGACGCAGCTGACGGAGATCCCGGCAGACGAGAGCGGCGATGCTTTCCAGTACGTCGTCAACGAGAAACCCGGTACCTACTACCTGCTGGCTGTCGATCCCAAGGCGGGCAGCGACGCCGCCCGCCTCGCACCGGCCACCGCTCGCCTCCGCGTGAGCTGACAGCCATCCAAAACTGAATACCGGACGGCCCGCCCGGCGCACTGCGCCGGAGGCGGAATGGGGTGCAAATCCCCGCGAACAGGTCACTGTGAAGCCCAATTTGGGATCAGTCAGATACGCCCAGGGCCGTCCGGAAAAGCTCCTGCCTGCACCGGGACGCTGTCAAGTCGGCGATGACGATTTCGGCGGGAGCTTTCCACGGAGTGCTTTCTGCCGAAAGGCTTTATATAGAGAAAAATCATAGACAGGAACCAAAAACACATGAAAACAAGCAAACGGCTGCTTTCTCTGCTGCTGGCGCTGACCATGGTGCTGTCCCTGATGGGCAACCTGTCCGTGGCGGCGTTCGCGGAGGAAGTTACCCCCGCCGTCGTCACAACCGACGGCAATGACCAACCCACCACCCCCGTCACCCCCGACGAGGGCCAGACCACCCCCACCAACGCGGATAAGAGCGGCGGCGAGACGCCTGCTCCCGCCAACGGCGACGCGAACGCCGAGCCTGTGCCCGCCGAGGGCGAGGTCACGACCCCCGCTGTGGCCGTTCCCAAGCTGAAGGACGGCGTTTCCCCCACCGCCAGCGCCACCGTCCAGACCGGCACCGCCTATCTGCTCAGCGACCTGCAGGCGGGCAAGATCTTTGACGGCGAGGGCCTCACCTACGAGAACTACTATTATGAGCGCTCTGCCGACAACGGCCAGAACTGGGGCACCAGGCAGAAGTTCGAGAAGGCTCTCTTCGGCGGCACCCTGATCCAGCTCACCGAGACTGTGGCGGGCACGTATATCTACCGCTTCTATGCCTCCTTCGACGGCGAGAACTTCTCCACCGATACCTGGACGCTGACCCTGACCGTAGAGGACAACCCCACCATGAACTTCACCTTCTATGTGAGTCAGGACTATACCGGCAAGTACCCCGTCATCAAGCTGTATAACGTCACCAAGGATGCCGACGGCAACGAGGTGCTGGGCGACGAGCTCAAGGATGCGTTCCTGTACAGCAACTTCACCGATACCCTGCCTGAGGGCGAGGAGGAGTATGACCCCGCCATGGGCAAGCTGGACAGCACCAAATATCAGATATTCTACACCAAGCTGACGGCCGGGCGCTATGCCTACCGTGCCTTTACCGATGACGGCAAGGCGCTGGGCGGCATGACCCTTGACCTGCCCACCGACACCAACGTGGACGGCGGCACCGGCGGCGGCAACAGCATCTATCTCCAGTGCAACTCCTTCTATACCAGCAGCAAAAAGGCCGACAACACCTATTTCAATGCTAAGGAGTACCATGTCCGCGTGACCTGCCCCATCATGGGCTGCGATACCACCATGGGCGATGCCTATGTCAAGGGCAATTATACTTACTATCCCACTGTGCTGTACGCGGCCGGCAACGCCTGCCTGTACAATTCCTACGCCTATCCTGATATCGATGGCTATATCTTTACCCAGACCATTAATCAGACGTTCCAGCCCCGCTATAGCGCGGATACCAAGTCGTTGACGATCAATACCGGCCTTACGCTGGATGTCACCGTTCCCGCCGACGCCACCTTCGGCCTGTACTTCCAGTGGAACAACTTCAACACCACGGAAGTGGCTCCCAACGGCAATGAAGAGGACTCCTATGCCGACCGCTGGACGGTGAACGGCGACACCAAGACCGCCACCTACTTCATCTCCAAGAGCAATGGCAACTACACTTGGCGTCTCAGCGACGATACCCATGTGACCCAGGCGGGCTGGCTGGCCAGCCAGAGCGAGAGCGGCAAGCTGACCTTCTCCTTTGCCGAGAGCGCCGCCACGGATCGCGTTTCTCACGATTTCAGCAATCTGGGTACTCAGACGATCAACCGTGACGAGGCCGACCTGCAGGTCAATCTGGATCCCAGCGGTTACAAGAGCTTCACCGGTGCCACCCGTGTCCGCGCCTACCGTCACTGGCAGCTCATCAACTCCGACGCGGGCAACATAATGGTGGAGCCTGACTTCCACTGGAACACCCTGACCGGCGATGCTGCGATCAGCCCCGTTAACGGCGGTAACGCCACCGCCAACTGGGCGGACGTTACCCCCGGTACGCAGGATTCCATCATCACTGTCTACTATGACAGCGTGGACGTGAACCCCAGCAATCACGGCAGCCACGGCGGTCTGTTCCCCGCCACCAGCCCTGAGCGTGTGGGTGTCATCGTGGTGGGCGGCACCGGCGTGACCCATGGCACCGCCGACGCGAAGGTAGCGTTCAATGCGGCTGATGGCGTTACAACTACCCGCCCCGCGGACTGGGACTATAACTACGACACATGGTTCTATGAGGCCGGCGAGAAAGACCCCGCCATGAACTTCACTGTCACGTCCACCGGCAATGTCACCGTGGAATACGCGCTGGCTGCCACCGACAACAGCATGAAGACCACCGTTTCCAAATTCCAGTCCGTCTCCGCCGACGCTGACGGCAATTACGCCGTGCCTCTGGTCGGCTTCAACGCCATCGGCAACGGCAAGGGCGGCACCGTTATCCTCAAGATGACTGACTCCACCGGCGTCAGCTACCGTCTGGTGCGCGTGGCCAAGGTCACCATCACCGCTGAGAATGTCTCCAACCCCGGCGAGAATATCATGCCCGGCGATCAGGTAAAGCTGAGCTTCAAGGGCATGTACCGCGCCGTCAACAAGATCTCCGGCATCTTCAACCCCACCAACTTCAAGCCTACCTATTTCGCCGGTGAGACCAAGTACGAGGGTACGCTGGGCCAGTACCAGAAGATGGACAACGCCACCGTCACCGTCACCATCCCAGAGGATGTGACCTTCGCCGATGGCGCGGCCACCGCGCAGTACACCCTGACCAACGGCTACACCTACGGCTTCATGTACTCTGCCGCCAATCCCTTCGCTTTCCTGTATAGCATGACCGATACCGGCGTGGGCACCAACTTCAACGCCGTCACCGTCAACTACTACATGAACCACTATGCCGACGCTGCGGTCACGGTCTACCGCAAGGTGTTCTTTAACGTGGCGCTGCGTATCTCCGATGATGCCGGCAGCGTGCTGAACGGCGTGGCCGTCACCGTCACCGACAGCAGCGGCAAGGTCATGGAGCCCGGTGCAGACGGACACTTCCAGCTGGGCTACGGCACCTACCTGTACACCCTGCGTAAGGACGGCTATGCGGTGGAGCGCGGCAGCTTCTCGCTGGGCAGCGCCGATGCGGACAAGGTACAGGACGGCGTTCTGACCGTCATGGCCTCCATGCAGACCGTTGGCGCCGATCCCTGGGACGGCACGACCAAAACCGAGCCCCAGAAGGACGACAACGGCGTCTACCTCATCGGCACCGCCGCGGAGCTGGCCTGGTTTGCCGCCACGGACGGTAAAAGCAGCGCCAAGCTCACCGCCGATATTGAGCTGGCGGGCTTTGACTGGACACCGCTGCAGAAGCTCTACGGCACCTTGGACGGACAGGGTCACGTTATCCGCAACCTGTATATCAACAGCACCAACAATAATCTGGGCCTGATCGGCTTTCTGCAGGGCGGCGCCTCCGTCACGGGGCTGGGCATCACCGGCAGCGTGACCTGCACCAACAATACTAGATTTGCGCAGGCGGGCGGCATCGTGGGCAATATGCAGAACAATGCCTCCATCACCCGGTGCTATAGCGCCGTGAATGTCACCAGCAACAAGTATGCCGGCGGCATTGCGGGCTTCACCGCCACCGGCGCGGTCATCACCGACTGCTACGCCACCGGCACGATCCGCAGCAGCTCCGCCAATGAGTGCTATCTGGGCGGCATCTGCGGCTCCGGCTTCAGCAACACGGCGGGCGCCACGCTGACCAACTGCTACAGCATCGGTGATGTTACCGGCAGCGGCGGCACGGCATCCTATCTGGGCGGTCTGTCTCCCAACACTGCGGACGCAGCGTACGTTGGTAATTGCTTCTATCTGGAGAACACCGTCACCGGTGAAAGCCCCAAGTATAACATTACCGGTAAGGGTACGGCAAAGACCGTTGCCGACATGAAGGCGGCCATTGAGGCGAATAAGGATCATCCCTTCATGAAGGAGATGCTGGCCGATCTGGCCGTTCGCGCACAGGAGATCGCCGACAAGGCTGCCGCCAAGGCCGTTGATGATCTGATCGACGCCATCGGCGACGTGACCCTGACCGACGACTGCAAGGCCAAGATCGACGCTGCCCGCACCGCTTACGACGCCCTGACCGACGAGCAGAAGGCGCTGGTCAGCAAGCTGGATATCCTGACCGACGCCGAGGCCAAGCTGGCCCAGCTGAAGAAGGAAGCCGCCGACAAGGCCGCCGTGGACGATGTGATCGCTAAGATCGACGCCATCGGAAAGGTGAAGCTGGACAAGGACAGCAAGGCCAAGATCACCGCCGCCCGCGCCGCTTACGACGCGCTGGACGACGAGCTGAAGGCGCAGGTCACCAACTACAACACCCTGCTGGCCGCCGAAAAGCGCTATCAGCAGCTGCGGGATAAGCAGAACGCCAACGACGGCTCCACCAGCGATTCCGCCGACGGCAAGACCGACAGCAAGACCGACGGCAAGAACGTCAAGTCCGGCAACACCGCTGACAACAGCCACCTGACCCTGTGGCTGGGCGGCGTGGTGGTATCCGCCGCCGCGCTGGCTCTGCTGGCCAGAAAGCGCCGTCAGGACGCGTAATTTCCCCAAAATCCCTGAAAACCCAACCGGAGGGAGCGGCTCCGCCGCTCCCTTCCATCGGAGGCGACCTATGAAACACCGTACCCCATGGAGCGCGGCCCTTTTGTGCTGGCTGCTGTGCCTTGCTCTGCTGACCGCCTGCGGCGGTTCCCCTGCCGAAACAGAGACGGCAGGCAGCTGCACCGTTTCCATCTCCTGCGCCACCATTCTGGACAATCTTGACCAGCTCAACGCCGCCAAGGCGGACTTCGTGCCCGATGACGGCGTGATCCTGCCGGAGACGGAGCTCTCCTTCACCGAGGGGGAGACGGC
>ENA-UERC01001438-UERC01001438.1-human-gut-metagenome-genome-assembly--contig:-NODE-1438-length-13842-cov-10.512386_pt1 | contig 13842 bp, 12 predicted proteins | sample MGYA00242955_ERZ507955 | MGnify/ENA primary metagenome ERZ507955 (study PRJEB26167, sample SAMN06115394) | human gut metagenome | host: Homo sapiens | place: China:Hubei | collected 2016-04-27... | reverse complement strand
GCGGCAGTCCGGACCTGGGTGAAGAAGGACACCCCCAAGCCGGAGCCGGAGAACTGCGGCTATGTTCTGGCCCCGGCAGAAGACCCTTGGATAACCGCCATGCGGAAGCAGCGGGAGGCGGGCCATGCTTGATCTTGCCACTGCGGAATACAGCCTTGTGGGCTGCGTCCTGATCGACGCCCGGTGCCTCCCTGCTGCCCGGGAGATTTTGCCCACGGCGGAGGCCTTTGCCAGCGAACCCTGCCGGAAGGCCTACGCAGCCGCCTGCCGGCTGGAGGACGAGGACAAGGGCATTGACCCGGTCATTGTGGGCCGTGCGGCGGGGCTGAGCAACGACTTCCTGATGCAGTGCATGGACTTAGCCCCCACCTGCACCCGGGCCGCAGAGTACGCCAAGGCCGTCCTGGATGGCTACCAGCGGCGGCAGCTGCAGGCGCTGGGGGAAAAGCTGCAAACGGAAGCCCTTTGCGCAGGCAGCACCGCCGATCAGCTTTTGACGGAGGCCAGAAGCACCCTGGATGATCTGGCAAGCACCCCGGGGCGGTGCAGCGTGAAGAGCGCAAGAGACAGCCTGCTGGACTTCATGACCTTCCGGGCAGAGGTGCAGCAGGGCAAGCGGCAGGCGATCCGGACGGGCTTCCCATCCCTGGATCGCATATTGGGCGGCTTTGCCCAGGGCGGCTTCTATGTCATGGCCGCCCGCCCGGGTGTGGGCAAATCGGCCCTGGGCATTGCCCTGGCGGACATGATGGCAAGGGACCGCAGGGTGCTGTATGTCAGCCTGGAGATGACGGAAGCGGAATTAAATGCCCGCCGGGTTGCCGCCGTTTCGGATATGCCATGCTCCTTCGGGATGCTGCTGTTCCAGCGGACAACCGAGGAAGAGGATGCCGCCATTGCCAATGCCTGCGGCAAGCTCTATGCGCACAAGCTGCAAATCTCCGCCGTGTCCACGCTCACCGTGCCGGAACTGGAGCTCCAGGCCCGGAACGTGGGGGCCGAGGTGGTGATCGTGGACTATCTGGGCCTGCTCTCCGCCGAGGACAAGCGGCTCAGCGAATACGACCGGGTGACCCAGATCTCCGGGGACCTGAAGCGCCTGGCCAAACGCCTGGGCTGCGTGGTCCTGGCCCTATGCCAGCTGAACCGGGAGAGCGTCAGCGCCCCCGGGCAGGACACCCGCTCCAGGCTCTCCCAGCTGCGCTCCTCCGGCGCCATCGAACAGGACAGCGACGGGGTGCTGCTGCTCCACCGCCCGGAATACGGCAGGACGGAGACGCCCCGGGAGGCATCAGCGCCCCAGCAGTTCTTCGTGGACGTGGCCAAGAACCGCCACGGCCGCACCGGCACGGCCGCACCGGCACGGCCGAGCTGGCCTGGTATGCCCCCGTGAACCGGTTTGAGGACTACGGCGGAAAATGGACGGTGAAGAGCTGGATGTGAAGCCGAAAAATATATCATGCGCTACTTGTTAAGTGTTTTTACCCTGTGATATAATAAAAACAAGAAGGGACGCTTCATTTCAGGCGAGTCTTCACGAAGAAATAAAGCGGGGAGAAGGAAAGAGAATGGCGAAAGAGGTAGGCGTTCTGTCTGAGCGGGTGGTTTTCCTGCTTGGAATCTCTCTGCAGCCTGGGCAGTCTATCTATTTAGGCCCCAGCAATATTGCCCATATGCAAGCCCGCCACCCGGCAGATTATGAACGGTACGGGCAATACATAGAGGAAATTCTCTCGTTCCCCGATTATGTGGGCGAAAATCCTACAGACGGTTCTATTGAGTATGTGAAGGAATTTCTAATCAATGGGGAATTTGTGAAGGTGGCTGTCCGTCTGTCCGGCGGCGGGGCGCTGTATGCCAGATCTCTGTATGTCCTGAATCATAATCGGGTGAAAAACTTCATCCAAAAGGGAACGCTGAAAAAAGTTTGACAAAATTCACCCGTTGGGCTATAATATAATCACCAAAGAGAATTAGAGGACGGAACGGGCAGCCGTCGCCCTTTGTTTGGAGATGTGGGAAAAGCCACCCCACCTAATTCTCAGAGCGTGAGCGGGTCGCTTCGGCGGCCCGCTTTTTTAAAACCGCCCCCGTTCGCTGTGGTGGCAGCGGACGGGGGCTTTTTAGAAAGGAATCGAAAGAAGGGTTACTTGCTGCTGCGGTAGTAGTTGATGAGGCACCCGTCGGCGATAATGTGCCGCTCGGGCTCGGTGAGCTCTCCGGTGGACACGGGGAAGCGGGTGACGGTGCCGTCGGGTTTCACCGCGTAGGCATCAAAGGAAGCGTCGTTGGCAAGCACATGCGCCCGGACACCCGGCACGAAGATGTAGTCGCCCAGGCCGAACACCTCGGGATTCTCCACCAGGAAGGGGGTCATGCCCCAGTTGATGCAGTTGGAGCGGTAGCGCTTGGTGGCGTAGGCTTTGGCAAAGTTGGCGGAAGCACCCATGACTCTCTGGCAGGAGGCGGCCTGCTCCCGGGCGGAGCCGTCGCCGGGCATGTTGGCGAAGATGGTGGAGCCCAGGTCGGTATTTTCAGGATCGACAGTCAGACCGGCCTTGGCAAGGGCGGCGTAAACGGCCTTCACTTCCTCGGTCAGGCCCTTCCCGGCCCGACGGTCCCGCTCCATCTGCCGCATAACCTTGCTGCGGGAGACGTACTGGGGGTCACGGCGGGACAGGGCGAACTCACTCAGACGCTCGGGATTGGAGCGGTAGGAGGAGGTCTCGCCGGAGGGGATCAGCTCATCGGTGGTGGTAACGGGGTCGGTGATGTAGGAGCAGACCTTTACCAGCAGGTCTTCCGTCAGCGCGGGCATTTCGGGCCAGTCCTTGATGTTGGGGCCGAACTTCAGTTCGTGCTGGGGCTCGGGCTTCGTCCAGCCGTTGTAGACCCGCTTTTCGTAGATGCCAACCTCGAAGTGGTATTCGGGGTTGGTGTATTCCACATCCAGATCGGAAGCTGCCGTCAGCTTGCCGCCATTGGCAGCGGTGGCGGCAATGGAACGGGCGTCCATCAGGGCCACGGCAGCCATCTGGCCCTCGCCGGGCTTGGAGCCCTCCCGGTTGGGGAAGTTCCGGGTGGTGTGGCGGATGGAGAATTCGCCGTTGGCGGGGGTGTCGCCTGCGCCGAAGCAGGGGCCGCAGAAGCATTCCCGGAGAATGACACCGGCGGCGATCAGGTCGTGGGCACGGCCGTTTTTCATCAGCTCTGCCAGAGCGGGCATGGAGCCGGGGTAGACGCTGAGGGTGAAGGCCCCGTTGCCGCAGCTGCGGCCTCTCAGGATATCCGCAGCGGCGCAGATATTGTCGAAGGTGCCGCCGGAGCAGCCGGCGATTTCGCCCTGCTCCACCCAGACAGCGCCGTCGTGGAACTTGGAGACAATGTCCATCTGGGCGCCCTTGATCTGCTTGTTGGCAGCATCCTGGACCAGGTGCAGAATGTCCGCGGCGTTCTCCTGAAGCTCGTGGATGGTGTAGGTGTTGCTGGGGTGCATGGGCATGGCAATGGTGCATTCCACGGTGGACAGGTCTACGTATACGCAGCCGTCGTAGTAGGCAACCTCCGCAGGCTTCAGCTCTTTGTAAGCCTCGGGGCGGCCATGAATGGTGAAGTAGCCGCGGGTCTTCTCATCGGTGACCCAGATGGAGGACCAGCAGGTGGTCTCGGTGGTCATGACGTCAATGGCGTTCCGGTACTCCATGGGAAGATTTGCAATGCCGGGGCCGACGAACTCCATGGCCTTGTTCTTCACATAGCCGTTCTTATACACCGCGCCGATGATGGACAGGGCCACGTCCTGGGGGCCAACGCCGGGCTTGGGGGTGCCGGTGAGATAAATGGCAATCACGCCGGGGCGGGCGAAGTCATAGGTTCTTCCAACCAATTGCTTGGCAAGCTCCCCGCCGCCCTCGCCGATGGCCATGGTGCCCAGCGCGCCGTAGCGGGTGTGGGAGTCGGAGCCCAGGATCATCCGGCCGCAGCCTGCCATCATCTCCCGGTTGTAGGAGTGGATATTGGCAAGGTTCGTGGGCACGTAAATGCCGCCGTACCTGTGGGCTGCGGACAGGGCGAATTTGTGGTCGTCCTCATTGATGGTGCCGCCCACGGCGCAGAGGGAGTTGTGGCAGTTGGTCAGTACATAGGGCAGGGGGAACTCGGTCATGCCGGAGGCCCGGGCGGTCTGGATGATGCCCACATAGGTGATGTCGTGGGAGGTCATGGAGTCGAATTTCAGCCGGAGGTTGTCCATGTCGGCGCTCTGGTTGTGGCTTTTCAGAATGCCATAGGCCATGGTGCCCTGCTGGGCTGCCTCTTTCGTAACCTTCTTGCCGGTCTTGGCGGCAACCTCGGCGGGGTCAGTGACGAGGTCAGTGCCGTTTACCAGGTAAACGCCGGTATCGTACAAACGAATCATTGGGAGATCTTCCTTTCTAAATATGTCTTGAACCGTTCCAACGGTATTTTACTCGGAAAAGCGGGTTTTGTAAAATAGATATAGGGAATCATGGAATTCCTTTTGTGCATGAACGTGGTCCCGTCCCGCTTTGGGGGACGGGACCACGCTTGCTTACAGGACGAAGGAGACGATCAGGTTGTAGACGGCGCAGATGCCCACGCTGATGGGCACGGCCACGAACAGCAGCCGGTTAAACAGGCCGTTGCGCTCCTCTTCCTGGCTGCAGGAGCCCAGAATCAGGGAGCCGCCGGAGGAGAAGGGGCTGATGGCGGAGCTCTGTGCGCCCAGCACGGTGCAGGTGAACAGGGCCACGGGGCTCAGGCCGGTGGAAGCAGCCAGTGCGGGAATCAGGGGGAACAGGGCAGGGCAGACAACGCCGGTGGTGGAGCTGAAGAAGCTCATGATAGCGCCAACCAGGCTGAAGGCCAGGGGAATGAGAATGGCGGGCACATTGGAGCCAATCCAGGCGCTGAGCATGTCAATGGTACCGGCCTCTACGGCAACGGCAATCAGCATACCCGCACCGGCGATCATCAGGATGGTGTTCCAGGGCACCCGGGCGATGATCTCCTTCTGGGGCGCAAGCTTCAGCAGCAGGGCGATGACGGCAAAGACAATGGCCACAAGGCCCACATCGATTTTGCCAGCGACGGTGGAGATGATCTTGTTGCCGGGCAGAATCAGCTTCAGCACGGGGAAGATCAGCACAACGGCCATCATAACGAGAATCAGGGTCAGGGTCTGCTTCTGCTTCTTGTCGTAGGCAGCGGGCTTCTCAAACTTCACACCCTTGCCGATGTTGCGGTTGGACTTGAAGCAGAAACGGAAGACGGTGATGATGATCAGGGAGGAGACAATGGCCAGACCGAACATGGTCAGGGAAGAGGAGAAGGAGTCGATGGGGGTCAGCTCGGGAGCGCCCTCATAGGCGGTGTCCATCAGGCCCCGGAAGATAACGCCCAGAGCGGCGGTTGGGAAGTTGCCGCCGGCCAGTGCGCCGCAGTTAATGGCAACGGCGCCGGTGAGCTTGTCCATCCGGGCTTCCTCACAGATCAGCAGGGTGATGGGCGCCAGGAAGGCAAGAACGGTGAAATAGGCGGCGCCCATAACGGACAGAATCACAGCCACAAAGAACAGGGCATAGGGCAGCAGGCCGGGGAACTTTCGGCAGGCGTACAGCAGGCTGCGGGAAATCTTTTCCAGGGTGCCGTTGGCGGCGGCCACGTTGTAGAACAGGCTGACCGCCAGAATGACGAACATGGTGTTGGTAGGCCAGTAGGCAATCAGGGCCTTGGGCTTCAGACCCATGACGAAGCAGCCGATGATATAGGCGAATACAATGCAGAAGAAGCCGGTGTTGATTTTTGTCTTGTAGCCCAGGAACACGGCCAGGGCAATGGCGGCGATGATGCAGATACTCAAGATAGAACCTTCCATTTATCTCTCTCCTTTTTCTTAGGCCTCAATGCCCAGCAGGTAGCAGGGCAGGTCGTGGCTCATGTAGCGGATGTGCTCCTCGGGGATGCCGTGGTCCAGCATATATTGCAGGTATTCCTCCTCGGCCAGCTCCCAGTGGGGATTTTCCACCTGGCCGCCGTCGGTGCTGATGAGTACATTCTTATAGCCGATTTTCCGGATGGTCTCCAGGTTGCCGGGCAGGTTGCTGAGATAGCCGTTGCCCGCGCCCACGCCCTTGTTCTGGGCATAGCAGCGCTCCAGGATGACATCGTATTCCCGGACAATCCGCTCCTGGTCCTCCATGGACATGTTGACAATCCACCACTCGGGATGGGTGACCACCAGCTTTTTCACGCCCATTTCTCGGGCGGCCTTGACCACCGTGAAGATTTCGTCAACGGAGATATGGCCGGTGCCCAGCACCACATCGTACTGCTTGACCAGCTCCAGGACCTTTCGCAGCTCCGGGACGATCTGACCGTCCTTCACTACGTCCACGCAGTCATCGGTGGGCTTGCCCAGCTTTTGCAGATGGTTCCGGGCGGAAGAGGTGGGCAGCCACACCACCTTTGCACCCAGCTTCAGGGCATTTTCCACGGCCACGGGGTTAATGCCGCCTACGCACCGGTTGAGCACAATGGCGCCGAACATGGTGAAATCGTTATTGCCGTTTACTCGCTCGTTGTATCGGTTTGTCAGATAGGCCCGGTTGACGGTGCTGCCCAGGTGGGTCTTGATGACAATGGCCCGGGCTCCCACTCGAACCGCTGCGTCGCAGAGCTCAAAATCGTCGTAAGCCCGTGTCCGCAGGTCCGGATTTGTGTGGACATGCATATCAATCACGCCCTTCATGGAAACTTTTCCCATGATGTTTCCTCCTTTGTTTCTGATTTCTTCCGGAAGCCGGAAGTCCTGCTTGCTTTTTGAACAGCCCTATTATATAATGAAAAAAAGACCGGCACAATGGGCAATCCATTATGCTGGCTATCGGAAAAATCGATATTCATTTGCACTTTGCACAGAAAAAAGTTCAAAAACTGTGCAATCCATACAGGAGACAGCTATGGAACTGAAGGAACTGGAATATATCGTTGCGGTGGCGGAGGAGCGCAGCATCAGCAAGGCTGCGGACCGGCTGTATCTGGCCCAGTCCAGCCTGAGCCAGTTCGTCAGCCGCTATGAGGCGGAGCTGGGGGTGAAGCTCTTCAGGCGCACCTCCGGCGGCGTGCGGCCCACAGCGGCGGGGGAGCTGTTTCTGCGCAATGCCCGCCAGATGCTGCTGCAATACCACCAGGTCCGCAAGCAGCTGACGGACCTGGATGCCCCTATGGAGGGCCGCATCCACTTCGGCATCAGCACCTTCCGGGGCAGCTACCTCTTCCCCAAGGCTATGAAGCTCTTCCGGCAGGAGGCCCCTACGGTGGATGTGATTCTCCACGAGCACGACAGCATCTATTTGCAGCGGAAAATCGCCGCCGGAGAGCTGGATATGGCCCTGGTGGCCTATCGGGAGGACCAATGGGACAATCAGGGGAAGTTTCTCATGAAGGACGAGGTGCTTCTGGTTGCCAATCGGGAAAGCCCGGTGATGGAATTCGTCCGGGAGGGCGGCGGCGGACCTGACCGCCCCTGGGTGGAGCTGTCGGACATTGCTCACCTGGACTTCCTGCTGTCCAGCCGCTCCGCCATGCTGGGGGCCATCGCCCAGAAGATGTTTGACGATCTGGGCATCCAGCCCCACTATGTCTGCGGCACCCAGACGGCCTCCATGTCTGCTGCCCTGGCCCGCCGGGGGGTGGGGATCGCCTTTACCTATCGCTCCTGTGTGGAGGAAAGCCGGGATGTAATCTATCTGAGCATAGGAAAGAATCGGTGCTATGTGAATCTGGCTCTGATCTACCCCCAGGGCGGCTACCGCAGCCGCGCCATCCGGGCTTTTGAGGATGCGCTCTACCGGGTGCTGGCCTCGGAGGTATTCTGACACACAGCCGGTGAAAAAGATCCACTGCCTGTCGCAGACGCAATTGTTCGGCGTTGCCTTAGGATAAAATCCACAAAGCGCTCCACATTCTCATTCAAACGCTTGTTTTTTGGGTACAGGAACCAGGTGTTCCGGGTGACGGGGGTACCGTCCTTCCGGACGAGAGGCGTCAGGCACAGACCGTAGGGATTGGTATATTCCTCCGGCAGAAAGCACAGGGTATAGCCCAGTCCCTTCTGGACCATCTGCCATACCACGTCCACGTAACCCATGACCTGCCCCGTGGGGGGAACCTGCTGAAACTGCTCTTCCCACCATTCGTCCAGCAGCTTCTTCGATTCGGCATTGGTGGAGTACCAAAGCCGGCGCTGCTCAAGAAGCTGAGAGAGGTCTTCCAGGGGCTGCTCCGCCAGATACTTCCCCTCGGGGGTGAATTCCAGCCCCTTGGGCGTCCGTTCCACAATGGTCACATCAAACTCCGCCTCGATGTGCTGCAAGCGCTTGGTCAGCGTGGGCTGGGTGATGTAGAGAACATTGGCAACCTTGGTCAGATTGGGGTTCTTATACAGCTCGTGCAGCAGCTCCCAGTCAAAATCCTTCATAATGGGCCATCCTTTCCGCTTGTGCAATTGCCGTGATTCCGGCCAGGCCGCCCGGGGGCGGCCGCAGCTTGTCAAAAAAGCCTCGCAGAGTTTGGCGGCGTAAGCCGCCAAATAAAATCAAATCATTTTCTGTCGGGGCGTGTACCTGACAGAAAATACATCTCAGGCTGCAAGTCTAGCGCCGCAGCGCTGTGCAGAGCGCAACCGCCGCAGGCGGCTCTTAGCGCGTCGCTGTGCGAGTTGTTCGCCGTAGGCGAACAAGGAGTGCGCGCGGCAGACTGCAAAAACTTGTCGGAAAAGCCCGTAAGGGGTTTTTCGACAGCCTGAGGCCGCCCGGGGGCGGCCGAAGGGTCAGATAACCCCGGTGTATCCTGCCAAAACCAGGATGGAATTGTATACGCCGTCGATGTGGCTGCGCTCGTAGCCGTGGGAGGCGTAGACACCGGCGCCGATGAGGCCGTGGCGGATGTCGTAGCCCGCGCGCAGGGTGGCTTCCACATCGGAGCCGTAGTGGGGGTAGACGTCTACGGCATAGTCGGCACCGGTCCGCTTGGCGGCGTCGATGAGCTTGGAGACCACATCGTAGCTGTAGGGGCCGCCGGAATCCTTGGCGCAGATGGAGACCTGCCGCTCGGTGCAGTCCAGTCCCTGGCCCACGCAGCCCATGTCCACGGAGATGGCCTCGGTGACACCGGCGGGGACGCTGGCGCTGCCGCCGTGGCCCACTTCCTCATAGACCGTGATGTGGGCATAGAGCTTCCGCTCCGGCTCCACGCCACTGCCCTTCAGGTACTTGGCAAAGCCCAGCAGAATGCCCACGGACAGCTTGTCGTCCAGGAAGCGGCTCTTGAGATAGCCGGAGGCGGTGCGGCGGGTGCGGGGGTCGAAGCACACAATGTCGCCAACGGAAATGCCCAGGGCCTTGGTCTCCTGGGCAGAGGACACGTTCTCGTCCAGGACGACCTCGATGGTATCGTAGGTGCGCTTGGTGTCGGAATAGCTGCCGTTGACGTGGACGGAGGCGTCCACCAGCTGGCAGGTGCCCTCGTAAATTTTGCCGCTGCGGGTATAGACCTTCACGTTCTCCGCCTCGGCATTGTTGGGGCTCATGCCCCCCAGGGGGGTCAGCTTCAACCGGCCGTCGCCCTTGATCTGGCAGACCATGGCCCCCAGGGTGTCGGTGTGGGCCTCCAGCAGCAGGGCATTGTCCCCATCCTTGCCGCCCAGCTCCGCCAGAACGCCGCCCTTGGCGGTGATTCTGGCAGGGCAGCCCAGGGCCTCGAAGGCATTCTTCACCCATTGGGCCGCGTTGGCGGTAAAGCCGGAGGGAGAATCCACTCCCAGCAGCGCGGCGGCCTGGTCCCAGGCAAAGTCCGCGTAAGATTTATTGATCACGATAGTTTCCTCCTAACAGAATATAGTGCCACACACCGGCCACTTCCCGCATGAAGTGGTTGATTTTCTGAGAAAGACGGGAGGTTTTTGCGGGAATGCCCACAAATTCCACGCCGTTTTTTTTGGCAAACAGGCTGGCCCGGAACAGGTGATACTCGCTGGAGAGCACCCCTAAGCGGGTGGGGCGGGTGCCGGTACGTGCTTCGATGAGATCCAGGCTGTAGCGGATGTTTTCCCAGGTGGATTCCGCCCGGTCCTCGGTCCAGATGCGCTCCCCGTCAATGCCCAGGTTGGTCAGCTCCACATACATGCAGATGGCCTCGCTCATGGGCTCGTCCTTGCCCTTGCCGCCGGAGACCACGGCGACGGTGTTGGGATGGGCTTCCAGATAATCCCGGGCGGCGTAGATCCGGTCCCACAGGGAAACGGAGGGGCCGTCATCCCGGACCTTGGCCCCCAGCACCACCACGTAGTCCACGTCCCGGTCGGGGCTGCCGAAGCTGGCCCTGATGATGATACCCTCCGTCACGCCGCAGATGAGAAGACCCACAATGAGCACGGCGGTGACGCAGCGGGTGAGCAGCTTTGCCGCTTTCGGGAACCGCTGCCCCAGAAAGGGCATAGCCACATAGAATAGAATCAGCGCCGCCAGACACAGGCACACCAGGGCGGTGAAGCTGTAGCCCGGCAAAACGAATTTGCAGAAATAATAGACGGTGCCCAGGGGCAGCAGCAGCCACAGAGGCCACAGCCGATTTCTTTTTTGCTGGTCCATTTAAATGCTGATCTCCTCGATTTTTGCCAGCTCCTCGACGGTGAAGCTTGTATTCTCCGCTGCTTTGATGTTGTCCAGGATCTGGCTGGGCTTGGAAGCGCCGATGAGCACGGAGGTGACGGCCTCGTGGTTCAATAGCCACGCCAGGGACATCTCCGCCAGGGTCTGGCCCCGCTGGGCAGCCAGCTCGTTCAGCGCTTTGATTTTGGGCAGCTTCTCCACAACGGCGGCTTCCTTTAGGAACCGGCCGTCGGTGCGGATGCGGCTGTCGGCGGGGATGCCGTTTAAGTACCGGTCCGTCAGCATACCCTGGGCCAGGGGGGAGAAGGTGATGAGGCCCTTGTGGAGCCGCTGGGTGGTTTCCAGCAGACCGTTGTGCTCAATGGTCCGATCGAAAATGGAGTAGCGGTTCTGGTTGATGACGAAGGGCACATGGAGCTCATTCAGAATGGCCGTGGCCTTCTCCAGCGTCTCGCCGTTGTAATTGGACAGGCCCACATACAGGGCCTTGCCGCTGCGGACCGCCTGCTCCAGAGCGCCCATGGTCTCCTCCAGAGGGGTATCGGCGTCCATGCGGTGGTGGTAGAAGATGTCCACATAGGGAAGTCCCATGCGCTGGAGGCTCTGGTCCAGGCTGGCCAGCAGATATTTCCGGCTGCCAAAGTCGCCGTAGGGGCCGTCCCACATGGTGTAGCCCGCCTTGGTGGAAATGATCAGCTCGTCCCGATAGGGGGCCAGATCCTCCCGGAAGATCTTGCCGAAGTTCTCCTCGGCCGCCCCGGGCTGGGGACCGTAGTTGTTGGCCAGGTCGAAATGGGTAATGCCGTGGTCAAAGGCCGTGCGGCAGAGATCACGCATATTTTCGTAGGGAGCCGTGTCGCCGAAGTTGTGCCAGAGCCCCAGGGAGAAGGCTCCCAGCTTCAAGCCGGAAGCGCCGCAGCGCCGGTAGGGGATCGTCTCATAGCGGGAAGAAGCCGCCTGATACATGGAAATCACTCCTTCATTTTGATTTCCCATATTATAGTATAATTTTCGGCGCATTGCAACAGAAAAGCTTTCCCTCTCAACCTTCCCCTCCGGGGAAGGGGGACCGCCGCAGGCGAGACGGAAGAGGGGCGTTATGGAAGTGAGCTGTACGTCTTTTCTTACCGCTCTCGTGCATTAGGCCCCTCCTCAGTCAGGGCTAACGCCCTGCCAGCTCCCCCGTAGGGGAAGCTTTTTCCCCAACCTTCCCCCACGGGGAAGGGGGACCGCCGCAGCGGTGGAAGAGGGGCGTTATGGAAGTGAGCTGTACGTCCTTTCTTACCGCGCCCGCCCATTAGGCCCCTCCTCAGTCAGGGCTAACGCCCTGCCAGCTCCACTTTTTATGGTATAGCTGCCACCGGCAGCTATGTTAGATTCAATTCGCTGCGCGACGCACCGCCCGGAGGGAAAGCTTTTTTAGACCACAATTTCACAAGGAAAACCCGGTTTTTTCACGTATTTTTATTGATTTTTCCCGGATTGACAGCAGGAAAAAATGGTGGTACGATTTGCGCCTGATAAAGCATTTTTGGGGAGGAAAACATATGCCGAAGGATCGGACAAGAGACATGACTGTGGGCGCGCCCATGCCCATACTGCTGTCGTTTATTCTGCCGCTGCTGCTGGGGCTGCTGTTTCAGCAGTTCTATGCCATGGTGGATACGGTGGTTGTGGGCAATTTCCTGGGCATGGAGGCCCTGGCGGGGGTTGGCTCCACGGGCTCCATCAATTTCCTGGTGCTGGGCTTGTGCAACGGCGTCTGCGCCGGGTTTGCCATTCCCGTGGCTCAGAAATTCGGCGAGAAGGACTTCGACGGCCTGCGCAATTTCGTGGGCAATATGATCTGGCTGGGCGGCATCATTGCGCTGATTGTTACGGCGGTCACCACCATCGGCTGCCGTGCGATCCTCACCGCCATGAATACCCCGGAGAGCACCTTCTCCTATGCCTATGACTATATTTTCCTGATCTTCCTGGGCATTCCCGCCACCATGCTCTACAATCTGCTCTCCGGCATTCTCCGCTCCCTGGGGGACAGCCGGACGCCGCTGATGTTTTTGGTGTTTTCCAGCCTGCTGAATGTGGCTCTGGACGTTGTGTGCGTGGTGACCCTGCAAATGGGCGTGGCCGGTGCGGGCTGGGCAACGCTCATCAGCCAGCTGATCTCCGGGCTGCTGTGCCTGCTGTATATGGACAGGAAGTTCCCCATTCTGCATCTGAAAAGGGAGAACCTTGTCTGGCGGGGCCACTGCGTCCGGCGGCTGCTGATCATGGGCCTGCCCATGGGGCTGCAATACTCCATTACCGCCATCGGCTCCATTCTGCTGCAAACGGCGGTCAACGGTCTGGGCGCCGTGTCCATGGCCGCCGTGGCGGCCTCCGGCAAGGTGACAGGTCTGTTTGCCTCGCCCTATGACGCCATGGGCACTATGGCGGCCACCTACGCCGGGCAGAACCTGGGCGCCGGAAAGCTGGACCGGGTACACCACGGGGTGAAGGACTGCTGCATTCTGGGCGTTGCCTATTCCCTGGCGGCCCTGGTCGTCATGTATTTTCTGGGCGCCCAGATGACGGCATTGTTCCTGGACTCCAAGGATGTGGCCTCCTCGGCCCAGATCCTGCCCCTGGCCCGGCAGCTGCTGGTGACCAATGCGGCGTTCTATATCCCCCTGCTGGGGGTGAACCTGTTCCGCTTCACCATCCAGGGCCTGGGCTATTCCAATCTGGCCGTCATTGCCGGTGTGTCCGAGATGATCGCCCGGGGCGCTGTGGCGGCCCTGGTGTCCGTCTTCGGCTTCACCGCCGTCTGCTACGCCAGCCCCGCCGCCTGGGTTCTGGCGGACTGCTTCCTGCTCCCCGCCTATTTTGTCTGCATGAAGCGCCGGACAAAAGAGGCCGCGGCGGCGCGGGAATAAAAGGACCTTGCCTGGCCAATGAAAAATCCCGCCGTACAGGCGGGAGACAATTGACAAATCGGGCAAATTGGGGTATAGTAAAGACACAAAGGGTGCTGCCAGTAGGTCGGCTCCCCCACATAGCTACAGAGGAGTAGCCGATACTTTGGGGAAAGTTGATATGACCCCCAAATGTTGGACAGAGAATCCGACATTTGGGGGTCATATTATGTCCAAAATAAGCAATGAAATAA
>ENA-UERC01001433-UERC01001433.1-human-gut-metagenome-genome-assembly--contig:-NODE-1433-length-13896-cov-2.991099_pt1 | contig 13896 bp, 9 predicted proteins | sample MGYA00242955_ERZ507955 | MGnify/ENA primary metagenome ERZ507955 (study PRJEB26167, sample SAMN06115394) | human gut metagenome | host: Homo sapiens | place: China:Hubei | collected 2016-04-27 | study... | reverse complement strand
TTCCGTTGAGGAAGAACCAAAGTCAATTGCTATATTTGTTCCTATCATTCTTAATCACCTACCTACAATTTTATTATTAAATATTTTATCACAGCGAATAAAAAAAGTAAATTAAAAACGTCTGCAAATTCGCAGAAAAAGCCCGATGCAACAGCACCGGGCTTTAAACTGATTGAATTACAGCAGAGAGTTTTCTTCGATAACATCGACGCCGTTTTCCTTAAGGTGCTCGCAAGCTTTTTCGTTATTATCAACTCTGAAAATAACATAGGCATGCCCTTCTTCCGGAGTTAAGAAAGCATAAGCATATTCAACATTTTCTCCTGCATCGGAAAGAAGCTTGACAACTTTGGCAAAAGCACCGGTAACATCCGGAATAGAAATCCCGACAACCTCTGTTATGGAAACGGCAACACCGTGTTCCTTCAATACTTTTGCAGCCTTATCGGTATCCGACACAATAAGTCTCAAAATGCCGAAATCCGTTGTATCGGCAATTGAAAAAGCACGGATGCTTATTCCGCCGTCAGCCAAAAAGCCCGTAATATCGGCAAGCCTGCCGGGTTTGTTTTCAACAAAAACTGAGATCTGCTTAATTGCCATAACATTTGCCTCCTTAAATGTGTCTATTATCTATTACTCTTACTGCCTTGCCATCCGAACGAGGAAGAGAGCGAGGTTCAACAAGCTTAATAATTGCAGAGATACCGAGAGTTGCATGCATTGCGTCTTTAATCCTTTTCTCCTGTTCTTCAATCACACGAACCGAGTCAGAGAAAAGAGCATCCGACATTTCAATTTTGACCGTCATTATGTCAAGATTATTCTTTCGATCAACAACTATTTGATAATTCGGCTCCATGCCGAGAGACAGAATTACATGCTCAATTTGCGACGGGAAAACATTAACGCCTCTGATTATGAGCATATCATCACATCTGCCCTTGGGTTTAAGCATTTTTACAAGCGTTCTTCCGCAAGCACATTTTTCGTGAGTAAGGGCGGAAATATCATGTGTTCTGTACCTCACTAAAGGAAGGGCTTCTTTCCCAATGCACGTAAACACAAGCTCGCCGAATACTCCGTCCGGCAAAACTTCAAGTGTATCAGGATCAACAATCTCGGGATAAAAATAATCTTCGTTAATATGCATACCGTTTTGCTCAGAGCATTCAAAAGCGACGCCGGGTCCTGCAATTTCTGAAAGACCGTAAATATCATAAGCTTTGATATTAAGTGACCTTTCAATTTCCTTGCGCATATTTTCACTCCATGCTTCCGCACCGAAAATTCCCACTCTTAAAGGCAGCTTCGTGGAATCGACACCGGCAGCTTTCAGTGATTCGCCGATATACATGGCATACGACGGAGTACAGCAAATAATGTCTGAACCGAAATCCTGCAAAATTTGCATCTGTCTGTTAGTATTGCCTGACGAAACGGGAATAGCAGTTGCACCAAGCTTTTCTGCGGCATAATGCAGTCCGAGGCCGCCCGTAAAAAGGCCGTAGCCATAAGATATATGTATATAATCTCCTTTTGTAGCACCTGCTGCAGATAAAGCTCGTGCAGCACTTTCGCTCCAAATGGAAATATCATGCTTAGTATAGCCCACAACAGTCTGTTTGCCTGTCGTTCCCGAAGAAGCGTGAACTCGTACAAGCTTTTCTTTTGGAACGGCAAAAAGGCCGAAAGGATAATTATCGCGAAGGTCCTGTTTAATCGTAAAAGGCAGCTTAGTTATATCCGCTATTGATTTAATATCACCGGGCAGAAGACCGATCTCATCAAACTTCTGTTTATAAAAAGGCACATGCTTGTAGCAGTTTTCAACCATTTTAATCAGTCTTGCAGACTGTATAGCAGTAAGATAATCTCTTGAAGCGGTTTCAATGTCCGGGGTGAAATAGTTTTGCATTTGAATATCTCCGTTCTTTCTTACTTATTATAATTGTAACCGAGGTCAAATGCTTTGAGATTCATCTCAAGGAATTTCTCAGGTACAGTATTCTTAATAGCGTTAATCCAAACATCACGATTCAAATCCATATGTGAGGCCATAACACCGATAAGAACGACATTTACGGCTTTGGCAGAGCCTGCCGAGACAGCCAGAGAAAGTGCATCAAGATTTGTAGTTTTTGCTCCTGCTTTATTAATAGCATCAAGTACACCGTCAGGATAAACCGAATTGCCGATTATTACCGACATCGGGTCGATTTTTTGCGTGTTTATTATAAGTGTTCCGTCTTTTTTAAGATACTGAAGCCATCTTGCAGCTTCAAGCTGCTCAAATGCAAGAATCAAATCGGCTTCGCCCTTATTAACTATGGGTGAATTAACTTTTGAACCGTATTTTACATAAGTAACAACCGATCCACCGCGCTGACTCATACCGTGTACTTCTGAGACCTTAACGTCGAAGCCGTTACTTATAAGCGCCGCGCCAAGTATTCTGCTGGCAAGAAGAGTGCCCTGTCCGCCGACTCCGACAATCATAATACTTTTTGTCTCCATATCATTTACCCTCCTCTATTGCGTCAAATTTGCAGAGCTGACTGCATACATTGCAGCCGACACATTGTGTAAAATCAATCTCCGATTTTCCGTCTCTCATGCTGATAGCCGGGCAGCCTATCTTCATACACATTTTACAACCGACGCATTTATCTTTGTTTATCTTAAGCGGAGGATTATGTTTAACATATTTTAAAAGAGCACAAGGTCTTCTTGAAATTACAACAGACGGCTCGTCTGCGGCAACTTCTTCACGGATTACATCTTCACACTCTTTAAGGTTATACGGGTCTACTACTCTGACTCTGTCGATACCGACAGCCTTTGCAAGAAGCTCTAAGCTGACTGCGGTAGTTGGATCGCCCTTAATTGTCTTTCCTGTAGTCGGATTGTCCTGGTGACCGGTCATACCCGTAATGCTGTTATCAAGTATGATAACGGTTGAGTTACTTTGATTATAAGCAATATCAATAAGTCCTGTAATACCGGAATGAATAAACGTTGAATCGCCGATAACCGCTACAGAGTTCTTGCAGTTGTTTTCATCGGCTTTATTTCTGCCGTGAAGTGCAGATACAGAAGCACCCATACAAACACAGGTATCCATCATACCGATAGGCGGAAGTGCACCGAGAGTATAGCAGCCTATATCGCCGCTTACCGTCAATTTTAATTTTTTCAGCGCATAATAAAGACCTCTATGAGGACAACCGGCACAAAGCACGGGCGGACGTGCGGGAATATCAATATCCGCTTTCATAGTCGGCTTTGTTTCGCCGAAAATGACTTTTGCTATAAGGTTCTGTGAGTATTCGCCCTGTAATGTGAAAGCGTCTTTACCTATAACATCAATTCCTATCTGCTTGCAATGCTCCTCAATAAACGGGTCAAGCTCTTCAAGAACATAGACCTTGTCACAGTTAGCGGCAAAGTTTTTAATAAGTTCAATCGGAAGTGGATTTACACATCCGAGTTTAAGATATGAAACGCGGTCGCCCAATGCCTCTTTTGCATATTGATAGCAAATACCGGAAGAGATAACACCGATTTTCTTATCGTTATATTCAGCGGTATTTATAGAGGCGGTTTCAGCCCATTCGCGCTCTGCAACCATTCTGTCCTCTACAACAATATGTCTTTTCTTTGCCATGGCAGGCATCATAACATATTTACCCGGATTTTTAACATATTCCTTAACGCCTATATCGTTTCTTTCACCGATATTAACTATACTTCTTGAATGGGCGACTCTTGTTGTCAATCTTAATATGACGGGAGTATCAAACTTTTCCGAAAGCTCATAAGCCGCTTTGGCATACTCGAGACATTCCTCGGAGTCCGACGGCTCAAGCATCAATAACTTAGCTGCCTTAGCATAGTGGCGGCTGTCCTGTTCATTCTGTGAGGAATGCATCCCCGGATCATCGGCAACAGCTATAACCATACCTGCATTAACACCTGTATAAGAAGCGGTAAACAGCGGATCGGCAGCTACATTTAACCCAACGTGTTTCATACCGCAGAAAGAACGTGCGCCGGCGATAGATGAACCGACAGCAACCTCCATGGCTACTTTTTCGTTAGGAGCCCATTCACTGTAAACATCATCATATTTTGCGTTGCACTCCGTTATTTCTGTGCTTGGCGTACCGGGATAACTTGAAGCTACCCTAAGGCCGCCCTCGTAAAGTCCGCGGGCAACAGCCTCATTACCGATTAAAAGTTTTTTACTCATTATTTCACCCCAAATTAGTCTTTTTCGTGTCTTAAATCTATCACTCTTTTTGCTTTTCCGACAAATCTCTCAATTGTCATCGGCTCGACAATACTGACCTTGCACTGAATACCGAGAACTGTATGAAGGTTATGTTTTATGGAATTCTGAAGATCCTGAATCATACCGAAACTTTCAAGAAGAGAATTATCGGAAAGCTCAACCTGAACTTCAAGAGTGTCAGCAAAGCCTTCTCTTCTGACGATAAGCTGATAATGCGGACTGACATTTTTCATTCCGACAAGTACGCTCTCAATTTGTGACGGGAATACGTTAACTCCGCGTATTTTAAGCATATCGTCGCTTCTGCCCTTAACTTTTTCCATCCTCGCAAATGTTCTTCCGCATTTGCAAGGTTCATATATAACATTGGAAATGTCTCTTGTTCTGTACCTCAATAACGGGAAAGCTTCCTTGGAAAGCGGCGTTACAATAAGTTCACCGTCCTCACCCTCGTCAACGGGTTCAAGAGTTTCCGGGTCAACAACCTCAACAAGGAAATGGTCCTCGTTAATGTGAAGGCCGCATCTCTCGGTACATTCACCCGAAACACCCGGACCTATAAGCTCACTCATTCCGTAGTTATCGGTTGCAAAAAGTCCCCAACCTTTTTCGATTTGTGTTCTCATTTCCGGTGTGCATCCTTCGGAACCGAAAAGACCGAGACGCAGATGATAATCACCCATTGGATATTCGAGTTTTTTTGCGGTTTCTGCCATATAAAGGGCATACGAAGGTGTAGCAACAAGCGCGGTGGTCTTAAAATCGCGCATAAACATAAGAGCTTTTTCCGTATTGCCGCTCGAATTCGGAACAACGGCACATCCTATTTTTTCAAGACCGAAATGAAGCCCAAGAGCACCGGTAAACATACCATAACCGAAAGAAATCTGAACTATATCTTCTTTTGTTGCCCCTGCCGCTACGGCGATACGAGCAACACAATCCGACCACATATCAAGGTCTTTTTTTGTATACCCTACAACGGTCGGTTTACCGGTAGTGCCGGATGAAGCATGGATTCTGACAATATCGCTCATGGGCACTGCAAACATCCCAAACGGATAATTGTCTCGCAAATCTGCCTTGGTTGTAGGAGGTATGTACTTAATGTCAGAAAGAGACTTGATTTTATCAGCCGTAACATGAGCTTCATCAAGCTTTTTTGTGTAGAAAGGAACATTACGATAACAATAATCTACCATATGACGAAGCTTTTCGAGCTGAAGAGCCTCAATATCCTTTCTTTTCATTGTTTCGACATCTTTTTGAAAAAACATTTTACCATTTCCAATCTTCTGAATTTATACAGACAACAAGCCGCAGTTATCAGCTGCGGCAGAATATATAAATTTAATTAATTATAGCATAATTATTCGTTGTCTACAACACCATTATAAAAGAATTCGACATTTTCTTTATCTGTTTTGTTTTTTGTGACAAGGCTTACAACAAGGCACATAATTATTGAAGCTATCATAGCTATGCACGCATAAAGCGGACCTTGTGCAAGTAATTTTAAAACAAGACTGCTATTTACACCGCAGAGGTTAAGCTTTTTACTGTACAAAGCGAGTACATACGGAGCAAGAAACGAGCCGGAGATTATGCCCCAAGAATAGCTCATCATATCAAGTATCGGGGTCTTTGTATTTGCGACCACGTAAGAAAGTATAATAAACAGCACGCAGAAAATTTTTGTAAGCCTGCTTTTCCCTTTATCGTCAATATCAGGCTTTATTTTCGTCGCAACAAGATCTATAGTAAGCGTAGAGCTTGCCGAAAGAGTTATGGAACAAAGCGTCGAAACCGAAGCCGACAGCAAAAGCACAACTATTATTCCGAGAAGTATTGAAGAAAGATTAGCGGCTTTAAGCATATTAGGTACAATGTAATCGGCTGACGGCATATCTGCACCTACCGTGAAGAAGCGATGGCAAAGCGAACCGATAAAGTATCCGCCGCCCGCAACAAGCAATGCAAAAAAGGTTGATATAACAACTCCCCTTTTCGCCTGTTTGTCGTCCTTTATACCAAAGTATTTCTGTATCATTTGCGGAAGACCCCATGTACCGAAGCTCGTCATAAGAACCGTTGCCATAAGCGAAACCCATTGCGAACCGTTTAATTTCGGCAAACCTGAGTCTGTATGCGCATATTCAATTAGGCCGTCAATTCCGCCGACCTTATCGCATCTTACAATTGCAACTATCAGGAAAACAACACCGAACATCATAACAATACCCTGCACAAAATCGGCACGTGCTTGTACAAGATAGCCGCCGAGAGTTACCAAAAGTATTGCAAGAACGGCAATTATTATAAGGAAAATGGTATCGTCTATTCCGAGTAAAACATCAGCAACGCTGGCAAGACCGCTGTAAACTGATGCCGAATACGGAATAAGAAATACAAAAATAACCACAGCCGAAAAAATTCTCATGGCTCTGCTGTTATATCTTTTTTCAAAGAAATCGGGCATTGTATGTATTTTAAGTCTTCCGGAAATCTCGCGCGTTCTTCTCGCTAATACGAGCCATGCGAGTAATGAGCCGAAAACAGCATTTCCGAGACCTGCAAGAACGCCCCAAAGTCCAAAGCTGAGACCTGTTTTGCCTGCATATCCTACAAACATTACAGCCGAAAAATAAGCTGTTCCGTAAGACAATGCCGAAAGCCACGCTCCTGCATTTCTGCCGCCTACCGTCAAATCGGCAATGCTTTTTGCCTTTCTGCCTTCCACAATACCTATTACAACAAGACAAATTATGTATGCTGCAATGGTAATCCATAAAACGGTGTTATTTTCCATCTCTTCATTCCTCTTTAATGGTTTTGTGCTTTAAAGCTTTTATCTGTTAAAGCGTAATGGCATAATTGTAACCTCTTAACCGAAATTAGTCAAGAGGTTATTTTATTTATTATAAATTTAACAGCCTTTCAGCGTTACCCGACAATATTTTCTCTTCATCCCGAGCATTTAATCCAAGACTTTTAATAAAGTTAACTTCATTAACAGAAGAACTCCAAGGCATATCACTGCCGAACAAAATCCTATCGGGAGAATGTTTGTCGATAATTTCTTTTGCGTATCGCGGAGGCATTTTGCCCGATGAAAACGCGGTATCAAGATAAATATCGGTGCCGCAGAGAACATCATAAACTTCTTTCCACAGAAGATATCCGCCGAAATGCGCGGCAACAACCGGTGCGTCACCGAAAGCGTCTAAGACTCTCAAAAGCATCGTGGGTGTGCAATGCACCGGCTCCGGGAATCCTATGTCAACACCGGCGTGAAATACGGTAATAAAGCCCATCTCCGAAATCTTTTTATAAATCGGCAGCATACGTTTTTCGTCAACGAAAAAGCCCTGATAGTCGGGATGAAGTTTAATTCCTTTTATACCGGCCGCTTTTAACCTTTCCAATTCGTCGAAAACATCGGGGCTGTCGGGATGGACGCTTCCGAAGGGAATTATTCTGTCACTTTTAAGAAGCGAAACAGCAAAGTCGTTAACACTTTTTTGCTGATGCGTATTAGTAGAAATGTTGAGGGCAACCGCTTTGTCTATACCATTTTTACTAAGAAACGATTCAAGACCGTCAACGGTTGCATCATAAACAGGCTCCATACCACCTGAACCCGCAGCAAGCTTAGGAAGTGCCTTAGCCGCAACTTTGTCGGGAAAAACATGAGTATGGAAATCTATAATCAAACAATCACTTCTTTCTGAATTGCTGTTTAAGTCGCTGATCCTTTGCGAGTATACGTTTACGGAGCCTTAAAGATTCGGGAGTGACCTCCAAAAGTTCATCATCTTTGATAAATTCCATACACTGTTCAAGGCTTAGCACGGTATGAGGAACAAGACGAAGTGCATCATCAGAGCCTGCCGCACGGGTATTTGTCATTTGCTTCTTTTTGCAAACATTACAAACAATATCCTCGTTTCGTGAGCTTTCGCCGACAATCATACCCTCGTAAACTTCAACACCGGGCCCTATGAAAAGTCGACCTCTGTCCTGCGTATTAAACAGACCGTAGCCTGTGCTCTCGCCTGTTTCATGAGCGATTATCGAACCACGCTCACGGGTTTCAATATCGCCCTTGTAAGGCTCATATCCCGAAAACACGTTATTCATAATGCCGTTACCGTTGGTATCTGTCATAAACTCGGAACGATAACCGATAAGACCTCTTGCAGGTATTTTAAATTCCAGATGTGTTGAACCGCCGTCGCGCGTTCCCATATTCTCGAGTTCGCCTCTTCTGGAGCCTATTTTCTGCATTACAGTCCCTACATATTCCTCGGGTACCTCAATTATCAAAAGTTCAATAGGCTCTAAAAGCTGCCCGTTTTCAACCTTTGTGATAACCTGCGGACGAGAGACCTGAAACTCATATCCCTGACGTCTCATTGTCTCAATAAGAATAGAAAGATGTAGTTCGCCTCTGCCGGAAACCTTAAAGCAGTCTGTGGAATCAGTCTCCTCAACCTTCATGCTGACATTAGTTTCAACTTCTTTAAACAATCTGTCACGAAGATTGCGAGAAGTGACAAATTTTCCTTCTCTTCCTGCAAACGGACTGTCATTCACCATAAAGTTCATTGAAAGAGTAGGCTCGTCTATTTTAACAAAAGGTAATGGTTCTACACATTCGGGGTCACATATAGTTTCCCCGATATTGAGGTCCGCTATACCGGAAACACAAATAATATCTCCTGCAGCAGCCTCATTAACTTCAACTCTTTTAAGGCCTTCAAACTGATAAAGGCGAGAGATTTTGACGTTTTCCTGCGTACCGTCGGTTCTACAAAGCACGACTTTATCATTAACCGTTATTCTGCCGCGCTGGACTCTGCCGACACCTATACGTCCGATATAATCATCATAATCCAAGCTTGAGAAAAGACACTGAAGCGGATCGTCAACATCGCCCTCAGGCGGCTGAATTTCACTGATAATTTCTTCAAAAAGCGGTCGCATATCACCGCTTCTGTCATCGGGATTATGCGATGCATATCCGTCTTTAGCAGAAGCATATATAACCGGGAACTCAAGCTGATCGTCATTCGCGCCGAGTTCAATAAACAAATCAAGGACCTCGTCTATAACTTCGGCAGGACGAGCCCCCGGCCTGTCAATCTTATTAACAACAACTACTACTTTTTTATTAAGTGCAAGTGCCTTTTTTAAAACAAACCTTGTCTGCGGCATACAGCCCTCAAAGGCATCAACAAGCAAAAGAACACCGTCAACCATTGTGAGTATACGTTCAACCTCACCGCCGAAATCGGCATGACCGGGAGTATCGACAATATTGATTTTTATTCCTTTATAATGAACAGATGTATTTTTGGAAAGAATGGTAATTCCACGTTCACGTTCGATATCGTTGGAATCCATTACTCGTTCGGCTACTTCCTGATTTTCACGGAAAACACCGCTCTGTTTTAAGAGCTGATCAACGAGAGTTGTTTTACCGTGGTCAACATGAGCGATAATAGGTATATTTCTCTAATTTTCTCTTGTTTCCATAAAATTATCCCCCTATAAAAATCTAAGTTCAAATATCCTACACATACTTTTTTATTATATCACCTAAATGTTGAAAACTCAATTTATTTTTAAAAATAAACAACAGATAGTGCCAAAATCGCAAATTTTCGTATTTACATCCGTTTTTACTTTACATAAGAAGAAAAATGTTATATAATAGATACTAATAATTGCCTTATAATGGGCAATTAATGTACACGGGTTATTGCTTTTAATAATGCAAATACCACAAAATACTTTTTGCGGAGGTAATCAAATGGGCTACACAATTGCACAGAAAATTATTAAAGAGCATTTGGTATGCGGCGAAATGGTTGTCGGCAACGACATCGGCTTACGCATTGACCAGACTCTTACACAGGACGCAACAGGCACAATGGCTTACATAGAATACGAGGCTATGGGTATTCCGAGAGTCAAAACCGAAAAGAGCGTTGCATATATAGACCACAACACATTGCAGACAGGTTTTGAAAATGCCGACGACCACAGATTTATTCAGTCTGTATGTAAAAAGCACGGCATTTATTTTTCAAGACCGGGCAACGGTATTTGCCACCAGGTACACCTTGAAAGATTCGGTAAGCCGGGCAAAACATTAATCGGTTCCGACAGCCACACACCTACAGGCGGCGGTATCGGAATGCTTGCTATCGGTGCAGGCGGTCTTGATGTTGCTGTTGCTATGGGCGGCGGTGCATATTACATCACAATGCCTAAGATGGTAAGAGTTAATCTTACGGGTAAACTCAGCCCATGGGTTTCTGCAAAGGATATTATTCTTGCAGTATTAAGAGTTATGAGCGTTAAGGGCGGCGTCGGCAAAATTGTTGAGTACGGCGGCGAAGGTGTCAAAACACTTACAGTTCCGGAGCGTGCTACAATTACAAATATGGGTGCAGAGCTCGGCGCTACAACATCCGTATTCCCTTCTGATGAAATCACAAGAGAATTCCTTAAAGCTCAAGGCAGAGAAGAAGATTACACAGAGTTAAGCGCAGACGCAGACGCAGTTTACGATGAGGTTATTGAAATTAACCTTTCGGAGCTTGAACCGCTCGCCGCTTGCCCACATTCACCTGATAATGTTAAACCGATCAGCGAGCTTGAGGGTCAGAAGATTGACCAGGTATGTATCGGTTCTTGCACAAACTCAAGTTATCTTGACCTTATGAGAGTTGCCCACATTTTAAAGGGCAAAACAGTTGCAGACGGCGTGTCGCTTGCTATTGCTCCGGGCAGTAAGCAGGTATTCAATATGCTTGCTATGAACGGCGCACTTGCCGATATGATTGCTGCCGGCGCAAGAATTCTTGAAAGTGCCTGCGGTCCATGTATCGGTATGGGTCAGTCACCTAACAGCAAGGGTATTTCACTCCGTACTTTCAACCGTAACTTTGAGGGCAGAAGCGGTACAGCTGACGGTCAGATTTACCTCGTATCTCCTGAAACAGCTGCCGTATCGGCACTTGCAGGTGTATTTACAGACCCAAGAAAGCTCGGTCCTGCCGCTGAAATTGAACTTCCCGAGAAGTTCCTTATCAATGATAATATGGTTATTGCTCCTGCTCCTGTTGAGGAAATGGACAATGTTGAAATTTTAAGAGGTCCAAACATTAAGGAGTATCCTAAGACAAGCCCTCTTACAGATTCTATAGAGGCATCTTGCTCACTTAAGGTTGGCGACAACATTACAACCGACCACATTATGCCTGCCGGTGCAAAGATTCTTCCGCTCCGTTCAAATATTCCTGCTATTTCACAGCACTGCTTTACAGTATGCGATAAGGAATTTCCTGAAAGAGCAAAAACTCTCGGCAAGAGCATTATCGTAGGCGGCGAAAACTACGGTCAGGGTTCATCAAGAGAGCACGCAGCACTTGCTCCGCTCTTCCTCGGCGTTAAGGCAGTTCTTGTAAAGAGTTTTGCAAGAATTCATAAGAGTAACCTCATTAACGCAGGTATTCTTCCGCTTACTTTCCAAAATCCTGCAGATTACGATAAAATTAAACTCGGTGATATGCTTGAGCTTCCTAATGTTAAGAAAGAAATTGCAGACGGCTCTGCTGTAACGGTTGTAAACAAAACAACAGGCGAAACCGTTATTGCCGACTGTGAGCTTTCAGACAGAACAAGAGCAATCATTCTTGCAGGCGGTTTGCTTGACTATACAAAGGAGAACAGCTAATGGATAAAATTAAAATGACCACCCCCATCGTTGAGATGGATGGCGACGAAATGACAAGAGTTCTTTGGCAGAAAATCAAAGACATTCTTATTTACCCATACATTGATTTAAAGAGCGAGTATTATGACCTCGGTCTTGAAAACAGAAACAAAACAGATGACCAGGTTACTGTTGACAGTGCAGAGGCTACAAAGAAATACGGCGTTGCCGTAAAGTGTGCTACAATCACACCAAACGCGGCAAGAATGGACGAGTACAACCTCAAGCAGATGTGGAAATCACCAAATGGCACAATCCGTGCTATCCTTGACGGTACAGTATTCAGAAGTCCTATCCTTGTAAAGGGTATCACTCCGTACATTCCTACATGGAAAAAGCCAATCTGTATTGCCCGTCACGCTTACGGTGATGTTTACAAAAATACAGAAATGGTTGTTAAGGCAGGCAGCAAGGCTGAACTTTGCGTTACCAAGCCTGACGGTACAGAAGAAAGAAGTACAATCTTTGACTTTAAGACAGACGGTATCATTCAGGGTATGCACAACCTTGACAAGAGTATTTCTTCATTTGCCCGTTCATGTTTTAACTATGCACTCGACCAGAAACTTGATGTATGGTTTGCTACAAAAGATACAATCAGCAAGAAGTACGACCACAGATTTAAGGATCTTTTTGCTGAAATCTTTGAGAATGAATACAAAGAGAAATTTGAGCAGGCAGGCATTACATATTTCTACACACTTATTGATGACGCTGTAGCAAGAGTTATCAGAAGTGAGGGCGGCTATATGTGGGCTTGCAAAAACTATGACGGCGATGTAATGAGCGATATGATTGCTACTGCTTTCGGCTCACTTGCTATGATGACTAGCGTACTTGTTTCACCTGACGGTGTTTATGAGTATGAAGCTGCACACGGTACAGTTCAGCGCCATTATTATAAGTATCTTAAGGGCGAGGAAACTTCCACAAACTCTGTTGCAACTCTCTTTGCTTGGACAGGCGCTCTCAGAAAGCGTGGCGAGCTTGATAATCTTCCTGAACTTATGAACTTTGCGGACAAGCTTGAGAAAGCTACTATCGACACTATTGAAGACGGCATTATGACAGGCGACCTTTATGCTATTTCAACTCTTGAAAACAAGAAAAAGGTTAATTCAGAAGATTTCTTGCTTGCAATAAACGAGCATCTTGCCGCTTCACTTGCATAAGCAAACACAATTCGGTTAAAGGAGTAAGGTTAAAGTACAATGTCCAGAAATGACAACATTTCAATGTCTGTAATCAGAAGACTGCCCAGATATTATCGTTTCTTGTCTGAGCTTAACGAACAAAACATTGATAAAATTTCATCTACAAAACTGGCTGAAATTATGAATGTAACCGCTTCTCAGGTAAGACAGGATCTTAACTGCTTTGGTGGATTCGGTCAACAGGGCTACGGTTACAGTGTTTCTCAGCTTAAGGAAGAAATACAAAATATTCTTGGTCTTAACAATAATTATAAAGCTATACTTATCGGTGCCGGTAACCTCGGTAAAGCGGTTGCCAAGCATATGAACTTTGAAAAGCTCGGCTTTGAACTTATCGCCTGTTTTGACTGTAACGAAGAAAAAGTTGGCAAAAAGCTGAATAATCTTACAATAATGCACGACAGTCTGCTTGACGAGTTCTGTCAAAACAACAAAATCAATACAGCGTTTTTGTGTATTCCGAGAGTATGTGTAGAAAATGTACTTGACAAACTTTATGGCTACGGCATAAAGAACTATTGGAATTTCAGTCACTATGACATTGCAAGAAAGTACAGCGACACCCTTGTTGAAAATGTACACCTAAGTGACAGTCTTATGAC
>ENA-UERC01001422-UERC01001422.1-human-gut-metagenome-genome-assembly--contig:-NODE-1422-length-13962-cov-10.018293_pt1 | contig 13962 bp, 10 predicted proteins | sample MGYA00242955_ERZ507955 | MGnify/ENA primary metagenome ERZ507955 (study PRJEB26167, sample SAMN06115394) | human gut metagenome | host: Homo sapiens | place: China:Hubei | collected 2016-04-27... | reverse complement strand
TCATTATTATAGATATTGAAATTTGCATTAAGTTTTGTTATAATGTATAAACGCTTAAAGAAAGGGGCTGATATTATGCCAATTCGTATTGACGATGAATTGCCGGCTAAGCAAAACTTGGAAATAGAGAATATATTTGTTATGAGCAAGTCAAGGGCTAATATGCAGGATATCAGACCTTTGAAAATCATTATACTTAACCTAATGCCGACAAAACTTGAAACGGAAACGCAGCTTTTGAGATTGCTAAGTAATTCTCCTTTGCAGCTTGATATTGATTTTCTCCAAGTTAAAAGCCATAAGGCAAAAAATGTTTCAAGAATACACATGGCGAAATTCTATAATACATTTGATGATATAAAAGACAACAAGTATGACGGAATGATTATTACGGGAGCACCCGTTGAGCATCTTGAATTTGAAGAAGTTGACTATTGGGACGAGCTTTGTATGATTATGGAATGGAGCAAAAAAAATGTTTACTCCACCTTTCATATTTGCTGGGGTGCTCAGGCAGGGCTTTACTATCATTACGGTATTAAGAAATATCCGCTAAAGAAGAAAATGTTTGGCGTATTTCCTCACAAGTCGCTTGACATTACCCATCCGCTTATGAGAGGACTTGATGATGTTTACTATGTTCCTCATTCAAGGCATACAGAGACGAGGCTTCAGGATATTGCGCTTGTTAAACAGCTTCAGGTTATTTCATACAGCGAAATATCGGGCGTTCATATTATATCCGATATGGATTGCAGGCAATTTTTTGTAACAGGTCACAGCGAATATGACAGAGACACACTTGCCAAAGAATATTTTAGGGATAAGGAAAAAGGTCTTGATATTGACGTGCCTTATAATTATTTTCCTAATGATGATGACAAGTCCGTTCCGATTATGAGCTGGAAAAGTTCGGCGAATATAATATTCAGCAATTGGCTTAATTATTTTGTTTATCAAAAAACGCCGTATGATTTGGCGCAGTTATAATATCATATACAGTAATACCCCCGACACAATCAAGTGTCAGGGGTATTTTTTACTTCGTTTTAACCGTCTTAACCTTTGACCAAGAGGAATAAACTTTCTTACCGTTCACTGTTTTGTATGTGCGGATACGGACGTAATATTTCTTCTTAGCCTTAAGTTTTTTAATAGTTACTTTCGTTGTCTTTTGCTTTTTAACGGTTGCGGTTTTCTTGTTTTTCTTGAATTTCTTGTCTGTTGCAACTTGAACTTGATAACCTTTTACACCGCTTACCTTTTTCCACTCAACAGATACTGCCTTTTTAGCCGCTTTTACCTTTTTGATTGAAGTCGATTTTGGTTTAGCTACAGCTTTAACAGTTGTATTAGGAGTGACTATTGGTTGAGTTGGTGCGGGAGTTGGTGCAGGCGAAGGGGTCGGAGTTGGTGCCAAAGAAAAATGTATTGTTGCATTTATAAAATATTCATTATTAGAGCCTACACTTATATTATTCCATTCACTTTGGGTACCGTAATAATAAATATCTTTTAAATTCTTACAGTCATAGAATGCATAATTGCCTATACTTGTAACACTATTAGTTATAGTTATGCTTGCCAAATTTGCACATTGCCAAAATGCACCGATACCAATATTTGTTACACTATTGGGTATTGTTATGTTAACCAAATTTTTGCAATCAGAAAAAACATCACCAAAGTTTATTACACCGGCCGGTATATTATATGATGTTCTATCATTTCCTATAGGATATTTTATAAGTTCAGTTTTATTCTTATTAAACAGAACGCCCTCATAAGAAGAGTAGTTAAGATTATTTTCCGAAACATCTATGTTTGTTAAACTTTCAGAACCGGAAAATACTCCCCAACCGATACTTGTTACACTGTCGGGTATTGTTATATTTTTTAATGTTGAGCAACTATCAAACGCACAATCGCCAAAACTTTTCACACCATTTGGTATATCATACGCTATTCTCTTATTACCGATAGGATATTGTATAAGTTTGGTTTTATTCTTGTCAAATAACACACCGTCTTGAGAAAAATAATTAGAATTATTTTTTATAACCTCTATGTTCATCAAGCTTTCGCATCTATTAAATGCAGCATTACCGATGCTCGTTACACTGCCTGGTATTAATACACTTTTTAGGCTTGCACAATACTCAAATGCATTGTTACCAATGCTCGTAATGCTGTCAGGTATTGTTACATTAACTAAATTTTTGCAACTATAAAATGCATTATTTCCAATACTCGTAACTGATTTACCATCAATAGCGGACGGTATATCGATTGAAATTACAGAATCATCACAATCCGTTATTTCAATAGTTTCGTCTTCCTTTTCTTCATAATAAATATTTCCGTATTGTGAAGAATCTGCATACGCTGTTAAATTCAATCCTGAGGTAATGGTTAATAACATTGCTAAGGATAGAATTAAGCTAAAAATCTTTTTCATTTCTCTGTACCTCTTTAATAAAATTTTTACAATATAAAAATTTTATCATACGCATATTAAAAGTTCAATATGTTACCGAAGTGTAGAGTGATTTTTACACAAGTCGTTCACACCGTTAAGTTCACGTAAAAAAATAAAGGCACTATGTTTGAAAAAAGCATAGTGTCTTATTTTACTCTACATATTTACGAAGCTTTTGAAGGAGGGATTTTTCTTTGCGGGAAACCTGCACCTGAGATATACCGAGTGCGGCAGCAGTTTTGGCTTGAGTAAAGCCCTTATAATAGCGCATATCAACTATTGCCTTTTCCGTATCGTCAAGAAATTTAAAAAGTCGGTGAACAATTAAGCGATTAAAAATCTCATCACTCTCATCAACGGGTACATCTATAGTATATTCACCGTCATCGCTTGAAGTGCTGAGTGATACCATAGGAGCAATAACGCCCAAAATTTCAGGTATTTCCTCAGGCGGACAATCAAGAAGATTAGACAATTCTGTGACAGTCGGCTCTCGCATTTTATCATTAATAAATTTTTCACGAAGTGACTGAGCCTTAATAGCCTTTTCCTTTAAGCTTCGGCTGACTTTCACTGCGCCGCCATCACGAAAAATACGTTTGATTTCGCCCATTATTACGGGAACGGCATAAGTTGAAAAAGCAAAGCCACGGCTTTCGTCAAAATTATCAACCGCTTTAATCAAGCCTACGCAACCGCTTTGGAATAAATCGTCATAGTCCACCCCTCTGCCCTTAAAGCGATTGGCAATAGAATGAACCAAGCCGATATTATTCTCAATCATTTTATCACGGTCTGTTACCATTTTGATTTGCCCTCAATTTTTTTTGAAAGGGTTACGGTTGTGCCAAAGGTCAGCTTAGACTTAACGTTTATTTTATCGCAAAAGCTTTCCATAACAGTAAAGCCAAGACCTGCACGGTCACCCTCACCTGTTGTAAAAAGCGGAGTCATTGCCTGAGAAACATCTACGATTCCGCAACCCTTGTCCCTTATTACAATTTTTACTGTATTGTCGTCAAAAAGTTTTCCCGATATAAATATTTTGCCGTATGTATCCTTATAAGCATGGACTATGCAGTTTGTCACCGCCTCGCTGACTGCCGTTTTTAAATCAGCGATTTCCTCAAGTGTTGGGTCAAGAGGGGTTACAAATGCGGAAACGGCAACACGTGCGAAGGCTTCATTTACACTTTTACTGTCGATTGTAAGTTTAAATTCATTAATTAGCTTTTTTGTATTCATTTTCATTCTCCTTAATTTTTGCAATTGATGAAAGACCTGCAAGTTCCATAATTTTTTTAGTTTGCAGGGTTACGTTTTTAATTTCGATTTGGCAAGCGGGATTAATGCTTTGAAGCAATCTGTATCTGCCCATAACAAGACCTATTCCGGAGGAGTCCATAAAGCTGACATTTTTAAAATCGAGAATTAAAGTCTTCGGCTTTACAAACATAAGGGTATCATCTATTTTTTCCCTAACCTCGCCTGCCGTATGGTGGTCTATTTCGCCGATAAGATAAGCAATAACAACACTACCGCTGCTTTCAATCGTAACGTTCATATTTGTCACTCCAATAAAAAAATACCAATCTGCGATAATACTAACAGATTGGTATTGAATAATTTATCAAAATTTGTATTTAATTTAATTCTTTTCTAATTTGCCGATAAAGATAAAACGAACCGCATACAAGTGAGAGATTATTTTGCTTAGCAAGCGTGATTGCTTTTTTGGCATTATCGACCGTAAAAACATTATCACAATATTTTTTTGCAACAAAAGCAAGTTCACTTGCACTCATTGAGCGAGCGTTATCAACCTGCGTTGCATAAATCGCTTTACACTTAGGTGCAATTAACGATAAATAAGCATCAACATTTTTATCCCGCATCATTGCAACAACGGCAACTTCATTATTAATTTTAGGTGCAAGAGCACGAGCTGCATCCTCATTATGACCGCCGTCAACAAGGATATTGCCGACTTTACTTTGCCTTGCCGGAAGGTTTGGATTTTCGGCCTTAATATCTAAGCCGATTTCATTTAAAGCCGCCTGCGCACAAGCAATATCATTTTTCAAAACATCGCCAAAATCATTGATTTTAATAAGTTCGGTATTATTATCACTGCACACTTTTTCGAAAATGCGCTCACATTTAGGGTTAGGATAAAGAATACAAACTGAATCAGGCTTAATAATTCCGGATTTTTCAGCCGCAATTTCATCAAGAGTGTTGCCGAGAAAGGCTGTATGGTCAATTGCAACCGATGTTATAATCGAAATATTCTTTTTCTCAACATTTGTAGCGTCGCCCTTACCGCCCATTCCACATTCTACAACGGCAAAATCCACATTTTCGTCTGCAAAATATTTATACATAATAGCAGTTACAAGTTCAAATTCGGTAGCATCGCAATTGATATATTTTTCTACATATAATGCAAATTCTTCCTCGGTAATCATATTGCCGTTAATTTTTATTTGCTCACGGTAGTCTTCAGTCCAAGGAGAAGTAAAAAGACCGACCTTTTTGCCTGATTTGATAAGTGCATTTGAAAGTGCGGCGGCAGTAGTGCCCTTTCCGTTAGTACCTGCAATATGAATAATATTTATTTTATCCTGAGGATTATCCATTTTATTCAAAAGCTCATAAATACGAGTAAGCCCCGGTTTAATACCGAGGCTTTGCTTTTGAAGTATTAAATTCAAAGCGTTATCGTAATTCATTTATTTACCCAAAGAATCAATAGAATTTTTAATATTTGCAATCTTATCCTCAAGCTTTGCGGCATCCTCTTTGTTTTGATTAACTACCTTTTCGGGTGCTTTATTAACAAATCCCGGATTAGAAAGCTTTTTATTGATAAAGTCAAGCTTATCCTGCGCCTGAGCAAGTTCTTTTTCAAGACGCTTACGCTCTGCCTCAAAATCGACAAGATCGCCCATTGGAATATAAATCTTGGCGTTATCGGTAACGATTGTTACGGTATTGCCGAGATTGTCAAAGCTTGATTTAACCTCAACATCATTTGAAGAAGCAAGACGTTTAATAAAGTCAACACCGGCAGAGAAAAGTTCTGTTTTCTCAGTTTCAACATAAACCTTAGCTTTTTTGCTTGGAGGAATATTCATCTCTGCTCTACGGTTACGAATAGCACGGATAGCACTCATAAGAATTTCCATCTTAGCCTCATTTTCGGCAAAGCAAAGGCTTTCGTCATATTCTACCCACTTTGAAATCATAATCGATTCGCAGTCGTGAGGGATAGCCTGATATATTTCTTCGGTAATAAACGGCATAAACGGATGAAGAAGCTTAAGAATATCGGTAAGAACATAGACAAGAACACTTTTAGCAGTATCCTTTGCCTTTTCGTCATCACCCTGAAGTCTGATTTTTGCAATTTCGATATACCAATCGCAGAAAACGTCCCAAATGAAATCATAAAGCTTTTGAATAGCAATTCCAAGCTCATATTTTTCAAGGTTATCGGTAACATCTTTAGCAAGGGTATTAACCTTAGATACAATCCATTCGTCCTCAACTGCAAGGTCACTTGGAAGTCCGTTATATTTGAAATCATCTGTAAGATACATCAATACAAAACGAGCAGCGTTCCAAAGTTTATTTGCGAAGTTACGTGACGCCTTAACCTTTTCGTCTGAAAAACGCATATCGTTACCCGGTGAATTACCTGTTGCAAGAGTAAATCTCAATGCATCTGCGCCGTATTCATCAATAACCTCAAGCGGGTCAATACCGTTGCCGAGAGATTTAGACATCTTTCTGCCCTGAGCATCACGTACAAGGCCGTGAATAAGAACGGTATCAAACGGTGCTTTATCGGTATAAGCAAGGCCTGAAAAAATCATACGAGAAACCCAAAAGCCGATAATATCATAGCCTGTAACAAGGGTATTGGTAGGATAATAATGTTCTAAGTCTTCTGTCTTATCAGGCCAACCGAGAGTTGAGAACGGCCAAAGAGCAGATGAAAACCAAGTATCCAATGTGTCGGAGTCTTGATGAATATTTTCACTGCCGCAATGCGAGCACTTGCAAGGGTCCTCTTTGGAAACGGTTGTAGCGCCGCAATCATCACAGTACCAAGCAGGAATTCTGTGACCCCACCAAAGTTGACGTGAAATGCACCAATCACGAGAGCCACGCATCCAGCTCATATAATTTTTCTTAAATCTTTCAGGAACGAATTTAATATCGCCGTTTTCAACAGCGTCAATAGCCGGACCTGCAAGAGGGTCCATTTTAACAAACCACTGCTTTGAAACCATAGGTTCAATATTAGTGTGGCATCTGTAGCAAGTACCTACATCGTGTTTAAGCGGCTCAATTTCTTTAATATATCCGCCTGCTTCAAGGTCTGCAAGAATAGCCTTTCTTGCTTCAAGAGTAGTCATACCTGCATATTTGCCGCAATCGAGTACCTCAGGTTCGTTTTGAGTTGCCTTACCGCTTTTAATAATTTCATCGGCAGCCTCTTTATCAGCCTTGCCTGTCATATGGCCGTCATAAGTGAATGTACGGATAATAGGAAGGTTATGACGAAGCCCTACCTCAAAGTCGTTAGGGTCATGAGCAGGAGTAATTTTAACAACACCTGTACCCTTAGTCATATCTGCATGCTCGTCACATACAATAGGAATTTCCTTATTTAAAAGCGGAAGAATAACGTGACAGCCGTGGAGATGCTTATATCTTGGGTCGTCACCGTTAATTGCAACTGCGGTATCGCCGAGCATAGTTTCAGGACGTGTAGTTGCGAGTTCAAGCTTTTCGCCTGTTTCCTTAACTTCATAAAGAAGATGCCAGAAATTAGAGTCCTTTTCCTCATATTCAACCTCGGCATCTGAAATAGATGTATTACAATGAGGACACCAATTTACCATACGGTTACCACGATAAATAAGGTCCTTTTCATAAAGGCCTACAAATACTTCTCTTACAGCCTTACTGCAACCCTCGTCAAGAGTGAAGCGTTCTCTGTCCCAATCGCAGGACGAGCCCATTTTTTTCAATTGTTCAATAATTCTGCCGCCGTATTGTTTTTTCCAATCCCATGCACGTTCAAGAAATTTTTCACGTCCGAGGTCATCCTTAGTAATGCCCTCTTTACGCATAGCCTCAACAATCTTAGCCTCTGTTGCGATAGAAGCATGGTCGGTGCCTGGAAGCCACAATGTATCGTAGCCTGCCATTCTGTGATAACGGATAAGAATATCCTGAAGTGTATTATCAAGTGCATGGCCCATATGAAGCTGGCCTGTAATATTAGGAGGCGGAATAACTATTGTATAAGTCTTTTTGCCTTTTTCTCTTTTAGCGTGAAAATACTTTTTATCACACCAAAACTGATAGGTACGGTCCTCAACTTCGCTTGGGTCGTACTGCTTTGCAAGTTCTTTTGCCATAACGTTCTCCTTTATAATATGGTATAATTTTATAAAAAAATAGCTTCCGCCTCAAATTGAGACGAAAGCGAAAAATTCCGTGGTACCACTCAAATTGCATTAATTAAACATAATGCCACTCAAATCCTTAACGCAGATATACGGACAAGACTACTTAGTTTCACCTTGCCGGCTCAAAAGCTACCTTCACCTACCGCATCTGCACTCTTCCACCAAACGAGCACTCTCTGAAAGAATAAGCAAGCTACTCCTCTTTTTCACAGCCGTTACAATATGCAAATATATTAGCAAAAAAAGTATTAAATGTCAAGCAGTGCATATAAAAAACGGATAAGGAAAATCCCTATCCGTTTTATTCTATCCTAAAAATATTATCTATCCTCACGGAAGTATGAAAGACCAAGCGATGCAGGTGGCTGATCCTCCCTCTTCTTTCTTACGCTTACGATTACGAGAACAATTATAGTTACAATGTAAGGAAGCATTTTGAAAAGTTCCTGAGTGCTCATTTTAAGACCGGGAATAAAGAGGTAAACAATATAAAGTCCGCCAAAAAGAATTGAACCTAAAATACCGAAATCAGGCTTCCAAATTGCAAAGATAACAAGTGCGATTGCAAGCCATCCTCTGTCGCCGAAGCCCTCGTTTGACCAAACACCGTTAGCATAATCCATTACATAAAACAGACCGCCGATACCTGCGATAACGCTGCCGATTGATGTAGCAAGATATTTAGACTTAGAAACGTCAATACCTGCTGCATCTGCTGTTGCAGGATTTTCACCTACAGCACGAAGATGAAGTCCGCCACGTGTTTTCTTAAGGAAGAACGCAACCAAAAGAGCAATTACAATAGCGGCGTAGGTTAAAAAACCATAGTCGAGGAATATTTTTCCAAACCAACCGGTAGTTGAAGCGATAGGAAGTTTTTTAGTGAAAAATGCACTTGTTCTTGTAAGGGCAACAGACGGAATATCACTTCCTGTAATTTTAACAAGTGATGAGCCGAAGAAGTTACCGAAACCAACACCGAAAGTCGTAATTGCAAGACCGGTTACATTTTGATTTGCACGAAGAGTTACCGTTAAGAAGCAGTAAATAAGGCCCGTTAAAAGAGAGCCAATGATTGTGCAAAGAAGCGGAATTAAAACTGCAAGGAAAGGATTAAGGTCATTTGCGCCCATTGACTCCTCATAAAGAAAAGCACCGATAACACCGCTGATACCGCCGACATACATAATACCCGGAATACCGAGGTTAAGGTTACCTGACTTTTCAGTAAGGATTTCACCTGTCGAACCGTAAAGAAGCGGAATACCCTGCATAATCGCACGTTGGATAAAAGTAATTAATGTAGTCATATTATTTACCCTCCTTATGCGCTTTGCGGAAATTAATCTTATAGTTAATAAAGAACTCACTGCCGATAATAAAGAAAAGGATTATGCCGGTAATGATTTCACTGAATGATTCATTAAGTCTGTATACGGTTGCAATCTCTGTTGCACCCTTATCAAAAAACACAAGCAAAAGAGAAGTAAGCACCATATAAATAGGGTTAAACTTAGCAAGCCAAGATACCATAATGGCAGTAAATCCCCTGTTATCTGCAGTAGTGGTTGTGATAGTATGGTCAGTACCGCCTACAAGGAGAAGACCTGCGATGCCGCACATTGCGCCTGAAAGGAGCATTGTTCTGATAATTACCTTCTTAACATTAATGCCGATATATTTAGCGGTATTTTCACTTTCACCTACAACAGAAAGCTCATAGCCGTGCTTGCTGTATTTAAGATAAATATACATAAAGATTGTGAGTGCAAGAACAATAAGAATATTAAGTAAATATTCTTGATTTCCAAGCTGAGGCAACCATCCGGCGTGACTCATTTGGTTAATAATACCAATCTTACCCGAACCTTTAGGAACTTCCCACACCATAACAAAGTATGATACAAGCTGAATACCTACATAGTTCATCATAAGGGTAAAGAGCGTTTCATTAGTATTAAACTGAGCCTTAAAGATAGCAGGTATAACAGCCCAAATTGCACCTGCAAGCATACTTGATATAATCATTACGATAATAAGAAGCGCATTAGGAATTTTACCGCCGAGGCAAATCATACAAGCCGCAGTAGCAAGACCGCCGACAAGCACCTGACCCTCACCGCCGATATTCCAAAATCGCATCTTAAATGCCGGTGTCAACGCAAGCGCAACGCAAAGAAGAATTGCAAGGCTTTGGAGAAGATTCCAAACACGTCTTGAAGTACCAAACGCACCGTCAACCATAGTGGCATAAACGCTGATAGGGTTTTGATGGGTTAAAAGCATTGTTACAGCACCGCTTACGATAAGGGCGGCAAGAATTGAGACAAGGCGAATAAGCCATGAATAATACCAAGGCATAGACGCTCTCTTGCTTATATGAAAGAGAGGCTCGTGAACCTTTTGTTTATTGCTCATATTATGAATCCTCCCTTTCTGTCTTAGTCATTAATAATCCGATTTCCTCTTTAGTAGCATTTCTGCCGTCAAGCATACCGGTAATTTTACCTGAATTTATAACCATAATTCTGTCGCAAAGCTCAACAAGAACGTCGAGGTCCTCGCCTACAAATACAACGGCAACGCCGTTTTCCTTTTGCTTTGTGAGAAGATTATAAATTGTGTAAGAAGAGTTAATATCAAGACCTCTTACAGGGTAAGCCGCCATAAGTACCTTAGGATTAGCGGCAATCTCACGGCCTACAAGTACCTTTTGAACGTTACCGCCCGAAAGACGTCTTACAGGAGTGGTAGCGCCCGGTGTAACTACCTCAAGGCTTTCAATAATTTTTTCGGCAAGTTTCTTAGGATTTTTTCTGTCAAGAAAAGCGGAATTGCCCTTCTTATATGAACGAAGCATCATATTATCGATAATGTCCATATTTCCTACAAGGCCCATACCGAGTCTATCCTCAGGAACAAACGAAAGCCTTACACCGAGTTCTTTGATTTGAGTAGGGGTTTTAGCCTTAAGGTCCACCGTTTCGCCCTCAGGGGAATGATAAAAAATCTCACCGCTTTCAGGCTTTTGAAGACCTGCTATGGTTTCAAGCAGTTCTCTTTGACCGCTTCCGGCAATACCTGCGATGCCGAGAATTTCACCGCTTCTGATATCAAATGAAATATCATCAACAGCCTTAACTCCCTCTGCATTAAGAGTAGTTACATTCTTAAGTTCAATTCTGTTTTGCGGATTAACAGGAGTCGTTCTTTCTATATTAAGTGATACCTTTTTACCAACCATCATTTCGGTAAGCGATTGCTCGGTAGCAGATTTAGTATCCACAGTTCCGATATATTCGCCCTTACGCAAAACCGCAACTCTGTCGGTAAGCGACATAACCTCGTGGAGCTTATGTGTAATTATAATAATTGATTTTCCGTCTTTTTTCATACGACGTAAAACATCAAACAATTTTTCAGTTTCTTGAGGTGTAAGAACAGCGGTAGGCTCGTCAAGAATAAGAGTCTGCGCACCTCTGTAAAGCACCTTAACAATTTCAACAGTCTGCTTTTCGGAAACAGACATTTCATAAACCTTGCTGTCAAGATTAATATCAAAACCGTATTTGTCGGTAATTTCTTTTACACGTTGTTCAGCTTTCTTTAAGCTGTATTTTTCTTTATCTTTAATACCGAGAACTATATTCTCGGTAGCAGTAAATACATCAACAAGCTTAAAATGCTGATGTACCATACCAATGCCATATTTAAACGCATCTTTCGGTGATTTAATAACTACTTCCTCACCGTTTACAAAAATTTGACCCTCATCAGGGAAATAAATGCCGGAAAGCATATTCATAAGAGTGGTTTTACCACTGCCATTTTCGCCCAAAATGGCTAAAATTTCACCTTTTTTAACCTGCAGATTAACGTCCTTATTAGCAACAATCTGCCCGAAAACCTTGGTGACGCCTTTTAATTCAATTGCAAAAGTATCACTCATATTTTCCTCCGCAAAAATTTAATATCACTTAAAACAATACTACCGTGACCGTACTTTTTAGGGTACGGCCACGGGTTTAATTATAAAATATAACTAAGATTTATTTAATTACATTTTTTCGTTAAGAAGCTTAATACCGTCAATCTTAACGTCAAAATATGGAGCTGAACGGAACTTTGATTCCTTGAATGCGCCTTTTTCAATAACTTCTGTATCAGGTGTGTACTTATCATCTGTATCAACATCAGCCTTATAAGAATCAAGCTTTTTGCCGTCAACAGTAAATGTTGAAGTATCAAATACCTGAAGAGAACCGTCCTCAAGCTTAGCTTTAGCTTCATCAATAGCCTTCTGAGTACCAGGAGCAGCAGCCTTTTCGTTTACATCTGTAAGAAGAACCGAATTAGTAGCAAGAGTACCTGTCCAGTCAGCATCAATCTTGTCGCCGTTCATAACAGCCTTGATTGCATATTCATAGTAAGGAGCCCAGTTAACTCTTGAAGAAACAATAAATGTGTTAGGGCAAGCGCTTACTGTTGAGCCGTTGTAAGAAACGTTAGGAACACCTGCTGTTTCACAAGCTGTAGGAGCACCCATTGAGTCAGCATGCTGACTGATAAGCTTACAGCCGTTAGCAATAAGGGTATTGGCAGCTTCCTTTTCAGCAGCTTCATCATACCATGAACCTGTGAACTGAACTTCCATAGTAGCGCTTGGGCATACTGAACGAGCACCAAGGAAGAATGAAGTATAACCTGAAATAACCTCAGCATAGGTGTATGCACCTACATAACCGATTTTAGCATCTTTAGCTTCAAATTTGCCGTCTTTAATCATTTGATTAAGTTTCATACCTGCAGCAATACCTGCAAGATATCTGCCTTCGTAAATTGAAGCGAATGCATTGTGATAGTTGTCAAGACCTTCTGTATGAGCTCTTGTACCTGTTGAATGGCAGAACTGAACTTCAGGATGCTTCTTAGCAACTTCAATAATGTAAGGCTCGTGACCGAAGCTATCGGCAAAGATGATTGAGCATCCCTTGTCAACAAGGTCTAAAGCAGCCTCTGTGCATTCCTGACCTTCAGGAACATTAGTCTTGTAAATCTTGTTTTCATCAGCAATTCCGAGAGTCTTACAAGCTTCGTCAGCAGCTGTGATGAAGTTCTTATCGTAAGTTGAGTTCTCATCGTGAAGGAAAATAAATCCTACCTTCATGTCTGATGATGCAGATGCCTTAGTTGTTGTATCCTTTGTATTTGCGTCTTTTGAAGAACAACCGGCAAATACGCCTACAACAAAGAGAACTGAAAGAACAACTGCAAGAATTTTCTTTGTGAGTTTCATTTGTCTTACCTCCGTACAAATAAATCAATTTATTATAAGGTGATGACACCGAATAACCAAAACAAAAAAACGATTAATCTCTGAAATAAACCTTACCTGTTTCATGGTCCATACTTTCAACAATAGCAAGAGATTCAACCTTAATACCGTTGCTCCTGAGTTTATCGCCGCCGTGCTGGAAACCTTTTTCAATAACAACGCCGCAGCCTGCAAGCGATGCACCGCTGTCATTAACAAGTGCGATAAGACCGTTGAGTGCATTGCCGATTGCAAGAAAATCATCAACAATGAGGACCTTATCGTTTTCATCGAGAAATCGTTTTGACACAATAATATCGTATGTAGTGCCGTGAGTGAAGCTCTCAACCTTAGAGGTATACACATCGCCGGCAATATTTTTAGTTTTTGTTTTCTTTGCGAAAACAAGCGGACAGCCAAATTCCTCGGCAACAAGCGCACCGATAGCTATGCCTCATCCTCAAAATCTATAAGAATGCGACTTCCAGCGCAGGCGAGGTCTCCGACAACTGCCTGACCGCATTTAAAGAGATGGAAAAACAATACGACGGCCTGCACATGGTGGTGCTGTCCAATCAGGGCAACTACATCACCATCGTCATCCAGAGCATCCTCACCAGCATGGTGGTGGGCGCTGCACTGGCCATCATCGTGCTGGCCATCTTCCTGAAGGATATCAAGCC
>ENA-UERC01001421-UERC01001421.1-human-gut-metagenome-genome-assembly--contig:-NODE-1421-length-13970-cov-7.221191_pt1 | contig 13970 bp, 9 predicted proteins | sample MGYA00242955_ERZ507955 | MGnify/ENA primary metagenome ERZ507955 (study PRJEB26167, sample SAMN06115394) | human gut metagenome | host: Homo sapiens | place: China:Hubei | collected 2016-04-27 | study... | reverse complement strand
CTGCCGCACACCCTGTGCCTCCAAAATCTCGGAACCCTGCGACAAAGGTTTGTCGCACAATCCGGCAACAAATGGAACTTCAATAACTTTTTTCATGATGTTTATAAATTATACAAAAAATAATCTTTTATTCCCCAAACAAATCCCACAATAGACATAATAATGATGATAATCCCGATTCCCCTATTTATTAACCAAATGCTACGCACATTAAAACGGGCACGAACCTTATTGATGACGTAAGTTATCAGGAACCACCAACTGACAGCTCCTAACAAAATAGACAGATAACCCACCACATGATGCCCCAATTGTGATTCAGGCAAGAAAAAATTAAACCGGGCAAAAAGGCCTATATAAAGAAATAATATCAGAGGATTGGAAAAAGTCAATAAAAACGCCGTAATGAAATCCTGCGTAAACGTATTGATGGAAGAATTGGCTTTACGAATATTCTTGGCCGGATTCTGGCGATACAGATACAACCCGAACCCCACCAAAACCAAACTGCCCAAAATCTGCAAAATATTTTGATTAGCCTCTATAAAATCGATGACGATAGACATGCCTAAGCCCGTAAGCAATGCATATATCAAATCGGATAATGCAGCACCCAATCCTGTCACGAAGCCCGACCATCGCCCTTTATTCAACGTACGCTGTATACACAATATCCCTATCGGTCCCATCGGCGCCGACACCAATATGCCTATGGCTAAGCCTCGAATTATAGTATATAGCGTTAAGTCCATAAAGTCTAAAAACTACCTTATTCTACTGAAATACGGTATAAATCACAAAATAGTATGACATTGACACAAAATAAATTTCATTTTTGCTCCTGTAAAACAAAAGCTCACCTCTATTGTCCGTCAAAAACGGCATAAGAAAAAGGCAAACCCCTATTTTCTTGAAGATGCCTATGCACAACCTATTTTCGATTCGTGAAGCAAAGATAGTGAAAGGTGAGCGCAGAGACAAACGGAAACCGCATTTCCGACTTGGCTATGACGAACCACCTCCTATTTTCGCATACTGTGCAAAGATAATGAAAGGTGAACACAGAACAAAATTTATTTTAGTTCTGTTGAACAGCCGCCTATCTTATTTTATCGAACATAGGCAAGGTTGGACACAGCAAAAAGGCATACATCAACCACAACGCAGAAATGCCCCTATATTCGACCGTACCAAATACAGAGAAAAGACTCGTCCTCTTCTTCCCCCATTTGAGAGTCTCGTTGAGTCAACCCCTCCCCTATACTCGAAAAATCGAACATCAAGGAATAATATCCAAAAATTAGGAACTGTTTTGTCCTATTTTTTTTGAGCGGACGAGGGTTTTTCCTTAATTTTGCAACGAAAATAAATACGTTTTCTTTGTCTCGATTTTTCAGTCGGGAAAAAGAAAAACAGACATGCCACTAAAAAACAAGACACAATGGTCATTTTTTTCAAAACCTCCGTTCAAAACATTATTGCAGTTCAGGCCGATCACAGCTTTTCGGCAGATGAGACTAAAAAATTATCGTGGCTTTTCGACAATGCCGAGCTTCTCCCTGATTCAACGTTGAAGGGCTGGTTTATCGGGCCCCGTAAAGAGATGATTACCCCGTGGAGCACCAATGCCGTAGAGATTACTCAAAACATGGGACTCACCGGTATCTCTCGCATCGAGGAATTTTTCCCTGTAACAGACGGTTCTGCCGAATTCGACAAAATGCTACAACGGTTGTACAACGGTATCGACGGTAAAATTTTCGACATCGACAAACAACCCGATCCCATTGTGTACATCGACGATCTTGCCGCATATAACGAGCAGGAAGGTCTGGCCCTCAGTCCCGACGAAATAAACTATCTGAACGACCTGAGTAAAAAAATCGGACGGAAACTAACCGACAGCGAAGTTTTCGGATTCTCGCAAGTCAATTCCGAGCACTGCCGTCATAAAATTTTCAACGGTGTCTTCATCATCGACGGTCAAGAAAAAGAAAGTTCACTTTTTAAATTGATAAAAAAGACCTCGGAATATAATCCCAATCGGTTGGTTTCGGCATACAAAGATAACGTGGCTTTCAATGCCGGACCTACCGTCGAGCAGTTCGCTCCGATAAATCCCCAACAACCCGACTTCTTCGAAATAAAAGATATCAAAACTGTCATTTCGTTAAAAGCCGAGACACACAATTTCCCCACAACCGTAGAGCCCTTCAACGGAGCTGCCACTGGTACGGGAGGAGAAATACGCGACCGGCTCGGTGGCGGACGTGCCAGCCTACCTATTGCAGGGACGGCAGTTTATATGACGGCCTATCCCCGTACGGAAGAAGGACGGGAATGGGAAGAAGGCTCCATGCAACCTCGTCCGTGGCTTTATCAAACGCCCGAACAAATATTGATTAAGGCCTCTAACGGAGCTTCTGATTTCGGAAACAAATTCGGACAACCCCTCATCTGCGGCTCCCTGCTCACATTCGAGCACGCCGAGAACGGTAAAAAATTTGCTTTCGACAAAGTCATTATGCTCGCCGGCGGTGTAGGATTCGCCAACATGCGCGACGCACTTAAAGGCACGCCCGTAGCCGGGGAAAAAGTAGTGGTAATGGGTGGTGACAACTATCGTATCGGTATGGGTGGAGGAGCAGTCTCATCGGTAGAAACCGGACAATACGACAATGCCATCGAGCTGAACGCCGTACAACGAGCTAATCCTGAAATGCAAAAACGGGTATCCAACGTCATTCGGGCGATGTCCGAAGCCGAGGAAAATCCCATCGTCTCGATTCACGACCACGGAGCCGGAGGCCATTTGAACGCACTTTCCGAGTTGGTAGAAGAAACTGGCGGATTGATTCATATGGATCAACTGCCCGTCGGCGACCCCACCCTATCGGCCAAAGAAATCGTAGGTAACGAAAGTCAGGAGCGTATGGGTATCGTCATTCGGGAAGAAGACATCGAGCACATTCGTCAAATCGCCGACCGCGAACGGGCTCCGTTCTATGTAGTAGGCGAAACCACAGGCGACCATCGCTTCGTATTCGAACAGACCGATGGTGTTAAGCCCATCGACTTGGCGATGGAAGACATGTTTGGGAAAGCTCCCCGTACCGTCATGACAGACAGAACAGTCGAAGAAACTTACGAAGACGTAACATACGATCAAACGCAACTTGACGAATATGTGGAACGTGTGCTCCAACTCGAAGCAGTCGCTTGTAAAGACTGGCTCACCAACAAAGTAGACCGTTCCGTTACCGGAAAAATTGCCCGCCAACAATGTCAGGGAGAGATACAACTCCCATTGAGCGACTGCGGAGTAGTTGCCCTCGACTATCGAGGACGCGCCGGTATCGCCACCTCTATCGGCCATGCGCCGCAAGCGGCATTGGTCGATCCCGCCGCAGGATCTGTTCTCTCCATCGCCGAAGCTCTCACCAATATCGTTTGGGCTCCGCTCTCCGAAGGGTTAGACAGCGTTTCGCTCAGTGCCAACTGGATGTGGCCCTGTAAAAACGAAGGCGAGGATGCCCGCCTATATCGGGCAGTCGAAGCATGCAGCGATTTTGCCTGCTCGCTCGGAATCAATATCCCCACCGGAAAAGACAGTCTGTCCATGACTCAGAAATACGGAAAGGACAAAGTCTATTCACCCGGTACGGTCATCATCTCGGCAGGAGCCGAAGTCTCGGATATACGTAAAGTCGTATCTCCCGTCCTCCGCACGGGAGTCGACAGTATGGTCTACTACATCGATTTCTCGTTCGACAAGCTCAAATTAGGAGGCTCGGCGTTCGCCCAATCGCTCGACAAAATAGGTAAAGAAGTTCCCTCCGTACAAGACAGCGAATACTTTGCCAACGCATTCAATGCCGTCCAAGAATTGATTAACAAAGAGTTGATTCTGGCAGGGCACGATATCTCCGCCGGCGGTATGATAACCACGATGCTCGAAATGAATTTTGCCAATACCGAAGGCGGTTTGGAAGTTTCGTTGGACGAAATCCCCGAAAAAGACCTTGTTAAGATATTGTTCAGCGAAAACCCGGGTATCTTGATTCAAGTAGAAAAAACCGACGAAGTCGAAAAGATATTGAAAAAAGCCGGCGTAGCGTTTATCCGTCTGGCTCGTCCCTGTGACGAACGCCATCTGCTCATACACAAAGACGGAGCCGATTATCAATTTTTCATCGATCATTTGCGCGACGTATGGTTCGAGTCGTCCTATCTGCTCGACCGCAAACAAAGCGGAGAAAAAGCAGCCAAAGACCGCTTCCTCAACTACAAGGAACAACCGCTGCAATTCCGTTTCCCCGATTCGTTCACGGGAACGCTCGCCCAATACGGTATCTCGGCCGATCGTCGCACACGATCCGGTGTGAAAGCAGCCATCATTCGTGAGAAGGGTGTTAATGGAGATAGAGAAATGGCCTATTCGCTCTATTTGGCGGGATTCGATGTGAAAGACGTGCACATGACCGACCTCATCAGTGGCCGCGAAACGCTCGACGATATCAACATGATTGTATACTGCGGTGGATTCTCAAATTCCGATGTACTCGGTTCGGCAAAAGGCTGGGCAGGAGGATTCCTTTGGAACGAAAAAGCCAAAGCTGCACTCGACCGTTTCTACAACCGACCCGACACCCTGAGTCTCGGTATCTGTAACGGCTGCCAGCTCATGGTAGAATTGGGACTGCTTACCCCCGACCACGAACAGAAACCCAAAATGCGACACAACGATTCGCATAAATTCGAATCTCAGTTCATCGGATTGACAATTCCCGAAAACAACTCTGTCATGTTCGGCTCGTTATCGGGCTCGAAACTCGGTATATGGGTTGCCCACGGAGAAGGTAAATTCGAGTTGCCTTACGCCAAAGAAAGATACAATATCGTAGCCCAATATACCTACGACGCTTACCCGGCAAATCCCAACGGATCGCCTTACGGTATAGCTGGTATCGCTTCGGCCGACGGCCGCCATTTGGCCATGATGCCCCACCTCGAACGAGCCATATTCCCCTGGCAGTGCGGACATTATCCTGCCGACAGAAAAACCGACGAGATTACCCCGTGGATCGAGGCTTTTGTCAATGCCCGCAAATGGGTTGAACAGCACACCAAATAAAAAGTATATTCCGCAGGGCGGGAGGGAAACAATGTCCCTCTCGCTCTGTTCGTTTAATCAAATAATAATCAACACGACAACATTACATTATGGGAGGATTTTTTGGTACCATAAAAAAAGAATCTTGCGTTACCGACCTTTTTTATGGCGTAGATTACAACTCGCACTTAGGTACGAAACGTGCCGGTATCGTGACGTATGAAAATGGCGTTTTCAAACGGGCGATCCACAATATAGAAAACTCCTACTTCCGCTCGAAATTCGAAGCCGAACTGCCCGAATTCTCTGGTAATTCGGGAATCGGTGTCATCAGCGATACCGATGCACAACCCATCATCATCAGTTGCCATTTGGGAAAATTCGCCATCGTTACCGTCGCCAAAATAAACAACGTAGAAGAACTCGAAAAAGAACTACTGGCGAGCGGAAACCATTTCAGCGAACACAGTAACAATATCATCAACCAATCCGAATTGGTTTCGATGATTATCAGTCAAGGAAAAGACTATGTCGACGGCATCCGCTTGGTACAGGAAAAAATCAAAGGGTCTTGTTCTATGCTTTTACTCACCGAGCAAGGCATTATCGCCGCTCGCGATAAGTACGGTCGTTCGCCTATCCTCGTCGGGCGGGGAGATAATGGCTACGCCGTATCGTCCGAAACATGCAGCTTCCCGAACCTCGGATACGAACTCTGTTATGACATGCGTCCCGGAGAAATCGTCCGGTTGACAGCCGACGGTTACGAATCGCTCAACCAGCCCGGTAAAAAAATGCAGATATGCTCCTTCCTATGGGTATATTACGGATATCCCGCCTGCGAATACGAAGGGAAGAATGTCGAAGAGATGCGCTTTCACACTGGCTTCGAAATGGGTAAAAAAGACGACATCGAAGCCGATTTCGTCTCCGGCATCCCCGATTCCGGTGTAGGCATGGCTCTCGGATATGCCGTAGGTAAACAAATTCCCTACCGGAGAGGTATCGTCAAATATACCCCCACTTGGCCTCGCAGCTTCACCCCTTCCAATCAAGCCATGCGCGAGCTGGTAGCCAAAATGAAACTCATACCCAACAAAAGCATGCTCGACGGGAAGCGGGTCGTATTCTGCGACGACTCCATCGTCCGCGGTACGCAACTGAGAGACAATGTATCCGATCTCTACCGCTATGGAGCCAAAGAAGTTCACATGCGCATCAGTTGCCCCCCTCTCCTGTACCCGTGTAAGTTTCTTAACTTCACAGCCTCCAAAAGCGAAATGGAGCTTATTACCCGTCGCACCATCGCCGAGATAGAGGGTAACCCCGATAAAAATGTCGCAGCTTATGCACGCACCGGGTCGCCCCAATACAATTGTATGGTAAACTGCATTTGTAAAAAGCTGAACATTACCTCATTAAAATTCAACCCGTTAGAAACACTGGTCGAATCGATCGGGCTTCCTAAGGAATGTATCTGCACGCACTGTTTCGACGGCAGCAGCTACGAATAAGCCCGTCAGAACCGAATAAAACCCCGGCCCGTTATGCCGTCCGATCATCTGTTCTCGCCGGACGGCATAACGGTTTTTTCGCCTAAAAGATTGAAAATAACAATCATTTTTGTAATTTTGCGAGTCAATGAATCGACACAGAATATACGAATATTTATAAATCATAAATCTCACATTAAATTATGAGTCTTAAAATCGTAGTATTGGCAAAACAAGTGCCCGATACCAGAAATGTGGGGAAGGATGCCATGAAAGAGGACGGAACGATCAACCGTGCCGCCTTACCTGCTATCTTCAACCCCGAAGATTTGAACGCCTTGGAACAGGCTCTGCAACTGAAAGAACAAAACCCGGGATCGACGATTACCCTGCTTACGATGGGTCCTCCTCGTGCCGCCGAAATTATTCGGGAAGGTTTATTCCGTGGAGCGGACGGAGGTATCGTATTGACCGACCGTGCCTTTGCCGGAGCCGACACATTGGCTACGTCTTACGCACTATCGTGTGCCGTACGCAAAATCAAAGATTATGATATTATCTTGGGAGGTCGTCAAGCCATCGATGGCGACACGGCTCAGGTAGGCCCTCAAATCGCCGAAAAATTGGGAATACCCCAAGTCACCTATGCCGAGCAAATTCTGAACATAGAAAACGGGAAAGCCACCGTGAAACGTCGTCTCGAACGCGGGGTAGAAACCGTCGTAGTTCCCCTGCCAGCAGTCATCACGGTCAACGGTTCGGCCGATGAATGCCGTCCTCGCAACGCGAAGCTCATACAACGTTACAAATACGCCAAGACACCGAGTGAAAAACAAGGACTGAGCGAAGAATGCTTGAAACTCTATGAACAGCGTCCGGCCCTCAACCTTTACGAATGGAGTGTAAACGATGTCGATGCCGACCTCGATCAAGTAGGTCTTGCCGGTTCTCCCACCAAAGTAAAAGCCGTACAAAACGTTGTATTCCAAGCAAAGGAAAGCAAACGACTCACGGCTGCCGACAACGAAATCGAAGACCTTGTCAAAGAATTGATCGCCAACCACACGATTGGTTAATGCCCGTGTACTATGAACTAAAAAACTAACGATTATGAACAATCTGATTGTATATTGCGAAATAGAAGACGGCATCATCGCCGATGTGAGCCTCGAACTGCTCACAAAAGGTCGCTCGCTGGCCAATCAACTGAATTGTAAACTCGAAGCACTGGTGATCGGTAGCAACCTCGGCGGTGTGGAAAAACAAGTATTCCCCTATGGAGTCGATACCGTCTATACCGTAGACGATCCTCGCCTCTACCCCTACACCTCGTTGCCACATACCTCGGTATTGGTAAATTTATTCAAAGAACAGAAACCTCAGGTTTGCCTGATGGGAGCCACCAGTATCGGTCGCGACCTCGGTCCGAGGGTTTCCTCTTCGCTGCACAGCGGACTCACGGCCGACTGCACCGCATTGGAAATAGGTCCCCACGAGGACAAAAAGAACAATAAGACATACGAAAATCTGTTGTATCAGATTCGTCCCGCTTTCGGAGGCAACATCGTAGCGACGATCGTTAACCCCGAATGCCGTCCTCAAATGGCGACGGTTCGCGAAGGCGTGATGAAAAAAGAAATTTACGATCCCGCTTACAAAGGAGAAGTTGTTAAACTGGATCCGAAAAAATACGTTTCCGACACCGACTTTGTGGTAGAAGTCATCGATCGCCAGATGGAAAAATCCAAAGCCAACGTCAAAGGCGCATCCATCATCGTAGCCGGCGGTTACGGTATGGGATCGAAAGAAAACTTCGGCATGCTGTTCGACTTGGCGGCTACATTGGGAGCCGAGGTAGGAGCTTCCCGCGCTGCGGTCGACGCCGGATACATCGAGCACGAACGTCAAATCGGACAAACCGGTGTCACGGTTCGCCCCAAGCTCTATATCGCCTGCGGTATCTCTGGACAGATACAACACATCGCCGGTATGCAAGACAGCTCCATCATCATCTCTATCAACAGCGATCCTAACGCACCTATCAATACGATAGCCGACTATGTGATCACGGGTACGGTCGAAGAAGTAATTCCGAAGCTGATCAAATATTATAAGAAAAACTCCAAATAAAACAGATTTTCGATTCTGTCGATAAGACAAAGTCTTGTGACAAATCAAAGATAGAGAGTTAAATTATAATACAATAAACAATACAGAACAATGGCTAATTTTTATTTAGATAACAGTGATCTCAAACATCACTTGAACCACCCGCTCATGAAGAAGCTGGTGGCTTTACGGGAACGGAATTACTCCGATGCCGAAAAATACGACTATGCGCCCTTCAATTTCGAAGACGCCATGGATAGTTATGAAAAAGTGCTCGAAATAGCAGGCGAGATAAGCGGCGAAATCGTTGCAGCCAATGCCGAAGACGTAGACCACGAAGGTCCGCACGTTGTCGACGGACACGTCGTATATGCCAAAGGCACGCAAAAAAACCTCGACGCTCTGGTAAAAGCCGGATTGATGGGTATCTCTATCCCCCGTCGCTACAACGGGCTTAACTTCTCGTTGGTTCCCTACATCATGGCTGCCGACATGGTAAGCCGTGCCGATGCCGGATTCGTAAACATCTGGGGATTGCAAGACTGCGCCGAAACCATTTACGAATTTGCCAATGAAGAACAAAAGCAAAAATACCTGCCGCGCGTTTGCGCCGGCGAAACTATGGCGATGGACCTCACCGAACCCGATGCCGGTTCCGACTTGCAAGCCGTCATGCTCAAAGCCACATACAGCGAGGCCGACGGTTGCTGGTATCTCAACGGAGTGAAACGGTTCATCACCAACGGTGACGGACACATTGCACTCGTGCTGGCCCGTTCCGAAGAAGGAACCAAAGATGGTCGCGGACTCTCCATGTTCATCTACGACCGCAACGACGGCGGTGTAACCGTTCGCCGTATCGAAAACAAAATGGGTATCAAAGGGTCTCCCACCTGCGAATTGGTGTTCAAAAATGCCAAAGCCGAACTCTGCGGAAGCCGCAAATTGGGTCTTATCAAATACGTCATGGCATTGATGAACGGAGCCCGTCTCGGTATCGCCGCACAATCTGTCGGCGTTTCCGAAGCGGCATACCGCGAAGCCATTGCCTATGCACGCGACCGCAAACAATTCGGGCAAGCCATCATCGAGTTCCCCGCCGTTTTCGAAATGATCTCTTTGATGAAAGCCAAACTCGACGCATCACGCTCGCTGCTTTACGAAACGACACGATTCGTAGACATGTACAAAGCATACGAAGACATTGCCAAAGAACGCTCGCTCGAACCCGAAGAACGTGCCGAAATGAAAGCCTACCAAAAATTGGCCGACGCATTCACCCCTATGGCGAAAGGCATGTCCAGCGAATTCTGTAATCAAAACGCCTATGACTGCGTGCAAGTACACGGAGGGTCCGGTTTCATGAAAGACTACGCTTGCGAACGCATCTACCGCGATGCCCGCATCACTTCTATCTACGAAGGAACCACCCAGTTGCAAGTCGTGGCAGCTATTCGCCACGTCACCACCGGCACATATCTGCATCAGATCGAAGCATACGAAGCTGCTGAAATCGCGCCCGAACTGGAACCTCTGCGCGACCGCCTCAAAGCGATGAAAGCCGCCTACGTAAAAGCTGTCGAAACCGTCACTGCAACGAAAGACAACGAATACATCGACTTCCAAGCACGCCGCATGGTCGAAATGGCCGGCCATGTCATCATGGGACACCTCCTGCTCAACGATGCCACTCGTAACGAATCGTTCCGGCAGTCGGCCGAAGTATACATTAACTTCGGTGAAGCGGAAGTTGCCAAACACACCGCATTTATCGAACGTTTCAATCCCGAAATGATGGCCACTTATCGCAAATAAACGCAACATTTCATATCATTCGAGGAGGTATCCCATTTATCTGGGATACCTCCTTTTTTATATCGGGAATAAAGCCAAACGAAAATTCAGCATGACTCCAACTCTTCCCCTGCCGTACCCCGTATGCGGGGTATCGCACTGCAATGAGCAGAAGGGTACTCTCACCCTCTCCCCCTGTGTTTCCGTAAGGGAATATAGGGGGAGTGCCCGAAGGGCGAGGGGGTTAAAAAGACTAGCAAAAGCACTAGCAAAATCCCCGCCTTTATCGGGCGGTGAAGTCGCAAGAAAGACGGAGGAAAAAGGGCGAGGACTGTCCGAGCGAAGCGAGTTCCGCAGACCCCGACGGCGACCGTGGCGACGAGCCAAAAGCCCGATAACTGCGGCGGCGCTTCTTGGTTCGTTCTTCTCGCTGTTGAGAAGAATGAACAAATAAAGTGAATTAGTGTAACAAGGACTTTCTTTGGCAGGGAAAGAAAGTCCTTTGTAGCACAATCCTCCCTTGCCGTGTCCCGCAGCATTGCGGGGTGTTTTTGCAACGCAAAATATAGGGGGAGTGCCCGAAGGACAAGGGGGTTGAAAAAATAGGGCAAAAATATAGGGGAGGTGGCACGTAGTGACGGAGGGGTTAAAAAGACAACCGGTAAAAATAAAAAAGACTGAAAATCTTGTTTTTATCCCCTGCCCGCACTACCTTTGCAAACGTGAAAACAGGTAAAGCCCGATAAATACATTTCGGCTTGTCCCATTTTCACAAGGTCTCTTTGCCGGGTTACCGGCAAGGAGACAGACATTTTGATAAAAGCGTTTTTGCTTTATCCTTTTTACGAAATTCGCCAAATTTTTCTTACGGAAGGATAAGCAGTCAAAGAACGCTCATGCTTGCCTATATCCACCCCGGCAAGGGGTGGCGGATATATCGGCATGGCGTGGGGTGGGCTGTTTATTTCCGTATGGGCGTTTGGCGATGCCTCGTAAAAGATAAACAGAATGTTCCCTGCGCTTTTCTATTTTTAAACGCCTACCGTTGGGGAACAGGGGGCAAAAAAAATAAGTTTATCATGAAAACGATTATTGCGATTTACGGGAGTACCGGCTCGGGGAAAAGCTCGTCTATTCTTGCGCTGGAATCCCTGCTCGACCGGGAAAAAGTGTATGAAGAGCATCACAATGGCGATCGGTTGCTCATTGCCCGGCATAAATCTCCCCTGAACGGAGGCGAAGATGCTTTTGTGGGATGTTGCAGCGAGGGGGATCCTCCCGGCTACCAGCAAAACGAATGGTTGGAAAAATGTGTGGAGTATAAGTGCGAGGTTATCGTGGCGGCTTGCCGTAACTCCGGCCATACCGTGGATAATATCGAACGGATTGCTCGGGAGAACGGCTATACCACCGTTTATACCGCGCCTTATGGCAATGAGGACGAATACAAATTCCTTAACCGGGTCTTTGCGGACAACATGTTGAACTTGGTCGATGAACTAATTAAACGATAGGCAATATGAAAAAGTATGTTCGGTATCTGTTGGTACTCCTCATGTGTGGTTTCCTAACAGAAGTAAAAGCGCAAACAACTTTTCAAGTCGATGGTATTAATTATTACCTTGACGGAAGTGAGGCCCGGGTATCTGATAATCAATACTATTCCGGAAGCAAGATCATTATTCCCAATTCGGTGTTGTATGACGGGAAAAATTACCCGGTGACAAGTATTGCGGACAGTGCATTTTACGGAAACTGGCGTTTGATAGAGGTCACCATACCCAACTCCGTGACGACTATCGGGGACTATGCATTTGCCAGTTGCAGAGGCTTGAAAACGGTAACCATACCCAACTCCGTGACTTCCATTGGAAGCAGTGTGTTTGAAGATTGCAGCGGCTTGAAAACGGTGACGATAGGCAATTCCGTAACAACTATCGGGGAAAGTGCATTTTACTCTTGTACAAGTTTGACTGAGGTCTCCATACCCAACTCCGTAACTTCCATTGGAAGCGGTGCGTTTGAAGATTGCAGCGGCTTGAAAACGGTGACGATAGGCAATTCCGTAACAACTATCGGGGACGGGACATTTAACGGTTGCACCAGCTTGAAAACGGTGATATGGAATGCTCGTAATGTTCAAGATACTTTTCTAAGTGAAACTTGGATACCAAAACCTCCATTCCCAGACTCTGATCGACTGACCGAGTTCGTATTCGGGGAAGAGGTGGAATATATTCCGGCCTATTTGTGTTATCAACTTGCATCACTGAAAAAACTTGTCATAGGTAATTCCGTGACCTCTATCGGAAACCATGCATTTTTCTGTTGCAGCGGTTTAACTGAGGTAACCATACCCAATTCCGTGACCTCTATCGGAGACTATGCATTTGCCGATTGTACCGGCTTGACTGAGATAACCATACCCAATGCCGTGACAACTATCGAGGGCTACGCATTTACCCGTTGCACCGGCTTGAAAACAGTGACGATAGGCAATTCCGTAACAACTATCGAGGACGGGGCATTTAACGGTTGTACCCAAATGGAGAGTGTAACTATTGGCGAAAAAGTGGAAAGTATCGGCGAGTCGGCTTTCGCCAAATGCAACAGTTTGACCGCAGTGACTTCCAAAGCCGTGACACCTCCCCAAATATGGGCAACGACCTTCGACGACTATGCCATGACACTCTATGTCCCGGCGGGCTGTAAGTCGAAATATGCCGAGACCAAGTACTGGCGCAATTTCACCGACATTCGGGAGACCGGCGTAACCCTGCACACGGTTACGGCCAATGCCACAGACGAGACGATGGGATATGTGATAGGTGCCGGCGAGTATCCGCAGGGAAGCACGGCGACCCTTGTCGCCGTACCTTTCGGGCAAAACTATTTCGTGCGATGGAACGATGGCAATACCGACAATCCCCGCACGATAACGGTCACGGGCAACATGACATTCACCGCCGAGTTCGCGCCGGCCGGCTCCGCCGTGGAAACATTGGAAAACGGGGAGAGAGGCATCTATGCGACAGGCCGCACCTTGCATGTGGAGAACGGCGGGGAATCCTACCGGGTGTACACCGCCGCCGGCCGGTTGGTCTATACGGGCAACGACAGCAGCGTGACGCTATCTGCTCCCGGTATGTATATCGTGCGCACGAGCGACCGCTCGCAGAAAGTGGCGGTAAAATAACAATTCCGGTTCTTCCTTTTTCAGGCAAGGCGGCGGAGGCATATCCGCCGCCTTTTCTTTAACCCCCTATTCTCGAAGCATTTATCATCTGTTTTTATTTTAAACCTCTCCCCCTGTGTTCCTGCAAGGAATATAGGGGGAGTGCCCAAAGGGCGAGGGGGTTAGAATACAAGCAAGATCCCCCGATTCCGCCTTTATCGGGCGGTGAAGTCGCAAGGAAGACGGAGGAAAAAGGGCGAGGACTGTCCGAGCGAAGCGAGTTCCG
>ENA-UERC01001420-UERC01001420.1-human-gut-metagenome-genome-assembly--contig:-NODE-1420-length-13976-cov-4.446651_pt1 | contig 13976 bp, 9 predicted proteins | sample MGYA00242955_ERZ507955 | MGnify/ENA primary metagenome ERZ507955 (study PRJEB26167, sample SAMN06115394) | human gut metagenome | host: Homo sapiens | place: China:Hubei | collected 2016-04-27 | study... | reverse complement strand
CCATATCGAGTCGGCAGCCACCAGCCGTGAGGAGATTGGCAACCCTATCTATCCTCCGGCGCGGCGCAAGCTGACAGAGCACGGGATCTCCTGTGGTGGTCATGCGGCGCGGGAGCTCACAAAAAGCGATTACAATGCATTTGACCTGCTGATCGGCATGGACAGCGCCAACCTGCGGAATATGCACCGTATCTGCGGCGGTGACCCGGATGGCAGGATACACCTGCTGCTGGATTACACCGACCACTCCCGCGATGTTGCCGACCCGTGGTAAACCGACGATTTTGAGGCCACATGGAGGGACGTGCTTGCGGGATGTCAGGGGTTGCTGAAAGAGTTATCACAGAAACGAGGTGAGCAGGATGGCACAAAATGATAAGATCCAACTATTCGAGGACAAACGCATTCGTACCGCATGGGACGAAGAAAAGGAAGAATGGTACTTTTCCATTGTCGACGTCTGCGAGGTGTTGAGCGGCACAGATAATCCTCGCCGTTATTGGAGCGACCTCAAGAGGAAACTAAAATCTGAGGGCGCAGTCGAACTGTACGAAAAAATCGTACAGTTGAAAATGACTGCCTCAGATGGCAAAAAGCGCCTGACCGATGTGGCCGACACGGAACAGCTTCTCTGTATCATCCAGTCTATTCCTTCATCGAGGGCAGAGCCGTTCAAGCTGTGGTTAGCACAGGTTGGACGGGAACGCATTGAGGAAACCATCGACCCAGAGTTGACCATCGAGCGAGCTCTGGAAACGTACCTCAAGAAAGGCTATACTCGTGAATGGATCAACCAGTGGTTGCAGGCCATCCAAGTCCGCAAGGAACTGACGGATGAATGGGATGCCCACGGTGTACAGAAGGGCGTGGAGTACGCAATACTTAACGATGAGATCTCCCGTGCATGGTCAGGGGTGTCCACACGGCAATATAAGAACCTCAAGGGCCTGAAGCGAGAAAACCTCCGCGACAATATGACCACGCTGGAGCTGGTGCTGAATATGCTGGCAGAGGCGACCACCACGGAAATCTCCAAGCAGAAAGCTCCGGAGACATTTTCGGAAAACATTGATGTGGCGCGTGCCGGAGGAAAAGTGGCCGGTGATGCACGGAAAGCCATTGAAAGCCAAACCGGTGTCCCCGTTATTACCTTCAAGAATGCTGCCCAGCTCAATCAGGTCGTGACAGATCTGCTGGAAGGGGTCACTACGCCACCGGAGAAACAAGACAAAAAGCGCTGATTCACAGACAACAAAAGTGGTGGGTGGTCACAAAAAGAAAGACACCCTCACGGGTGTCTTTCTTTTTGGAGCAGGGATTTTGCTGTGCAAAATCGTTTGCCTGCGAGCGGGCAGCGGAACGCGCAAGGGCTCTGCCGCCTGCACACCATCACCGCCTCTAACGGCGAGGGCATGCCGGGCGGCGAGCGCATCCAGGCCACTATGGTCTTTGAGAAGATCATCTGATTACATTTGGAGCCATATACGAAAACGGGAGACTGCGGTGCGGTCTCCCGTTTTTTATTATCGCCGCAGGGCGGCCATAAAGCGCAGCAGATTGCCCATGGTGAAGCGCAGATCCTCCTCGGTCCGCACGGCGGCTTGGGGCCAGGTGCACAGCGCCGGATGGATGGGGAACACGCCGGACACGCCCTCCGCGTACACCGCGTCCAGCGCCGTCTCGCAGCCGCCCACCAGCGCCGCCGCCGGTACACCCAGCGCCCGGGCGCGGCGGGCCACGCCCACCACCGTCTTCCCCCGCAGGCTCTGGCTGTCCAGATGACCCTCGCCGGTGATGACCAGCGATGCGCCGCGGCATTTCCGGTCAAAGTCCGTGAGATCCAGCACCACATCAATGCCCATGCGCAGCTGTCCGCCGAAAAATGCCGCCGCACCGGCCCCGAAGCCGCCGGCTGAACCACCGCCCGCCAGTGTCAGCACCTCCATGCCCACGTCTTTTTCCAGCATCTCCGCCAGATGGCGCAGGCCCGCATCCATACGGGCCACCATGGCCGCGTCCGCCCCCTTCTGAGGTCCGAACACCGCCGCCGCACCAGCGGGACCGCACAGGGGGTTGTCGATGTCGCACATCACCGTGACCTCCGCGCCCGCCAGCGTCTCCCGCAGCCCCTCCATGCGGATATGGGCGATTTGGGTCAGCGTCCCGCCGGTAGGCACGAACGCCCGTCCCTCCGCATCCAGAAACTCCGCGCCCAGCGCGGCGGCCGCGCCGCAGCCGCCGTCGTTGGTGGCGCTGCCGCCCAGTCCCAGCACCAGCCGCTTTGCTCCGCGGGACAGCGCGTGGGCCATCAGCTGGCCCACGCCGTAGGTAGTGGTCTTTTCCGGATCGCGGCACGCGCCCGCCAGCGGCAGGCCCGCCGCTGCGGCCATTTCCACCACCGCCGTGCCGTCCGGCAGCAGGCCGTAAAAACCCATGACCTCCTGGCCGCAGGGCCCTGTGCAGGGCACCTCCGCCCGCGTGCCGCCCACGGCGGCCAGAAAGGCGTCCACCGTGCCCTCGCCGCCGTCCGCCACCGGAATGGCGCAGATCTCTGCCTCCGGCTCCAGCCGCAATATCTCCTCCGACGCGATGCGGCAGATGTCCTCCGAGGACAGCGTTCCTTTGAAGGAATCCGGTATCAGCACATATTTTGCCATGGTCTCCGCTCCTTTCCGAAAAAGCGAGCCGCGGCGTCTGCCGCGGCTCACGGGTTTGCTGCTTACAGCGTGTAGAACAGCGCTGCCATCTGGGCCGTCACATCCTCCGTGTAGCTGCACAGCGTCACGCAGTAGATGTAGTTGCCCTCCTTCATGCACACCAGCAGCTCATACATGGGGGTATCCTGTACCGTGGCGGTGATGGCGATCGCGGGACACTCCGCACCGGCGAACTCCGCCGTGGTCACGGACGCTGTCACGTCCTCAAAGCCGTAGGTGCCCATGGCGTCGGGCAGCTGCTCTGCGGACAGCTCCACGTAGTCCTGAGCGCTCATGGTGGTGCCAAACAGCAGTCCCATGTTCTGGAACACCACGTTCATGGTCATCAGCCCATCGGTGGAGGAGGCGTACATATCGTACACGCTCTGGTTCTCCTCCATCAGCTGGCGCATCTCCTCGTCGCTGGTGCCCTCCGTCAGGAAACCGTTGATCTCCGCGATCTGCGCCTCGGTGTAGAACGTCCAGGTCTCGTCCAGCGTGCAGCCGATGCCGGCGAACTCGTTGGTGTAGGTGCCGCCGTTGACGCTGCCCAGCTCCGGCGTGCCGGCGTCATCGGCGGGCATGTCCACCTGACCCGAGGTACCCTGATCCTCCACGGCACCGGGGTCCACGGTGCCGCCGGCCTCGTCCGTCGTCTGCTGTCCGCAGGCGGCCATGGTCATTAATATCGTCAGTGCCATCAGCATGGCAAACAGCTTTTTCATGGGTCTCCTCCTGTACGAAGTGTGTCAGTTTCTGTCAACGGCATTGTACCAAATCGGCGTGGGAAATACAACAGCAAAATTTTCCGCCGCGGCGGCCGGCGGCTTTGGGATGCGCCGCCATTTCCCGACAGGATGCGTCCGCCGTTCCGGTTACAATAGGCGTGAAAGGAGGGACAAGCCTTGAAAACTGTCACCGAGGCCGTCCGGTCCGTCCCGCTCCGCTCCCTGCTGACGGGGTTTTTACCGGCGGCCGCCGCGTTTCTGCTGTCCGGTGCGGCGCTGGACGGCCTGTACAGCCCATGGGCGCTGGCGGCTGTCTCCGCCGCAGGCGTCAGCTGGCCCGGGCTCAGCGCCCTGCTGGGCGCGGGACTGGGCGCTTTCCTTTTTCTGGATTTTCAGGCGGGGCTGCGCCACACCGCCGCCGCCATCCTCATCTTCTGTGCCAACACGGCGTTCTGCACCACCCGCCTGTACCGCCGTCCGGTATTCCGGCCTGTGGCTGCCGTGTTGATGACGCTGCTGGTGCAGTCGGCCTATCTCATCCAGCGGCAGCCGCGGCAGTGGGCGCTGTGCGCCGCTGCCTGTACCGTGCTGTACGCTGCGGCGGCGCTGCTGCCGTCGCTGTCGGACGCCAATGCCCCGGCGGCGAGCCGCGGGCAGGCGCTGTTCCTGCTGGGTCTGGGTCTGTCCCTCACCGCCTACGGCTGGTCGTTCTCCGGCTTCCGCGTGGGCGGCGTGCTGGCGGCGGCGCTGCTGATGGCCGCGGCGAAGTGCCTGTCCCCCGCCTCCGCCGCGGCGGCGGGAGCCGTGGCCGGTCTGACCATGGATCTGTTCACCGGCGATGCGGTGCTGCTGACCGCAGTGTGCTGCGGCGGGATGGGAGCCGCCTCCGCCGTCAGGGAGCGGGGCCGGTTGGCCGTGCCGCTGGTGTATACTGCCGCAGCCATGGCCGGATATACGCTGCTGGACGGACCGGACCCGCTGCCTCTGCTGTTTCAGAGCGTGGCGGGCGCGGGGCTCTATCTCCTGCTGTCTCAGCGCCTGCCGCTGCGGCTCGCCCAGCAGGCGCCCGCGCCGCCGGCCCAGCCGGAGGCCACCCCCGCCGCCGCGTTCCGCGCCGTGTACGACAGCTTTTTCACCGAGGTATCGCCGCCGCGGCCGGAGAATCCCGCCGTGCTGTTCGACCGCGCGGCGGAGCAGGTCTGCGCAGGGTGTCTATTGCAGCGGGATTGCTGGCAGGCACACTACAACGACACCTACAATGCCTTCAACGACGCCTGTCCCCGCCTGCTGCGCCGCGGCAGCGCCTGCGCAGAGGACTTCCCCCTGCATTTTGCCAGCCGCTGCCTGCACTTCCCCCAGCTGCTGGAGGCGCTGAACGACCAGCTGCACCAGTTCCTGCTGCGCCGCGCCCACCGGCTCCAGCTGGAGGAGGCGTATCAGATGGCGCGGCAGCAGTACGCCCAGATGTCGGAGGTGCTGTCCCCCGGTATGCCGGTGTCGGCGCCGCCCCGCTTTACCTGCCGCACCGCCATCGCCCTGCGGCCCAAGGAAGGCGAGACACTGTGCGGCGATCAGGCGGCGTCCTTCGAGGCGGGCGGCGCGGCGTGCCTGCTGCTGTCCGACGGCATGGGCAGCGGCGAGGCTGCCCACCGCGAGGCCGCCATGACCGTGCGGTTACTGAAGCAGTTTTTACAGGCGGGCGTGGAGCCGCTGCCGGCCCTGAAAACACTGAACACGGCGATGCTGCTGCGCTGCCGTGAGGGCGCGGGCTTCACCACCATCGACCTGCTGCGGTTGGACCGCAGCACCGGTGAGGCCGCGCTCTATAAATACGGTGCTGCGCCGTCGTATCTGAAAAAGCTGGGCCGCGTCACGCGGTACGGCGGTGCGGCGCTTCCTGCGGGACTGGAGGGTGTAGACCGCCAGCCCGATGTCATCCGCTTCGTTCTGCCGCCGGACGGCTGGCTGGTGATGGTCTCCGACGGCGTGGTCGGCGGCGACGGGGACGAGTGGCTGCAGGACCTGCTGGCCGGTTGGGGCGGCGGCACTCCCGACGCCCTGGCCCGCCGCATCCTCACCGTGTCCGCCGATCACGGCGGGCGGTCCGACGACTGCGCCGTGCTGGTGCTGCACCGGCTGCGGGGCGAAGAAAATGGCCCCGCGCAGGTATAATCTGCCGCCGCGCCGTCCATACTACTACCGTCGCCCGATGCGATAGGGCGGCGCAGTAAACGGACAGCAAGGAGGGCATATGCTTGGTTAAAGGTATTTCCCGCCGCGTCATCGTGGTGGATTCTCCAGACCCCCAGATCTTCGAACAGGCCATTTTCATTCTGCGCACCGATGGCGGCGGCGTCAGCTCACAGCAGCTGGTGGATCAGGCCGTCCGCATCGCCAAGAACTATGCCCGCTGTCAGGGTCTGCCGCGCCGGCGCGTCCGCGTCCCCGGTTGGCTGTGGGCCGCCATCGGCGCGGCGGCCATCGGACTGACGTGGCTGCTGTGTACCCTGTTCTGATCTTCCCATGGTTTCAGCGGGCAGCGCCCGTTTGAAATTAGTTTTCCATCATTTTTCTCCTCACTTGGAGCGGACGTGACCCGTCCGCTTCCTTTTTTTGCGCAAAAAACCGCAGGAGGGCTTACCCTCCTGCGGTTTCGTGTCTCAGTGCTTTTTTTTCCGCATCACGACGATGCCGATGATCGCCGCCACGGCGATGACGCCCAGCAGCACCCACAGCCATGTGAGCCCCGCGCTCTGCTGAGGAACGGCGGCGCTGTCCTGTGTGCCGGTCTGGCTGTCGGCAGAGTCCGGCAGGTCGTCCACGGAGACGGTGCCCTCGTCGATGCCGGTGTCCTCTGCGCCGCCGGTGCCTCCCGTGGTACCGTTGGTACCCCCGGCAGTGCCGGAGTTGTCCACGTCCACGGTGCCCGTGTCGGCGCCGGTGGTGGTGCCGGAGCCGCCGTTGTTGGGTTTGTTGTCGGCGGGCTTATTGTCATCGGGCTTGCTGTCATCGGGCTTGCTGTCGCCCGGCGTGTTGCCGCCGTTGACGTTGCTGTTGTAGTTCACCGTGATGCCGGAGGCGAAGGCCCCCTCCTCCACGGCAGTGATGGTGTCCGGCAGGTCCACCGTTTTCACGTTGTCATTGTCCGTGAACGCGCCCTTGGCGATGGTGTTCACAGGGATACCGGCGATGCTGGCCGGTACGGTGACTGCGGCGTCCTTACCGAAATAGCCGGTGATGGTGATGGACTCGTCCGCGATGGTGTAGTGCAGCGCACCCTCGGTGTAGACGGTGGCAGCCAGCGCCGTGGCCGTCATGGCCAGCGCCATGAGCAGCGACAGCAGCACGGGGATGAGTTTTTTCATAAGTCGCTCCTTTGCTTTGCGCACAGGGGCATAGTCCGCGCGGACTATGCCACTGTTTTGGGTTAGGGTCGGAGATGGCGGATCAGCCAAGATCGATGTCGCCGCCGTCCGGAATGGACGTCGTGATGATGTCCTCACCGGTGGTCAGAATGACCTGCATCTCCGGAGCTTCATACTGCTTCTTGTCCATTTTCAGTTACCTCCATTAGTAGTCAGACTGTTGTAGCTGCCGGACAGGATCGTATCGCTGTACACGTACACCATGGCGCCGCTGCTGTCGCGCAGGATCATGTAAGCGCGGCCATACACCGTACGATCCGCAGCCGACACGGTACCATTCAGGACTGTTACGCCCGTCGCGTCAGTGTTGGTTGCCTTCAGGATAAACGTATCATCGGGCTTGGCGCCATTGGCATCCAGCTTCATGGCGTCCAGCGCATCCGACTGGCCGTACCGGCTGTTGGTGCTCACCAGAATGCCCTGCTCAGTGACCGTGTAGCCATCGGGCACGGAGCGCGTTGCCGTGAAGGAGACTGCGTACTTCGCGCCCTGCTGGCTGGCGCTGATCTCCGTCAGTGCGATCACGGGCAGACGATCCACTGTGGTGCCGGCATCAACATATTCAGCCGTCAGGGTCAGATCGCCGCGAGGCGCGATCTTCAGGGTCTCCGTGTAGCCAAGCACGGTGTCGCCGTTCTTCCAGCACTTGAAGACCTTTCCGTCAATGCTCTTCGCTGTTACCGTAGTGATCTTGCCGACTGTAGCCGTGTAAGTTGCCGTCTCGTCATTCGGGTAATTGACGGTTACCGTGTAAGAGCCCGCGCTGAATTCGTACACCGGCTCCACAACGATGATACCCGTCGTGGTAGTGGCCATGGCCGCGCGAATCTCAGCTTCCGTCATGGACCAGCGCACGAAGGTCGCGCCCATCTTGATGGGGGGCTCGGGGAACTGGATCTCCTGCGTGTCCGTGTAGCCCTTGGAACTGATGACCTGCTGCGTGTGGGAGATGAAGACCACCATGGCCTGGTTCTCTTCCTTCTCGGCATACACGGCCTTCAGGGTCGTGGCGCTGCCCATGGAGAAGGTGTAAGTCTTCGAGGTGGAGACCACCTTGCCGGACTCATTGACCCAGTACAGGAAGTTCTCGCTGCCCTTGAACACAACGGTGACCTGCGTGCCAACGGGCATCTTCTCCAGCAGGTAAGAGCGCTGCGTCGCGCCGCCGTTGACCGTGAATTTGGAGGCGGAGACCTCCAGTGCGAACACGCCACCGCTGATGGGCTCATAGACCGCGATCATGGTGCAGTCATCGGTGGGCTTGACCTCGCAGGTCAGGTCAGTGCTGTACGGCGTGCCGGTGTACTCGTTGACGAACCAGCCCACGAACTTGTAGCCGCTGATGGCGGACGCCGTGACCGTGGTGCCCTGCGCGTAGGTGATGTCGCTGCCGCCGCCGGTCACATTGGCCACGGGGCTGTCGCTGCCGGTGGTGCGGGACGTCACCATGACGGTGAACATGCCGATCTCCACGCCGTAGCGACCCTCACTGTTGGCAGTCGTCACAGGCGTGAAGCCAGGAGCGCAATACTCCTTCTTGACGATGCTGCTGAACTCGCCGCCGGAGATGTTGACATCCTTGGCGGTCACGTCGCGGACCAGAACAGCGTCCGTATCCTTGGCGCCCAGCACCGTGCCGCCGGTAATGTCCAGGCCCACCAGGTTGGTCTGGCTCTTGTCGTTACCGATCTCACGGATAGCGGTGGAATACTTACTCTCCACCACAGCGTTGCCGGAAATGTTGATCTGAACCTGACCGGCGTAGCCGATGTAGGAGTCGATCATGATGGCAGAGCCGTCATAGCTGATACCGTTGGTCTGGGAATACTCATCGCCGATGACATTGTCGTTGGCAACGCCGCGGACCGTACCGCCGGAGATGTTCAGCGTACCGGACTTGATGCCGATACCGCAGTAGCCCTCCACCAGGCCGCCGGTGATGTTGACCTCGCAGGGCTGGGGCAGGTAGATAGCAAGCGTCTCGGACTTGACAACTGCACCCTCAAACACGTTGACGTGGGACACGCCTCTGTCAGTGCCGTTGCCCTGGATGGCGGGTGTCTTGGCGCTCTGCACCGTGCCGTAAATATTCAGTTCGGGAGCATAGGTCTTGCCTCTGTCATCCTGACCCTTGATGAACACCGCAGGAAAATGACCCTGTTCGCTGTCCGCAACGATGGTGGAATCCTTGTCGATAGTCACGCTGCCGTTGTAGTTCACACTCAGCAGAGAACTGCTGGCCGCCTTGCCGGTGATGTCCACATCCGCCAGTGTCAACTTGCCGTAGGCATAGTTCGTCTTGCCGTTGGGAACATCAATGGTACCGTTCTGGATGGTCACTTCGCCGTAGGTGACAAAGCTACCGGTCACGGTCATCTTGTTCAGGTCGATGGTGATATTCGCGTTGACCTTGATGCTGCTCTCGGCGACATCCGCCAGCAGTCTCACGGTCTGGCCGTCCTGAGCCGCCGCAACAGCGTCGGCCAGCGTCTTGTACGCCTTGACGGAATTGCCGTCCTTGTCCAGAATCTGGGCGGTCATGCCGGCAGCCGCCGTGAAGGAGCCGTCCTCGTTCTTGATGATACCAGCGCCGGGAGCCGCGAAGCTGGGGGTCTTGCCGTCCACCTTCTGCTCGGGGGAGACGTTGGGGTCGAAGCCGACGAACGTACCGCCGCTGATGGCGACCTTCGCACTGCCGTCCACATACGCCTCATCGATGCAGTTGAACAGATACATGCTGCTGCCTTCCCACTTCTGGTGCAGGTCGAAGGTGCCGCCCTTGACAGACAGGGTACCCTCCTGCACCTGAACCACGCTGACGTTGCCATAGAAGGTGCCGTTTTCGATGGTCAGGTCGCCCTTCACCACGTTGATGGTGTAGCAGTCGTTCTCCTTGGCATCTATGGTGCCGTTGCCGGTGATGGTCACCTTGGCGCCATTTGTGATGGACAGGATAGCGTTGGCCTTATCGCCCCAGATGTCCACCGTGTTCCTGATGGTCTTGCCGTTCAGGTCCAGCGTGATGCTCTTGTTGATGGCCAGCTGGGTGTTCTGCTCGACATCCGCCAGCAGGGTGATGGTCCTGCCCTTTGCAGCCAGACGGATCGCGTCGGCCAGCGTCTCGTACTTCTTGCTGCCGATCTGGGCAACATACTGACCTTCCTTGACGCCGTAGGTGCCGTCCGCGTTCTTGGTGGGGATGAAGCCATCGGCGCAGTAGCTTTCGGGAATGCTCTTATTGAACGTACCACCGGAAACCTTGAAGTTGTCGGAGGTACCCTTGCCGACACCGCGGAAAATGCTCTCCCCAGACATCTTGTTGACGAAGTGACCGCCGGTAACCCGCGTGATAGCGGTATAGCCCTCCACAACACCGGTCAGGATGACCGTCGGGTGATTCCACCGCCCTGTGGTGGTCAAGCTCTGGATAAACTCGCCGCCGCTGATGGTGGTATCACCGTACGCAAAGATAACTCCTGTGTATCCGTTCGTCGCATAATCCAGCGTGAACGTACCGCCGGTGATAGTCAGCTTGGAGCCTTCCTCGCTCTTGACCACGTTCAGGCCGCCGTTGTAGGTACCGCTGGTGATGGTCAGGGTGCCGTAGTTGTCGATCATGGAGGAGCCATTGTTGCCCGCCGTGGCGTTGACATCCGTCAGCGTCAGGTTGGCATTGCTGCCCTCCTTCGTGACCTCGATGTTGTAGTAGCCGGTGCCGCCCATAACATTACCGTTCTTCACGGTGACGGTGCCGCCGGTCACGGAGATCGTGGCCTTGCCGGCGTTGGTGTTGGTCAGGGTCTTGCCGCCCAGATCAAGGGTGATGCTCTTACTGATGACCACGTCCTCAGCGGCATCCGCCAGCAGTTTCACGGTCTGGCCGTCCTCAGCCGCCGCAACGGCGTCGGTCAGGGACTCGTAGCCCTGGCTGCCGATCTCGGCAACATACTGGCCTACCTTGACGCCGAAGGTGCCATCCGCGTTCTTGGTGGGGATGTAGCCGTCAGCGCACAGGGACTCGTCCACCGCGCTGGAGAACGTACCGCCGGAGACGGAAACCTTGTCGTTCTGCGTGAAATCGCTCGGGGTCAGCTCCTTCCAGTTGTAGGCCTTGACTGCGGCGTTGTCGCCCTTGGCCGTGAACTTACCGCCCTCGACCTCGATCTTGGACAGGCCCTTGTAGCCGGTGCGGTTCACGATGGAGATGGCCGCGCCGTCCTCGATGGCGCCGTCGTTAATGGTCTTGTCAATGCCGTCACCGGAGACGGTGATGGCCGTGCCAGCGCCGCTGATGTTCAGGCTGCCGGCGCAGACCTGCACGCCCATGGTCTTGGCGTTGATGACGCTGTTGTCGATGGTCAGCGTGCCGGAGCTGGGGAAGTAGATGCCGAAGCCGTTGGGCACGTTCAGCGTGCTGTTCCTCAGCGTCACGGTATCGTTGGTGTTGTTGCCGTTGGTCTCGATGCCGCTGCGGGCGGTGGTCGTCATCACGACGCCATCGAACACCAGACTGGAATTGTCATACTTGATGGTGCCGCCCATGGCGGAGGGGATCAGACCCACCAGCTGGCTGCTGACCACCTTGCCGTTCTTCACGGTCAGCGTTGCATTGGGGTTGTTGATCTCGAAGGCCGCGCTGTTTGCATCCGTGCCGGTGCAGGTCCAGGTATGGCCAGCCAGATCCACCGTGCGGGCAATGGTGCCGGAGTTAAACGTTGAACCGGTGGTATAATCGCGCAGCATGACGATAGCCTCGCCGCTGGCCGTCTGCGCCTTGAACGCCTCGTCCATGGTGTAGTAGGAGGTGTCGCCGACCTTGGCCAGATAGGCTTTCGCCACACCGAAAGTGCCGTCGTCGTTCTTGTTAATGGCGGAATCCTCCACCACGTACTTGGTGGGGTCGCTGGAGAACGTACCGCCGGTGACAGCGATAGTCGCCTTGGTGGCGTCGTCGATGCTGGTCAGCTCATTGGTGCTGGGATCGTAGCTGCGGGTATCCAGCGCACCGTTGACAGTGCCGCCGGTGATGCTGACCTTGGCCACCTTGCCCTCGGCGCTGCCGTAGTTCACAGAGAGCACGTTACCGTTGACGGTGCCGCCGCTGATCGTCAGATCGCTGTTGTGACCGCCGCTGTACGTCCAGGCTGCAACTGTGCCGTTGACCGTGCCGCCCTTGATCTCAGCGAACTTCCAGTTCTCCACCGCATAGCTGTTTTTGGAATTCAGCGTACCGTCTTCTTTCAGGTAGAACGTACCGCGATCGACCTTGATCACGATGAAGTTATCCTGGGTAAACGTGCCGCCACTGATGGTCAGACCGGGGTACTTGGCAACGCTGTCATCGCCCACGCGCACCAGGGACGCGCCCTTCACTCCAACAACGCCGCTGTTGTTCGTAACGCTGCCGCTCTCGAAGAAAAGCCAGCCGTCCTGAATGTCAATGACATAGTGGGAGCTGACGCCGGAGTTCGCCGCGGTATCCTCACGCATGATGGTACCGGTCTGCGCCGCGCTGCTGTCCTTGACGGTGACGCGGTTCTTAACGGTCAGCGCGGGCTTGCCCGCCACGGTGCCGCCGTTGAGGGTGTGACCGTTCAGGTCGAGGGTCAGTCCATATGTGCTTATGGTGACATTCTCGCGGGTGTCCGCCAGCAGGGTCACGGTCGCATTCTGAGCAGCCGCGTCGATAGCTGCCTGCAGGGTCTCGTACTTGTTGCTCCCGACCTCTGCCACGTAGGCTTTCTCCGTTTTCTTGACCTCGTAAATGGTCTCAAACTCGCCAGCCGTGTTCTCCTGCTTCACCGTGACCGGATTGCCGGTGGTCTCAGTGACCTCAGTAGTTTCCACCTGATACAGCGCGGAGCCGGTGGTGCCATTGGCCGTAAGGCCGTTCACCGTGTTCGTGCCGCTCAGCGTCACATCATAAGACTGCGTGCTGTTCTTGATGTTCAGGAATGCCTTGCTCTCCTTGGTGGATTCGACTGTGCAGTTGTTCACTTCGACAGTGCGCGTAGCCTCGCCGGCATTACCAGCCTCCACGTAGACATTGACGCCCTTACCGGAGATGTTGAACGTGCAGCCTTCAAAGGTCATGGCCTTGGTGGAATAATCCCACAGAGCATAGTCGCCCTCCGGTGCATTGAAGGTAGCGTTCACAAACTTCGCGGTCTCATAGCCCCAGTATGCAGTCCTGCCCTCAAGAGTGCAGTTCTCCACCACGGTGTGGTTGATCCGGATGAAGCCGCGATAGTTCTTGTTGTCGACCTTGAGGGTCATGTTTTTGAAGGTGATGGTGTCACAGCCGTCAAAGCTGCAATCGCCATTTCCCTCACCTTTGGCGTCCTGGTTCAGGTCGCCGATGGTCCACACGGTATTCGTGCCCACGCCCTCGAAGGTCAGAGACTTCTTGGGAGAGGTGTTGCCGTAAGTGGTAAACTCGCCCTCGCCCAGCGTGATGGTGTCACCATCGCTGGCCGCAGCGATAGCCGCCACCAGTTCCTCGCTGGTGCTGACCACGGTGGTGGCAGTGGGCAGCACCGCATCCCCATCATCCTGCGGGTCTGCGGAATCGTTTCCGTTCACAGAATCGGTAGGATCAGCGCCGCCCTCAGCATCGGCGGGATCATCCGCCGTGCCGCTGCCGCTGCTGCCTCCGACCTGCTGGTCGCCGGTGTTACCGCTGCCCTCGCTGTCTTCGACCTGCAAGTCATCGGTGTTACCGCTGCTGTTGCTGTCGTCGGACACGCCCGTTCCGTTTTCGGAGACGATCGCGCCCTGGGTTTCGTCGGCGTTCCCCATCGCAGCGTACGCCGCCGTCGGCAACAGAGACAGCATCATTACCAGCGAAAGCAGTAATGACGCTGCTCTTTTGCCCATTCTTGTTTTGTTCATGTTCCCCCATCCTTTCGTGTGATTTTTTGGTCTGTCTGCGGAATCATGCTGTGCGCTGTCCGCACCGTGCCCACGGCACTGCACCAGCGGGTCCGCACCCCCTGCGGATCAGTGGCAGGCTCCGCCGCGCGGAACGCCGTCCCATGCGGAAAAGCCATCGTTTCAACTGGGTTGAAACGGGAAAAGGGTACCCTTTTCTGCCGGTATCTCCCTCCAATGCAGGCGCCCCTTGCACC
>ENA-UERC01001418-UERC01001418.1-human-gut-metagenome-genome-assembly--contig:-NODE-1418-length-13992-cov-16.481064_pt1 | contig 13992 bp, 14 predicted proteins | sample MGYA00242955_ERZ507955 | MGnify/ENA primary metagenome ERZ507955 (study PRJEB26167, sample SAMN06115394) | human gut metagenome | host: Homo sapiens | place: China:Hubei | collected 2016-04-27... | reverse complement strand
GATTGCGGAAAAGGAAAGCTGTGTGATCATAGGACGGAATGCGGATTTTATCTTAAAAGACAAAGATAATGTGCTGAACGTTTTTATACATGGGGATATGCCGGAAAAGGTGGCGCGTATCTGTAAACTGTATAATGTTACCGAAGAGGAAGCAGAAAAAATGATGGCAGATATCGATAAAAGGCGTATGACAAATTATCGATTTTATACGGAGCAGAAGTGGGGGATGGCAAAGAATTATACATTGTCACTGAACAGTTCCGAGCTTGGATATGATCTGTGTGAGAAGATCATAATGGATTGCAAGAAATAGAAGAAAACAAATGTGCAATTAAGAGATACCATACATGTGACACCCAGATCTGACTGAAGTTGTTTTGCTATTTTTTCAGTATTTCCAGAACGGGAATAATAAATGATAATTGCATTCATATAACTCTTCCTTTCATTATCCAACACTGTGTTGTACAATATTATAAAAGTTAGAGAAACGTTTATCAACCAACAAACAGATGAACTGGCTTCGTTGATACACACTTTATATATTAGTGGAGCACAGGGAGTGTTGTTGGATTGACTTGTCCTTAAAATGCGGTAAAATTTAAGGGAAAGAATGAAAATTAGGGGAATGAGAAATGAAGATAAGAACAGCAACCATGGATGATCTTAACGAGATTGCAAATGTAGAGGCAGAGTGTTTCCCAGCAGCGGAGGCTGCAACGAAAGAAGAATTTGCCGGTCGAATCCGGTATTATGGAAATCACTTCTGGATTATGTTGGAGGAAGACAAACTGATCGCATTTGTAGATGGTTTTGTAACCGATGAGGCAGATTTGACAGATGAAATGTATGAGAAGGCTGCTATGCACAACGAGGATGGTGCATGGCAGATGATATTCGGTGTCAATACACTTCCGGATTATCGTAAACACGGATATGCAGGACAACTGATCCAATGTGCAATCAAGGATGCAAGAGAGCAGGGCAGAAAAGGTCTTGTGTTGACCTGCAAGGAAAAACTGATCAAGTATTATGCAAAATTTAGTTTTGTTGATGAAGGCGTGTCCGATAAATCCACACACGGAAACGCTGTGTGGCATCAGATGCGGCTGACTTTTTAATTCATTGTAATGCGTATAAGTAATCGAAAAATCAATCGTATTTTTTTACGATTGATTTTTTGATTGCTTTTGCATATAAATAACTTACATTGTTTTTGCAACGATTTTCTCATCGTCATTCTGAATCTCATTGGTGCTTTTTTCTTTCTTATGATTGATAAATAATGTCCGGAAGATCAGTCTTGCAAGCGGTCCTACAAAAATAAGTTGCAGCGGAAATGCCATGATAAAATTTTTGCAATAGGTCATAAGATAATCCGGTATAAAGTTGGCGGTAAATCCATGTCCGTGATAGACACCGATCACACTGGCGAATGCAACCTGCCAGATTACCGTGAAAGTCTGGATTGCAAAGATGATAAAAATCGGCCGGTCGCCAGGCTGGACAACGCGGAAGGCGCACATTTTTGAGAGATGACCGGACACGAAATAGGCAAGCAATCCGATGATGATATACTCTATCCACATTCCCTTCAATGCAATAAGAAAGGTCGTATTTGTAAAGCTTCCTGTTGCGAGTACCGTGTTATAGACTGTCATGACATAGACCATCATCCATGCGGTGATCGCTGTAAAAAATATGGATTCTCCTCGTGTTCTAGGCATTTTCTTTTCCTCCGTTGTATTTTTGAATCGCATCAAGAATGAGTTTCATAACCATAGTGTTTCCTTTCCGACAACAAAAAAAGACAACAAATGCTGCCCGTCCGTCTGACAGTGGACAGGTGACATTTATTGTCTGATATGTGTCTTGTATTTAATTTGTTTTTACAACTCTTGCATTTTAGCAGAAAAATGAAATTAAAGTCAAGTAAAAAATTTTTTACGGTTGTTTTCTATGGCGTTTCCGGTTGTTAATAAATTCTATGCATGCTATATTGGTAGGAGTGAGGTAAGAGTAACGAGGATAAGAACAGCAACAATGGAGGAAAATCATATGGGTTTGGTCCAAGCGTTACGATAGCAACTGCGAATCATCCGATTGAGCCATCACTTCGTGAAAATGCGATGCAGTATAACAAGACCGTTCATATTGGGGAAAATGTCTGGATCGGCGCAGGGACTATTATAGTTCCGGGAGTTACAATTGGAAAAAATTCAGTAATTGGCGCAGGAAGTGTTGTTGTAAAAGATATTCCTGATAATGTTGTTGCGGTAGGAAATCCATGTCGTGTGCTTCGTAAAATCGGAGAACATGATCATGAATTCTTTTATAAAAATGAAAAGATTGACTGGGAAAATCTGTAGAACTATGATAAAACTAACAAAGAAAATTAAAAAGTTATAATGGCCTCGATTTTCTTTACCATTGAATTTTTTTTTTAAAGATATGGTATACTCGGTTTAATCAGTTGAACGAAAGCGAGGATATTAAAATGGATATATTAGAGACCATGAAAGCGCGACACAGCGTGAGACAGTATAAAAATCAGGCAATTGAATCTTCAAAGAGAGAAAAAATCAATGCGTTGATAAAAGATGTTAATGCGGAAAGTAAACTGTCGATACAGGTTTTTTACGATGAACCGAAATGTTTTGATTCATTTATGGCTCATTACGGAAAATTTGAAAATGTAAAGAATTATATCGCGATTGTCGGAAATAAGAATGATCAGGAAAAGGCAGGATATTATGGCGAGAAGATTGTGCTGAAATGTCAGAAACTTGGGCTTAATACCTGCTGGGTGGCAATGACGCATGGAAAATCAAACGCACATATTATGATCGCGACTGCAAGGGATGACAAGGAAAGTACGTTAAAAGGCTTGCAGATCGGCGCGGATGATTATATCTGTAAGCCGTATGATATCGATATTCTGATTGCCAAGATCAACGACATTTTCAAACGAAAATATGCATTGGACGAAATCGTATGCGACAATCTGAAATTGAACAATGTCACGCAGACACTCACCGTGAACCAAACACCGGTCAATGTCACGGAAAAGGAATTCCAGCTGCTGAAACTGCTGGTCGAAAATAAAGGAACGACATTGAAGAAAGAATACCTGTTCAACCGCATCTGGGGAAGCGACAGTGAATCGGAGCTGCAGACGCTCACGGTACATATCAAGTGGCTGCGGGAAAAGATCGAGCAGGATTCGAAGAAGCCGAAACACATTATTACGGTTTGGGGAACGGGATACCGATATGAATAATTACAAAAAATTTGCAGCGAAGTTTTGTGGAGTGGAGCTGCTTATTATTGCACTTGCAAATATCGTTTATTATGTGACAGCAAATAATCAGGAACCGTGCATTTCGCGTGTGCAGGATAAAACCGAAACAATCTACAAGATCATTTATACACAGACAGACGACAGAACCTGGATTCTTATGGACGTTGTCCTTGGAATTCTGTTTTTGTTGTCTGTTTTTTTGATCTGTTATGTCGGAAAGAAGATCATAAAGCCGTTTGAGCAGATGCAGTCGCTGACCGAGGAACTGGCGAAAGGGAATCTTTCAGTGCCGGTCAAAGCCGAGAAAAGCAAATTCTTAGTCAGATTCCTATGGGGGATGGATATGCTGCGCGAAACACTAGAGAGTAACAAAGAAAATGAACTCGCGCTGCAAAAAGAAAAAAAGACGCTGGTTCTTTCTCTGACACATGACATCCGGACGCCGTTATCTGCGATCCGGCTGTATGCGAAGGCACTGGAAGAGGATCTTTATACGACCGGGGAGCAGTGTGTCGGAGCATGTCAGGGGATTGGAAAAAACGTAAAAGAGATTGAGGAGTATGTCAATGAGATCACACTTGCATCGAGAGAGGATTTCCTGCAACTGAGTGTCAATCCGGGGGAAGTGTATCTGTCCCATGTGATCGATGCGATCCGGGGACTTTATGAGGAAAAACTGCACAATTTACATACCGGATTTCAGATTGCATCCTACAACGATCTATTGCTGAAAGGGGATGAGGACCGGTTGATTGAGGTGTTGCAGAATCTTTTGGAAAATGCGATCAAATACGGGGACGGCAAGCGTATTTCCATCGATTTTTCGGAGGAAGAGGATTGCAGGCTGCTCACGGTAAGAAATTCCGGATGCAGCTTAAAGCAGGAAGAACTCATAAATCTGTTTGATTCTTTTTATCGCGGAAGCAATGTCGGCTCGGCAGATGGTTCGGGACTCGGACTGTATATCAGCCGGCAGTTGATGCGAAAAATGGATGGGGAAGTATTTGCGGAAATTAAGGAAGATGATTTCTGCACAACAATTGTTGTGCGAAAGGCATAATGTGCATTTAAGGATTGTTTAATAATTTCTCCTGTAAGATGAGTACATCAAACGAGGGGAGGAACGTTAAAATGTTTTTTCGTATTTTGAAAAAAGATTTGAAAAGAAAAAAAGTAATGAACGCAATATTGCTTTGTTTTATTCTGCTGGCAACGATGTTCGTAGCGAGCGGAATTAGCAATGTTGTTTCCGTCATGAACGGAACGGATTCTTATCTGGATAAGGCGGGGATCGGCGATTATGTGGTCATCTCGATGGGTGCGGACAGCAAAGCGTCCATCGATGAGATCCTGCATGAGATGGAATCCATCCGGGATTATCGCATTGAGCCGGTTGTATTCGGAGAAAAATCATTTGCAGCCGGGGGATAAAATCAGGATTACGCACAACAGTATTTCTTTTATGGATGTTTTAATCATATTGCGAAAGGTACCGAAGGGGGCAATGATTCAGGCAACAGAAAATGGATTGGTTTGGTATCTCTAATATGACAGATTCCAATTTGACGGAGTAATGGATATGAAAATACGAGAAGTGAATGAGAATAAAAAGCAGTTTATATCATTATTGCTATTAGCTGATGAGCAGGAAAATATGATTGATCGCTATCTTGAAAAAGGTACTATGTATGCACTTGAAGATGGTAATGTAAAAGCTGAATGTGTTGTCACCGATGAAGGTAACGAAATACTTGAAATCAAGAATATCGCAGTCGATCCGGAAAATCAGGGAAAGGGCTATGGCAAAGCACTAATTGATTTTCTTGCCGGTAAATATGCAGATGAATATTCTGTTTTGCAAGTTGGAACAGGTGACAGTCCATTGACGATACCATTTTATGAAAAATGTGGATTTGTTCGTTCTCACAAGATTCCCAATTTCTTTACCGATAATTATGACCACCTAATTTATGAGGGCGGTGTACAACTAATAGATATGGTATATTTGCAAAGACATATATAACTTCCAGTTTACCACACGGGTACAGAGCTTTTGCTGCGGTACAAAACAAGCCGGGCGGTGAGATGAATCGCCGTCTGGCTTGTTGGCTGTGAGGGAAAGGCCTACGATGGACCTTCCTGCATGGGGGGAAAACGCTGTCTCTGATGCGGCACTCCGGTCTTTTGCAGCCTGCTCCTTGCCAGAGCTGTGTGCAAAGCGCAGTACACGGGCGGGTGCTGTTTTGTTGGGGTTTGTTCACGCCGTCAGAAGGGGGTAAAACATAATTTTTGTGGAGTTCCGTCCAGCAGATACCGGATATAGAGACGGTCGTTTTCCGCTTCTGCCTGCACCTGCGTGGCGTGCTCAAAGAGGGTGCGCAGACGGCGGTACTCTGCCCGCTGCGCATCCGTGTAGTGAGACGGCATATCCGAGGTAAGGAACACATTGCCCAGCAGGGCATTGACCGTGGCAAGGGTGCGTTTTTGCTCTGCCGTCAGCTTGCAGTTTTCCTCCCGGAGGAAGAACACATCCGGGTCGCTGCCATAGGCACGGCTATTGAGCTGCCGCCGGAATAGCGTGTTGTTGATGGCCTGCTTTGTGGATACCCGCTCCCGGTGGAACAGGCGCATATACCACACATCGTCCCAGTCCAGCCCTACGTCACAGCTGACACGGCAGTAATCCACCAGCCCGAAAGCCGGCATCACCGGTACGCCGCAGCCGAGAATCTGCTTTTGCCCGCACCAGCTACGCAGCAGCTCCATAGCACGGTACATCCGGGCTGCCCGGCTCTCGCGGGCGTTGCCAAAGGGAGCAGCACCGTACAGAAAATCCAGCTTGACAAGGTCGAAGCCCCAGTCGTTCAGCACCCGGTCAAATACCCGGCGCAGATAGTCCAGCACGGCCGGGTTGTCGATATCCAGCGCATAGAAACTACTCCAGTTGCAGCCGCAGCACCACGGTGCATCGTTCACCTTCAGCAGCCAGTCCGGGTGCTGTCGGAAAAGGGCAGAGTCCTTTTCGCACACAAAGGGTGCAAGCCAGAGCCCAGCCTGAAAGCCGGCGGCGTGAATTTCCTCCACCATGCCTTTCAGCCCGTGGGGGAATTTCTGCGCATCCGTTTCCAGCCAGTCGCCCACCTTGGGCTCCCAGCCATCATCGATCTGGAACAGGTCTCCCAGACAAAGCAGGCTGCGACATCCGGTCAGATCCTCCCGGATGGTATCCTCGGTGATGTCCTGATAGCGGTTGTACCAACTGGAATAGCCGGCCAGCTTCTTTTCAGTCCGGGGCTTGATGCCCATAGCCTGAAACCAGCCGTCGAACACCTCGGTCTCGCCGCCCTCGGCAAAAAACAGGTCAAGGAGTGGGAAACTGCCGCCGGGATGCTCCACCCCGGCGCAGTCACGCTCCAGCGTCAGCAGGGCTTTGCGGCTGTCGTACCGGAGGATGGTGTAGCCCGGCTTCTCGTCCAGCGATGCCACCAGCCGGAACTGTGTGCCCTTGCGGAAATAGCAGTAGGAAAAGCCGTGGCTTTGGCCGTTATGATGCCCGTATGGCACAAAATGATAATCGCCGTAGCGGTCAAAGGCATATTTTTTGCGCAGAAAGCCGGGGATGTGGTCGGTGCCGCGCAGCTTGCCGTTCCGGTCCAGCTCCGGGCTGTAGGTCCATGTCTGGTAGCCGTTCATGAACAGACGCTCGTCTGCTTCCATCGTCCACGGCAGCTCGGCACGTACCGCCTTCAGCGTCCCGGCGGGCAGGTCTGCCGTCAGATGCAGCGCACCGCCATTCTCCGTGACCGTGCAGATGCCCTTTCGTGTGCCGCCGGAGGTTTCCGCGTACCAGTGCAGCATTTCAGTCATGGTGCGCTTCCTCCCCGTGGAGCTGTGCGCTGATCTCGGCAGCGCGGGCATCGGTCAGAACAAACTTGCGGCGGAACAGCACCAGCGCACCTGCCAGCACCAGCATAGGCAGAACGGTCATCATCAGGCGCAGACCCAGTAGGGTTCCGGCGCTTTGTACTGCCACCGGGCCGGTCTCCTCCGTGTTGCCCACAAGACCGATCAGGTCCAGCCCGATGCCGGTCAGGAATACCGCCACACCGGAGGCAGCCTTGACCACAAAGGTCTGCATGGAAAAGATAACGCTCTCCTCCCGGCGCCCGGTCTTGAGCTGACCGTAATCCACGCTGTTGGAAAGGAACAGGGTGGTCAGCACGGTCAGCATTCCGTTGCAGGCAAACACCACCACGCCCGGAATGCACAGCAGGGCAAGGCTATGGGAAAGCCCGGTCAGGCAGAACACCAGCAGCGTGCCGTAGCCGCACAGCGCCAGCAAAAGGCTCAGATGGAATACCTGCGTACTGCTGAACTTTTTGCGCAGCAGCGGGTAAAGCACCATCATGCCCAGAATTTGAGCCGCACCGCCCACGGTGGAAAACAGAGTGTAGGTGGCCTTCCAGCCCTCGCCGCCAAGGTCGTATTTGAAGAAATAGATGATGAAGTTGGAGGTCAGATACAGTGCCGAGTTGATGAGCACGATGCTGCCCACCACGACCATAGCCTGATCGTTGCGGAACAGGGCGGAGAACATCTCCTTTACGGTGGCGGTCTTCATCTCACTGGGGGTAGTTTCTTTCATGGAAATGCAGCACATCAGCTCTGTCACTGCAAAAATTACCGCTACGATCAGCGCCACCCAGCGGAAGCCGGCGCGCTCGCTGTCGCCGCCAAGGGCTCCCACCAGCAGCATGGTGAACATGGCGATGAGGGCAGAGCCAACGCCTGCACAGGTACGCCCCACCATGGAAAGGTTCTCGCGGTCTTTGGGGGTCCGGGTCACGGCGGGGATCATGGACCAGTACGGAATATCCATCATGGTGTAGGTGACGCCCCACAGGATGTACACCACGCTGAAGTAGACCATCAACGCCGCTTCGTCCAGCACCGGGGCAGCAAACAGGGCGTAGAGCACCAGCGCATTGAGCAGTGTGCCGGAAAAGATCCACGGACGGAAGCGTCCCCAGCGGGTGCGGGTCTTTGCCACCAGAACCCCCATAAAGGGGTCGTTGAAGGCATCAAAGAACCGGGCAGCCATGAGCACGACGCCCACAAAGCTGGCCGAAAGCCCCAGCACATCCTGATAATAATACATGACGTAAGAAGCCGACAGGGCATATACCATATCCTTGCCCACGGCACCAATACCAAATGCGGTTTTCTGTTTCAGGGTCAGTTCCATACAGCGTCCTCCTTTTCGATGGTAAACCGCAGCACAACGGGCTGGGTCTGCGGTGCAGAAACGGTCAGCAGGGCTTCTCCGGCAGTGCCCACGGTACGCAGATAGGTTCCGGTCATGCCGCCCTCGGCAACGGCGGTCTGCGGGCCCACAAGGGCGGCGCTGCCCTCCACCGCAAACTGCACCGGGAACTGTGCGTAGGGGGCTGGGGTGCCGTTCTCGTCCAGAATGCGCACCCGGACAGCCGCCATATCGTAGGTATCCTGCTCCCGCAGGGTCGTCCGGCTGACCTTGACTTCCAAGTGCAGCTTTGCACTGGGGCAAAGGGTCACGCTGCGCACCACGTTGCCGTCCTGCACGGCATCGAACCGCCAGCGGGTAGCCTCGCCGCCCCAGTTGCCCACATATTTGCCGTAAAGCGCCACGCCATCTTCAAAGCTCATTTTGTAGTGCAGCATACACCAGCCGAATTTGACCTTGTAGGCAAGCGACAGCCCCGCCAAGCCGTATTTCCCGGCAGCCAGCAGGCAGTCCCGCACAGCGGCTGCTTTGGCGGGGGAAAAGTGCTCCTGCGTTTCCAGCAGCTCGCCAATGGGATCGTCCATCACAAAGGGCGGATGCGGTAGGGCTGTCCACTCGCTGCGGCGCAGGGCGGTGACAAACACATCGTTTTTGTACAGCTTTACCTGCTGGGCATTGCTGAAAACATAGGCTGTGCCCAGCTGCCCGGCGGGGTTATCGCCGATGTCCATGGAGGAGCTGACCGCCAGCACCGGGTCAGCGTCACCCTGACTGGCATAGACTGCTGCCGCCAATTTGGGGTTACGGAAGCTGTCCAGCACCCCGTGGTAGCAGATGCGGTCGCCGGAGCCGAAATCCTTATGGGTCTGGTAGTCGAACATACACCAGCCGAAGCACCCGGCGTGCTCTCCGCTGGCATAGGCGGCGTTCTGCACCCGGACGTGCCGCAGGGCGTGTTCCTGTCGATGGGGACCATCGTCAAAGGGCTTGGTGGGGTACATGTGACCGTTGCACTCCGAGATGAGCAGCGCCTTGCCCATATCCGGGGTCACGTCCTTTTTGGGCTTTGCGCCGGGCGTTACGCCGTTGTGGGAAAAATCGTTGTAGGCGTAGACATCCTCCAGCAGATGGCTTTTTTCCAGATACCGCACGCCGGAGGTGGCGCGGCTTGGGTCCAGCTGATGGGCAATCTCGTTGGTGCGGGTGTAAAAGGCATCGTCGTCCACGCTTTCGTTGATGCGTACGCCCCACAGGATGATGCTGGGGTGATTGCGGTTTTGCAGGAGCATCTCCTGCAGCATCTCGCAGGCGGCGTCCTTCCAGTTGTCATCCCCGATGTGCTGCCAGCCCGGCAGCTCGGTGAACACCAGCAGACCCCGCCGGTCGCACTCATCCAGAAAATACGGACTTTGAGGGTAGTGGCTGGTGCGCACGGCGGTGCAGTGCAGTTCCTCCCGCAAAATGCGGGCATCCTCCCGCTGCAGGCTTTCCGGTGCGGCGTAGCCGATGTAAGGGTAACTCTGGTGCCGGTTCAACCCCCGCAGGAAGGTCTTTTTTCCGTTGAGGTAAAAGCCATCCGCCCGGAACTCTGCGGTGCGGAAGCCAAACGTCACCTGTTTGCAATCGATGGGTTGTCCGGCTGCGTTCAAAAGCTCTGCCACGGCATGATGCAAAACCGGATGCTCGGTATCCCACGGCTGTGCGTCCGGGACGGAAAACTGCATCTTCCCGGTTTCTGCCGCCTGTGCGGTCTGCTCTGCCAGCAGGGTGCCGTCTGCGGTCTCCAGCCGGATGCGGACCGCCACGGCTGCGGGCGTAAGCTCTGCCGTCCACTGCACCACAGCCTCTTGCAGGGTGGGCGTGTAGACGAATAGATCGGTCAGGCGGCTTTCTGCCGTAGCTTCCAGCCAGACCTCCCGGTACAGCCCGCCGTAGGTCAAGTAGTCGATGACAAAGCCAAAGGGTGGAATGGCCGGGTCTTCACGGGTATCCAACTGCACGGTCAGCAGGTTTTCACCCTCCCGGTCCACAAGGTCGGTGATCTCCACCGCAAAGCCCGTATAGCCGCCCCGGTGCTGCCCGGCAACCCTGCCGTTGACCCGTACCACCGCCTGATGGGCGGCTCCGTCAAAGCGGAGGAACAGCCGGGGCGCAGCCTGTACCGGCGGCACCCGGAACCGCTTCCGGTAGCCGCAGACCATCTCGTAATCGGCCGGAGAGGCATAGTGCAGCGGCACCTCCCGGCAGGTATGGGGCAAGCGAACGGCTTGCTGTTTTGGCACAGGCAGCCCCTTGCCAAAGGCTTCCGTCCAGTGTCGTGTAAACTCCCAGTTCTCGCAAAAGCTGTGTTTCATCGCAGCAGCACTCCTTCCAGTAAAATCGAGATCATTTCCTCCAGCACAGCCACATACTGCATCCCGCTTTCTGCCAGACTGCGGTCTGCCAGAAAGCTCTCAATGGATGCGGTGATCATCTGCCGCAGCACCGGCAGGGACACCGGACGCATGACCCCCTCTGCCACAGCCTGCTCCAGCAGCGCCATGGTGGGTTCCCACCCGTTTTCCAATTGACTGCGCACCCGTGCCGCCACCACCGGGTATTTCTCGTCCAGCTCCTTCATCTGCCGCAGATCCAGTGCGGCGTATTCCGTCGGCATGGCAATGATGACCGCCCGCAGTTTTTCCTGCAAAGTGCCGCTGCCCGTCAGAATTTCCTGTTTGCAGTGGTGGATCTCCGCAAAGGCATGGTCTACCATGTCCAGCAGAAGGGCCTCCTTGGAGGGGTAAACGGTGTAGATGGTTTTTTTGCTGATGTGCAGCGGCTCTGCCACCTGCTGCATGGTGAAATGCAGCCCCTGTTGACGGAATAACTGCATGGCCTGCGTGCGCACCAGCGCATCGAGCTTTTCCTGCATGAGCGTCCTCCTTGTGGAAACTGTGCTTGCTTTTCTGGTTTCCATTCTAGTGCGGAAACCGAGCTAAATCAAGCGGTTTCCGCATTTTCTGCGTTCTGCTAAGAAAGTGCAGACATTTTGCAGCAGAATGACAAAAAGAACCCCGGCGTGCCTTGAAAGCTGCCGGGTTTTTTTGCGTGCGAAAGCTTTTCAGTGGGGAGAAGGCATGGTATACTGGGTGCAGCGATATGGAATTCCGGAGGTGTTTTTTTGAGAACATACAACAACAAGGAAGAGCTCAAGGCTGAGATCAATAAAGCATTCGAGAAGTATATTTCAGAGTTTGATGACATCCCCGAAGCCTTAAAGGATAAACGGGTCGAGGAGGTGGACCGGACACCGGCAGAAAACCTTGCGTATCAGGTGGGCTGGACGACACTGGTTTTGAAATGGGAAACGGATGAACGAAACGGTCTACCGGTAAAAACGCCGTCGGAGGACTTCAAATGGAATCAACTGGGCGGATTGTATCAGTGGTTCACGGATACTTATGCACCGTTATCCCTGCAGGAGCTGAAAGCCCGATTGAAAGAGAATATGGATCGGCTCAATGCAATGATCGATGCCATGAGCGAGGAGGAGCTGTTCCAGCCGCATAAGAGAAAATGGGCGGATGATGCCACGAAAACAGCGGTGTGGGAGGTGTACAAGTTCATTCACGTCAACACGGTCGCTCCCTTCGGGACCTTTCGGACTAAGATCCGGAAATGGAAAAAGCTTGCGCTGTGATCTCCGCATTGCTGCACAGGATAAATATAAAGCGTATCTGGATTATTTTAGGATCAGGTATTAAGAAAAAGCATAGAAGCTGCGCTGAAAAACAGAGATTTGCAGAAACTTATGGAGGAATATAGAGATTATGATAAAAGTGCTTTTTATCTGCCACGGCAATATCTGCCGCAGCCCCATGGCGGAATTTGTGATGAAGGAATTAGTGGAAAAGGCGGGGCTTTCCGGGCAGTTTGAAATTGCCTCGGCAGCCACCAGCACCGAGGAAATCGGCAACCTGGTCTATCCGCCTGCCCGGCGCAAGCTGGCAGAGCACGGCATTTCCTGTGATGGCAAAACCGCCCGGCAGATGACCCGGCGGGACTATGAGAGCTACGACTATCTCATTGCCATGGACCACAACAACCTGCGGAACATGACCTGCTTTGTGGGCAGCGACCCCGATCACAAGGTGTCGCTGCTGATGGACCACACCCGCCGCCCCGGCGATGTGGCAGACCCGTGGTACACCGGGGATTTTGAAGCCACCTGGCAGGATGTGCTGGAGGGCTGCACCGCCCTGCTGGAAGAACTGCGATAAAAGGGGAAAAGTATGACGGAACGTTACTGCGAAGGCGAACGGTTTACCGGCCTGTCGTTTGCCGGGGAAATCTTTGAGCGCTACGATTTTGCAGACTGCCTATTTGTGGACTACTCCTTTACAAAATGTGAGCTGGACCACACCACCCTGAACGAGTGCCGGTTCGTGCGGTGCGAGATCACCGGGCTGCGGAGCGCATCCTCACCGGACAGGACCCGGAGAAGGTGGAAACCAAAGAGGTGCACATCAACGAGTACGGCACCGACGATTACAGCCGCCTTGCGCTGACCCGCCTGATGTACGACACCCGCATGAGCTGGGGCATGAAGTTTGCGGGCGAGGTGTAAGCACACACCTTGCCGCAAAAGGCTTTTTTGCGTGCGGAGACTATGGCATACGGAGAGCGACAACTCGGAATTTGGAGGTACACGATGATAATAAAAATTGTTACAATTTCACTGATGGCAGTGTTCTACATCTGCTATTTTGCAAAGCTGATTAGTCAGAAAAAGCAAGGCATAAAGACAGACCAATTAGGAAAAGGAAAAGAAGGATTTGTCAAATTTATAGAAGTAGCTCTTAAAATAATCACATATTTGCTTCCTGTAATACAGATTATCAGTATTGTGTTTTATTCGGGAACAGCACATATTGTGTTACAATTTACAGGAGTTGTAATAACAATGTTCGGTGTACTTGCTTTTATTGTTTCTGTTACACAGATGAAGGAGAATTGGAGAGCAGGTGTGCAAAAAGAAGAAAAGACCAATTTGGTAACAACGGGCATCTATTCTATTAGCAGAAATCCTGCATTTTTGGGTTTTGATTTAATGTATATAGGAATATTGTTTTCGTTCTTTAATTGGTTCCTTTGCTTTGCAACAGGTTTTGCAGTGGTATTTTTTCATTTACAGATAGTCAATGTAGAGGAAGATTTTTTGATAAAAGCATTCGGAAATGAGTACCTGCAATACAAATCAAAAGTATGCCGATATTTAGGAAGAAAAAGATAACTTCAAGTTTGCAAAACTAACCAAAAATATAAACAGTTCGTAAAATCGAAGTTTGTAAGGAACATAAACTTTGAAGTTTATGGAGAGGAGAAGAATATGATTTTTCACTATGCTGGCAAATATAATGGAGATGAGAGTAGCCTTCCATACAAG
>ENA-UERC01001415-UERC01001415.1-human-gut-metagenome-genome-assembly--contig:-NODE-1415-length-14055-cov-3.541422_pt1 | contig 14055 bp, 14 predicted proteins | sample MGYA00242955_ERZ507955 | MGnify/ENA primary metagenome ERZ507955 (study PRJEB26167, sample SAMN06115394) | human gut metagenome | host: Homo sapiens | place: China:Hubei | collected 2016-04-27... | reverse complement strand
CTTTGCCGGGCTTGTAATACTTTGTGTCTTTTACTATGGAAAAATCGACTTTCCCAGTATCCACATAAGAGCGGATGCGAAAAGCTGCTGTTACAAATGCCCTGTAAAATTTTCTGCTTATTTCTCCGTGTTTATATCGGATTCGTTGTAGTTCACACAGGCTGCTCAAAAGCTCATAAGAGCAGATGTCTGTGTCATGCGTGTGGTGCCAAACGGCAATGCGACGGTAGACACTCCAACGTATACATTTTAGACTGTATTCGCTGACTCCCCGCTGGCGCATAGCCTCCAGCACTCCGTTTACTGCATCTTCTATCCTTTGCAAAGCATACACCCCCTGTTATATTTGGTGTTCCAAGTATAACAGGTAATGCCGATATTTACTTGAATTCCTCTTGTATTTCAACCTTTTCTAAATTATATCGGCATTTCTTTTTCCTCGGCATTATTCAGGAAAAGCCGAATTCGGCTTTTTCTGAAATCGTATTATGCGTCCGTCGAGTGCATGGAGCGCGGTCTTGACCCGATGACGACCAATCTGGTCGTAGCAGATCTTAGCCGCACGGAGAAAACCATTTGTCTCGCGGTATCGCCTTCTCTGAAGGCATACGGTATTTCCGGCAGAGCACGGCTCTTTGAAGTGGTCGAGCGCGTCAAGGAGGTCAACGCCGAACGTCGGCGCAAAGCAGGCGGCAATCTTTTTGAAAAGAGCTGCGATGCCCATGAGCTGGCAGTTGACCCGTCACGCGCGGTTGGCTATCTTGTCGCGCCGCCGCAGATGGCGAAATACATTCAGATCAGCACGCAGATCTACAATGTCTATCTCAAATACATCGCGCCCGAGGACATCCACGTCTACTCCATCGACGAGGTGATGATGGATGTGACCAGCTACCTCGAGACGTATCATATGACCGCCCGCGAGCTGGCGAAGACCATGATCCTCGATGTGCTGCGCACCACGGGCATCACGGCCACGGCGGGCATCGGCAGCAATCTCTATCTCTGCAAGGTCGCTATGGACATTATGGCGAAGCATGTGCAGCCGGACAAAGATGGCGTCCGCATTGCGGAGCTTGACGAGATGAGCTACCGTGAGCAGCTTTGGGCGCACCGCCCGCTGACAGATTTCTGGCGTGTTGGGCGCGGTTATGCAAAGAAGCTGGAAGCCATCGGCATCTACACCATGGGCGATGTTGCAAGATGCTCCATCGGCAAGCCGAACGAATACTATAATGAAGAACTGCTCTATCGGATGTTCGGCATCAACGCTGAGCTCCTCATCGACCACGCATGGGGCTGGGAGCCGTGCCGTATGCAGGATATCAAGGCATACCGGCCGGAAACGAACAGCGTCTGCTCTGGACAGGTTCTCCAATGCCCGTATTCCTTTGAGAAAGCACGGTTGGTTGTACGGGAGATGGCGGAGGCCGTCGCGCTGGATCTGTTGGAAAAGAAACTGGTAACGGATCAGCTGACCCTGACAGTGGGATACGACATTGAAAACACCGCAGGCGGCAGCTACCACGGCGAGACCGTGACAGACCGCTATGGCAGGAAGATCCCCAAGCACACCCACGGAACAGCAAATCTGCCGAGAAAAACATCTTCGGCCCGGAGCATCACGGACGCCGTTCTTGGCGTTTATGATACAAAGGTCAATCCGAAGCTGTCTATTCGGAGACTTACTATCACCGCCAATCGGCTGGTGGGCGAAGATACGGTACAGCAGGAGTCGGAAGCCCCGGTACAGTTCAACCTGTTCGATAATATCGAGGTACAGGAGCAACGGCTGCGGGAGGAAACGGCTCAGTTGGAGCGGGAGCGTAAAATTCAGGAAGCCATGCTCGACATTAAAAAGAAGTTCGGCAAAAACGCCATTTTGAATGGCGGAAGCTATCTGGAAGGCGCTACCGCCAAAGAGCGGAATAAGCAGATCGGAGGGCATAAGGCATGAGCGGACAATACGATGACATCATTCGTCTGCCCCATCCGGATTCGCCAAAACATCCACGGATGTCCCTCTATGACCGTGCGGCGCAGTTTTCACCCTTTGCCGCCCTGACCGGCCACAGCGCAGCCATTGCGGAAACCGGGCGGCTGACGGACCAGCGCATGGAACTGGATGAGTACGAAATGGCACGTGTGGACGCGGAATTGCAGCGCCTCCAGGAGCTGCTTCCCAGCAGGCCCACGGCGTCCATCACCTACTTTGTGCCGGATGAACGGAAGAACGGCGGCAGCTACCAAACTGTCACCGGAGAGGTCAAGCGGATCGACGCGGTCAACGGCGTGATCCAGATGGCGGACCGACAGTGTATACCCATCGCGGATGTTTTCAGCATCGAGATCATCCCATAAAAATACCATAACGAAAACTCCCAAACCCATTTGTAAAAGTGGGCTTGGGAGTTTTCATTATAGCTCAAATTAAATCAAAAAGGAGGAATCCGAATGAATCCAAACGCAGATTATCTCGGCATCGTCACCATGCTTCGCAGCCTGCGGGAGCAGGGTCTCGTCAGCGGCAGCGAAGCCAAAAAAATCGCCGCGCGGCTGAGGGTACAGCTTGGCGCGGACATCATTATTTCTCTTTGATTTCTTCGCTTTTAGGATAGCTATTGCGGATGTTTTATGGTATTGTGTGTTGCTGGCAAAGGAGGTGGCAAAGGAATGAACAACCGTGAAAAAAGCATCGGCTCTCTTGCTCTGAATCCCGCACCGCGTCGTATCATCATCCCTGCCGCCGATCAGGACCACGCGCGCCCCCTACGGGTAGCGGCATACGCCCGCGTCAGCTCGGACTCCAGTGACCAGCTCCACTCCTACGCCGCCCAAACCGCTTACTTCGCAAAGCTCATCAACAGCGATCCGAATTGGACGTTTGTAGATGTCTATGCAGACAAGGGCATCACCGGCACCTCCACTGAAAAGCGGGAGGACTTCCAACGGATGATGGAAGATTGCCGTAGTGGGAAAATCGACCGCATCCTCGTTAAATCCATCTCCCGCTTCGCCCGGAACACCAAGGAAAGTCTGGCGGCTGTACGGGAGCTGAAGTCTCTCGACGTCAGCGTCTACTTTGAGGAGCAAAATATCGACACCGCGCAGGCCACCGGCGAAACACTCACCGCGGTCTTCTCAGCTCTGGCCCAAAAGGAAAGTGAAGCGATCTCTGAGCGGATGCGCCACAGCTACCAGATGCGGATGCAGCGCGGCACCTTCTCCACCCACTGCGCCCCCTACGGCTACCGGCTGGTTGAAAACCGGCTTGAGGTCATTGAGGAAGAAGCCGTCATCATCCGCCGAATTTTCGACCGCTATCTCTCAGGCATCAGCATGGAGGATATCGCAAAGGAGATCACGGCGCTGGGCATCCCCACCAAGCAAAACACCCCCTTCTGGCAGGTTCGCAGCATCCAATACATTCTGCGAAATGAAAAATATGTCGGGGACTCCCTGCTGGGGAAAACTTACACCACACTCACTCTCCCCCACCGGAAAATAGAGAATAAGGGTGAGGGAGTCCAATATTTTATCGAAGGAAGTCATCCTCCCATCGTCAGCCGCACGGTGTTTGATAAGGCACAGCAGCTTCTATCGCGAAAAAGCGCCGTCATTCCCCCTCGTACCGCCCCCCATCCCCTTTCACGGAAGATCGTATGCGGACATTGCGGCGCGTTCTGTAAGCGAAAGAAAACCCGCGGCACCGCCTACTGGATCTGCCAGACACATAATAAAAATGCCGGGAGCTGTCCGACCATGCAGATCCCCGAAACGGAGATCACAGAAGCATTCCTTCGGATATATTTCACGCTCAAGCATCATGGCGATCAGGTGCTGACCCAGCTCATTCAGGATCTCCAGGCAGCCAAAAACGGCAAGCTGCTTTGGAGCGAGGATATTGTAGAACTCAATAAGCAAATAGCGGACATTGCGTGTCAGGAACGATTATTGGCCCAGCTCAAGCAGCAGGCCGTGGTCGATCCTGATATTTTTATATTCCAAAGCAATCAACTGGCTGAACAGCGCCGCGAGGCAAAGCTGAAAAAATCCCGCATTCTCCGCTCCGAAGACGATCAGACAGTCCAACGCACACAGGAGCTTCTGGACATTCTGGAAGATGGGCCGGATCTGCTGATGACCTTCGATGAGGCACTGTTCAGCGAATTGGTTGAGACGATCACCATCCAGGATAACAGCACCATCCGCTTCCGCCTGATCAACGGGCTGGAGCTTCCGGAACACATTGAAAGGAAAAAATAAACCGATGGCAAGCAAGCGAAAAATGGTCTTTGGCTACCGCATGGAGCTTGGGGACATCGCCCCTTCTCCCAACGAGGCCGACACGGTGCGGTACATCTACACACGGTACCTCGCCGGCGCGTCATTCCAGTGCTTGGCAAACGAGCTGAATCAGAAAGCGCTCCCCTACCACACCGGCAAGTCCTGGAACAAAAATATGGTGGCCCGTATTCTGGAGGACAGCCGCTATGTTGGAGCGGATCTCTATCCCCCGATCATATCCGCTGAACAGCTCCAAGCCGTACAGGAACGGCGAAAGCAGAACTGCACGGCCTCTCCCCCGCTCCCCGCGCAGGCCGAGCTCTATAAGCTGTGCGGCAGCGCAGTCCCCGGCAGTGCAGTGGAAAAAATACGCAAGGCATTGAATCATCTGATCGATGATCCTCTGCGGATCAGTATGGCGGCATCCGCCGTCTGCGACACGGCAGAGATCCGGCAGCTCCAGCAGGAACTGGACACGCTGCTGCAGACACCGCCTGTAGATGAGGACATCGCACGGCAGAAAGCCTTGGAGGTCGCGTCCCTAAAGCTGGCGAGCGTCAAAACGGAAGAATATGAATCCCACCGTCTCCGCGGCATCTTTGAAACACACCCGAAAATGGACACGTTGGATGCCGCGCTTCTGAAGCAGAGCCTACGCAAAATCGAATGCCACGGTGACACGGTATGCCTTCTGCTGAAAAACGGCCAATGGCTGGAAGCGTAGGCAGATGTGCATACCACCGAAATACGCCAAAAAAACATTGCAATAAAAGGAGCGTGAGCGCGCATGACAGAGTCTCAGCCGGAAAAGAAGATCATCGTCATTCCGGCAAAAAAGGAATCCCCGCAGGAACAGGCCAAGAAGCGGAATCTGCGTGTTGCCGCCTACTGCCGCGTCTCCACCGGTGATGAGGAGCAGTTGACCAGCTACGAAAACCAGAAAGCCTTCTACACCGAAAAGATCATGAAAAATCCGGAGTGGACAATGGTGGATATCTTCGCGGATGAGGGCATCACGGGAACTTCCACCTGCCGGCGTAAGGATTTCCTGCGTATGATCCGCCAGTGCAGACAGGGCAAGATCGACATGATCCTTGCCAAATCCGTCTCCCGCTTCGCCAGAAATACGCTGGATACCATCAGCTATACCCGTGAGCTGCGGAGCCTTGGCATCGCCGTGATCTTCGAGGAGCAGAACATCAACTCCATCTACCCGGAAAGTGAATTCCTCATCGCGCTCCACGCCGCCTTCGCGCAGTCTGAGAGCGAATCCATCTCCGCCAATGTCCGCTGGGGCAAGCGCCAGTCCATCAAAGACGGCAAAGTCACCTTCCAGTACAAAACCCTGCTGGGCTATGAAAAAGGGCCCGACGGGAATCCTGTGATCATTCCAGAGGAAGCAGAAACTGTCCGGCGGATTTTTGAATGGTACCTTGCCGGAAAAAGCGTCCGGGATATCCGTCTGGCGCTGGTGGCCGGTGGGTTCCGGAACGCCGTTGGAACCACAGACTGGACCACCAGCAACCTGCGTTCCATCCTCACCAATGAAAAATATTGCGGAGACGCCCTGCTCCAGAAAACCTTCGTTAAGGACTGCATCAGCAAAAAATCGGTCCCAAACACAGGGCAGCTCGCCAAAGTCCTGATCCAAAACAATCATGAAGCCATTATCAGCCATGAGATGTTCGATGCCGTGCAGCTTGAACTCGCGCGGCGCCGCGCGCAGGACGGCCGCTCAAGAAAAAGCGCCCCCACGGGTCGCGGAAAATTCAGCGGCAAATACGCGCTCAGCGGTCTGCTGTTCTGTGCGGAATGCGGCACGGCTTACCGGCGTGTCGTATGGACACAGCATGGTGAAAAACGCGCGGTATGGCGCTGCACGAGCCGTCTGGACTATGGCAAGAAATACTGTCTGAACTCTCCGACGCTGGATGAGGAACCGCTCCAGCAGGCAATTCTGAACGCCATCAACTCCGTCATGTCCGATCATAGCGCTCTGGCAGAGCAGCTTAGAGATACGATGGAACAGGAACTTGCCCCCATCCCCGGTGAGAGCATGAGCCTTGGAGATATTGACCGCGCCATAACAGACTTGGGGCGGCAATTCACCGCCCTGCTGAGCGAGGCCGCCGATGCGGACAACGCGGACGGTTACACCGCGCGGTTTCAATCTATCTCCACGGCAATGGCAGAGTTCAAGCGCCGCAAGGCCATCATCCAACAGCTGCGACAAGAGCAGGATCAAACAGACCGCCGCATGCAGAGGGTCACAATGGCGCTGAAAAGCACATCGAACAGGCTCACGGAATGGGATGACGGCACGATCTATCAGCTGCTGGAAAAGGTCACCGTCCTGTCCCGAGAGCGCATCCGTGTAACGCTGCGGGACGGTCTGGAAATTGAACAGGCTGTAGAACAGCCAAAAAGGAGGAAATTCGCATGATTTATGTGACTGGCGACTGTCACGGAAACTTCCGGCGTTTCCAATCGGAATGCTTCCCGGAACAGGCTAACATGACGAAGGATGACACGGTCATCATCACCGGCGACTTCGGCGGCGTGTGGTTTGGCGACAGCCGCGACGATGAAACGCTGGACTGGCTGGAACGCCTGCCCTTCACGCTTGCCTTCGTCTGCGGCAACCATGAAAACTATGACGCGCTGGAACGATATCCGGTGGACGATTGGCACGGTGGCAAGGTACACCGTATTCGTCCTCATGTGCTGCACCTGACGCGCGGCCAGATCTTCGAGCTGGAGGGCTGCCGCTTCTTCACCATGGGCGGCGCAAAAAGCCACGACATCGAGGATGGGATTCTGGAGCCGGATACCTCGGATTTTGAGCGAAGGCTCACGATGCTCCAGCGCAAACCAAGAGCGAGATACCGCATCAACCACATCTCGTGGTGGGCGCAGGAGCTGCCCTCCGATGAGGAATATGCCGAGGCGCGGCGAAACCTCGACGCGGTCAGCTGGGCGGTGGACTACATCATCACCCACTGCGCGCCCACCAGCATCGCCCTCGCGGGGAGCCGCCACAACGAGGCGGACCGGCTTACGGACTTCCTGCAGGAGGTGCAGGAAAGAGCAAAATACCACTACTGGCTGTTCGGCCACTATCATGACAACAAAGCCGTTAACGAAAAGCACATCCTGCTGTGGGAGCAGATCGTGCGAGTCATCTGAAGCAGGTCAAAGCAGAGAAGAACACGGTGAAGCCGCCGTGCTTTTCTCTGCTTTGAGCGTTGATCAGGCGCATCGCGTCGGAAAGGAGAAAGCCCATGAATATCCGCAAGCCAACAGACTACACCGCCATGTTTGCCGCACTGGACGCGCTCATGGCAGCGCAGCTCCCGCAGATGGAATTGTACTGCGAGATCGGCCGGCTGGTCAGCCGCAGGAGCGAAAAAGGCGCGGCTGTCGCAGCGTCGGAATACCTGCAAGCGGCCTATCCCACAGCCGAGGGCTTTTCTCCCCGCAATGTGCGCCGTATGCGCGTGTTTTACGCAGCCTACGAGGAATCCCCTGAAATCATACGGCTGGCGATGAGCCTCGGCTGGACGCGGAATGTGGCGATTTTGGAGGGATGCGGCAGCAACGAGGAACGGTCCTGGTACATCCGAGCCGTCCTGTGTTTCGGATGGAAGAAAGGCAAACTACTGGAAGCCATAGAATCTCAGGCGTGGCTGCATTCTTCTCTCGACGCGCAGGCAATTTCCTGCTATACTGAGGAAAAAGAAATATCTCAGGAGAACGAGTGCGATGACGAAAATACTTTTTGTGTGCCTGGGCAATATCTGCCGCAGCCCCATGGCCGAGTTCGTGATGAAGGATTTGGTGAAGAAGGCAGGGCTTGCCTCACAATTCCATATCGAATCGGCGGCCACCAGCCGGGAGGAGATCGGCAACCCAGTCTATCCTCCGGCACGGCGCAAGCTGGCGGAGCACAGGATCTCCTGCGACTGCCACGCGGCGCGGCAGCTCACGAATCAGGACTACGACAAGTACGATCTGCTGATTGGCATGGACAGCGCCAACCTGCGGAATATGCATCGCATCTGCGGCGGCGACTTTGCTGGCAAGCTGCGCCTCCTGATGGACTATACCGACCACCCCCGCGATGTTGCCGACCCGTGGTACACGGGCGATTTTGAGGCAACCTGGCAGGATGTGCTGTCGGGATGCCAGGGACTACTGAGAGAATTATTGCAGGAGCGAGGTGAACAGAATGGATAACGAGCTTCAAACGAACTATACAACAGAGCAGACCTATCATTCAATCCGCCATTCCATTGTGTCTGCACAGCGCAGTTTGTGCACAGCAGTAAACTCCGCAATGGTGACGGCCTATTGGGAAATCGGCGAGCAGATCTACAAAGCCTGCGGAGAAAATGACCGCGCAGGATATGGCAAAAAGTTGCTGCAGTACCTGTCCGCACATCTGACAGCGGAATTTGGGAAAGGATTTGACGAGTCAAATTTGCGAAAAATGCGCCAGTTCTACTGCGCATATCCAATTCGAGACACACTGTGTCCTGAATTGAGCTGGTCGCACTACCGACTACTGATGCGCGTTCCCAATGAGAAAGAGAGAGACTTCTATGCGGAAGAATGTGCGAAGTCCGCATGGAGCGTCCGGCAGCTTGAACGGCAGATTCACACGATGTACTATCAGCGCATCTTGGCAAGCCAGGATAAATCGCTTGTCGCTGCTGAGATACAAACGACGGAGCCAAAACCGGAATATGAAAAAATCATCAAAGACCCCTATGTAATGGAGTTTCTGCAAATCCAACCGGATACGCATGTGTATGAGGGAGAATTGGAGCAGGCATTGATTGACCACCTGCAACACTTCCTGCTGGAGCTGGGACGAGGCTTCTCCTTTGTAGCTCGACAGAAGAAGTTTACGCTGGATGGCCAAAGCTTTTTCATCGACCTTGTGTTTTACAATTACATCCTAAAATGTTTCGTGTTGATTGACCTTAAGATGGGACAGCTTACGCATCAGGATCTCGGTCAGATGCAGATGTACGTCAACTACTATACTCGTGAGTTGATGAACGAAGGAGATACACCGCCGATTGGCATTGTCCTCTGCGCCGATAAAAGTGATGCTGTTGTAAAGTACACTTTGCCGCAGGATAATCACCAGATTTTCGCATCCAAGTATTTTACCTATCTGCCGACAGAGGAAGAACTGAAGCGAGAACTGCGGCTGGATGAGTTCCAAAAGCTGGACGAGTAATATCTGCGTTGAATTCGACCGGGGGTTCGAATAGCGTCAGTAGTACCTCAAAAAAATTGCGAGTATTTTTTGCCGGAAATTTGCAAGCCGTTGCGGTACAAGGATTCCAAGGCAAAATATCCGAATTGAAGCCGCCTGACAAAGCCTACCGTTCTTGCTTGCGGTAGGCTTTGCTTTTTGCCGTTTCCGCAGTAAAAAGGGGACGAACTTCTTTGCCTAGCCCCATTGCATTCTTCTTTAAAAAATTTAAATTGCCCTGCAATAAATTATCCTTTCCGTGCATTACACGGATGACAGGAGACGGAAGCCTATGCTCAGCTTGCTGATGACAACCGAATACACCCCGGCAGAGGATCGGCACGAGCTGCAGCAGTTGATCCTCCGCGTTGCCGGCGGTGAGCGTGAAGCACTCGCGGAGCTGTATCAACGCACGCGCTCGGCGGTGTACGGCCTTGCGCTATCCTACCTTAAAAACGCGCACGACGCGCAGGACATCACGCAGGATGTTTATGTACAAGTGTGGGACTGCGCGGAGCAGTACCGCCCAACCGGTTCGCCGATGGGCTGGCTGCTGGCGGTCTGCCGCAATCTCTGCCTGATGCGCCTGCGGCGCGAGGAACGTCATGCCGCGCTCAGCGAGGAGGAATGGGACGCCATTCCCGCGCAGGAGTGCGGACTGGACGCGGACGAGCGCGCGCTGCTACAAGGCGCGTTGGCAAGACTCGCTGACGAGGAACGGCGTATCGTGCTGCTCCACGCGGTCACGGGTATGAAGCACCGGGAGATCGCGGCGCTGCTGGAGCTGCCGCTTCCGACCGTCCTGTCGAAATATCACAGAGCATTGAAAAAAATGCGAGCTTATCTGGAAGGAGACGACGCCAAATGACCAACGAAAAAATGGAGCAGCGTCTGGCCGCGGCGGTCGAAAAGACCGCGCCGAACGATGTGAACGGCGTTCTCTCCCGCTGTGAAGAGCGGAAAGGAACGGTCATTCCCATGACGACAAAGAAAATGGCAAATAGAAAATGGACATCGCTCATTGCCGCCTGCCTTGCTGTAATGCTGCTTGGCGGCGGAGGCGTGTTCTACCAGCGAGCGAACGCGGTGGCGTCCGTGGTGTCGCTGGATGTGAACCCCAGCATTGAGCTGAAGGTGAATCGGAGTGAAAAGGTTCTCGTCTGTACGCCGCTCAACGAGGATGCAAAAGCCATCCTTGCGGATATGAGCAATGGGGCTGACCTCAAGGGCGCGAAGCTCGATGTGGCGGTAAATGCCATCGTGGGAAGTCTCGTGCGCAACGGTTATCTCGACAGCATTTCCTCCGCCATCATGATCTCGGTGGAGGACAAGGATACCGCCCGTGCGGAAAAGCTCCAGCGTGAGCTGACCAGCACTGTGGACGGTGTGTTGCAGACGAGTGAAGCGAAGGCCGCCGTCCTGACGCAGACGCTGACGCAGGACGCGGGGCGGGAACAGCAGGCCCGGGAAAACAACATTTCCACCGGAAAAGCGGCGCTGGTGAACCACGTGCTCGCACTCAACTCCGCACTCAAGTTTGACGCGCTGGCAAAGCTCTCGGTGGAGGAACTGAAGGATCTCGCGGAAGCGGGTGCGCCTGCCATGCCCATCGGCAAAGCTGCCGCCGCCTATGCCGTGGAGCAGTATGCCGGAACAACGGCGCTGGACTCCGTCACGACGGAGGTCGATTCCGAGCTGGACGAATCCCCCGCCTACTACGAGGTGGAGCTGCACACGGCATGGGGCGAGTTCGAGTATCTGGTGGATGCCTACACAGGGAAGGTGCTCAGCGGGCAGAAAGATTTATTGGCTGCCGTTTCCGCATCGAATGAAACGACGAAGCCCTCTGGTCAAAAGCCCGCGCCGTCCGGAACGGTGCAGGATATCGGCTACGCCAAGGCAAAGTCCATCGCCCTGAACCATGCGGGCTTGAGTGAAAATCAGGCGTATGACATGGACATTGAGCTGGATGATGAGGACGGAAAGCTCGTCTACGAAATCGAGTTCAAATCCGGCAATATGGAATATGACTACGAGATCGACGCAGCCTCCGGCACTATTCTCAAGCACGAAGTGGAACGTGAGGATTGATATTGTGTATCTGCCGCCAGCCCGATGACCGGACCGGCGGCAGATGCGCGAAAAAAGGGAAAAAGCATAAACCTGTGACTTATGATGGACAGAAGCCGCACCCGGTATCAGATTACCGAGGAGACCGAGCAGGCTGATGGTTCTGTGCTGGTCCGCGTCCGCAAACAGTACAATGACAAAGCTGATGTAAGTGAATACTTCAACTAACAACAAGCCTGCCTGATTTGATCAGGCGGGCTTGTGATAGAAAGCGTGGGTATGATGAGTGATATTTATGAGCTTGAACAGATCCGGCGGCGCATTTCAGAGCGTTATCGGAGCGATCCCAACATTCGCATCAATGTTTCCCTCCGGCAGCCGAAGCTGTGTCTGAGCAATGTTCCGGTGAAGATCACGGGCGTCTACCGGCACATCTTTCAGGTGGAGGAAGCCTCACCCGGACAGACGAAGCGCCATGCGCTGCAATACACGGATGTGCTGACGCATAGCATTGAGCTTTTGGATCTTTGAGCGGCAGAGGTGTGTTTTGATCGTATCCTGATAAAGTTCCAATCCGGATGTTAGGATCAGCGGCACCTTTGGTAAACCGTGTGGGTTGCTTGCTTCGCAGGACACATATATTCGATTGGAACATTGTCGCTCAGATAAACTTGGGATCAAAGAAAAAATAAGTCGAGGGAATTTCCCTCGACTTATTTTTTCGTGCCCTGTACCGTCCGGCCTACCCCATAGGTCACATTGTGTACCTATGAACATGAACCGACTGGTTTCCGCGGCTTTTTTGTTTGCTTGGCGAATGTGCTCAGGAGTCTGCTTCCTCCGGGCTTTCTTCCATACGGGCGGCCAGCTCCGCTTCGTGGGCACGAAGTTCCCGGTCCACCTTTCGGGAAACAAAGAAATAGCAGATGAGGTGGGTGGTGGCCGTCAGGACCCAGGAGAGAGGATAGACGATGTAAACCATCTCGATCCGGTGGTAGGCTGGAAGCCGGAACACGGTAGACAGCCAGATGAGCCGGGAGGCGCAGGCGCCCATCAGCGTGACCAGCATGGGAAGAATGTTGTACCCCACGCCACGCAGAGAACCGACGATCACATCCATGATGGCGTCCAGACCATAGAACAGGGCGATCCAGCGGAGGCGCACCATACCGGCTGCCACCACCTCGGCGCTGGGGGAATAGATCCCCAGAAGCTGCGGGCCGAAATAGACGGCCAGAACACTCAGAAGCTCTGTGGTCACAACGCCGGTCACAACGCTGATCATAGCGATCTTCTTGATGCGCCGATAGTCACCGGCGCCGTAATTCTGGCTGGTAAAGGCCACGTTGGCCTGATAGAAGGCGTTGATGTTGGAATAAATGAACTGCTCAATGCTGATGGCGGCAGAGCTGCCGGCCATAATGACCTCACCGAAGGAGTTGACGGAGGACTGCACCGTCACGTTGGCCAGAGAGAACAGCATTCCCTGAATTCCGGCGGGGATGCCCACCTGCATGATCTGCTTGAGCTTGATGGGGTAGATCTTCAGCTGCCGGAAGTCCAGCCGCAGAGGACCGGTCTCCTTCACGAGGCAGCGGACCACCAGTGCGGCAGAAATGCACTGGGAGATCACGGTGGCTAATGCCACGCCTGCCACATCCATGTGGAAGTAGATGACAAAGACCAGATTCAGGATCACGTTGACAACGCCGGATGCGAACAGGTAATAGAGAGGTCTTTGGGTATCGCCGCTGGCCCGCAGCAGAGCGGCGCCGAAGTTATAGAGCATGGTGGCGGTCATGCCGGCGAAGTAGATCCGCAGGTAGAGCGTGGCCAGATCCAGCACATTGGCGGGACACTGCATCCAGATCAGAATGGTCCGGGCACCCAGAATACCGACCACTGTCAGGAACACGCCGCTGTACAGGGAGAGCAGAATAGAGGTGTGGACCGTTTTGCTGAGTTCCTCGTCCTCGTGAGCGCCGAAGTACCGGGCAGCCAGAATATTGGCGCCGATGGACAATCCTAAGAACATATTGGTCAGCAGGGCGATCAGGGAGGTGTTGGAACCCACCGCTGCCAGGGAATTGTCACCGGCCCAGCGGCCGACCACCACCACGTCCGCCGCGTTGAACAGCAGCTGCAGCATGGTGGAGAGGGTCAGCGGGACGGCGAAGCGCAGCAGCTTCGGCAGGATCGCGCCATGCAGCATGTCGATCTCGTAGGTTTTCTTTGCGCTCCGCATCATGGGAAACCTCCTGAAATACTGTCAAAAAATACAGAAAAGGGACGCCCTTCAGGGCAGTGCCCCTATTCTAACACCGCCATAGCGGAAAAGCCACCCCTTTTTTAAAAAAGTTCTATCATTTTTTCCGTAGACACGCAAGGGTTTTTAGCGAAAGATCACTATGCCCTTCCCAAATGGGGAAACC
>ENA-UERC01001406-UERC01001406.1-human-gut-metagenome-genome-assembly--contig:-NODE-1406-length-14148-cov-5.499183_pt1 | contig 14148 bp, 8 predicted proteins | sample MGYA00242955_ERZ507955 | MGnify/ENA primary metagenome ERZ507955 (study PRJEB26167, sample SAMN06115394) | human gut metagenome | host: Homo sapiens | place: China:Hubei | collected 2016-04-27 | study... | reverse complement strand
CATTCGTTGCTTTGGGGCGTGCCGCGTTCTAAAGCACCCGAGCCTGTACCACCACTTCCCCCGGACGGCGCACGCAGCGTATAGTCCACGCTGCCGGTGGCGTAGCCTTTGCCAAAAATCAGCCCTGTGGCGTTCAGGTCATCCCAGCTTACCGCATGCGTTACGGCATAGTCCGCCACGAACAGGCTATGGGCATATTCGTTCTGCTGTGCATACTCCTCGGTGGTGGCCATCTCTGATGTGAGCTTGTAGGCGTCCACTGTCCCGGCATAGGTAAAGGGGACATAATGCATTGTTTTGTCCGGCAGAGAGCCGTTTGCCGTGCCGGGAATGCTCACGCCGGAGAGGTCAAAGTAATAGACGCCGCCGGGAGTGAGGGTAAACTGCTCTTGATACCCAACGGTGAGATCGATGTCTACAAAATCGCTTGCATAGTCGGTCTTTTTATCGTCGTTGCACTGCTCGCTGAAGACCTTTAAGGTATAGCTGCCCGGTGCAAGGCCGGACGGGATTTTGATCTCAACCGTTCCGTTTTCGGCAGTAGGCTGCGCTACTCTGCCATAATACTGTGCGCCGCTGTTATCCGCAAGGATGACAGAGATATATTCATTTATCCCTGCGGTCGCCCCGGTGTAATGCAGCGTAATGGTATCGCCGGGGTCGCCGCTGGCGGTTGTTTCCGTTACGGCAAAATTGCGGCTACTATCTAAAAGGGTCAGCTTCCACTCGTTGCCGCTGTATGCGGAAACTGCGGTCAGCCCTCCGTCGGGCTTTCCGCCCGCGGCGGCGGATGTGAAGAGGACAGAGTTCAGATTTAGGTTAAAAGCGGGACGAACACCCCGCGTTCGGTAGATGCGAATAGTGTACCCAGAGTAGTGGACAGAACCATCAGGATCCACGACGGCGACATAATAAGCATGGGAGCCGGGGGAGCGCAGCCACCAATGGCTTGTCGCCCAAGTCGGATGCTCGGGATCCACGACACGCAAATCCTCTTTTACCGCATTTGCCTCTTTTGAGGAAAGCGGCCAGAATACAGCGTTATCCACCTGCCCTCCTGCTACACAGTCGGTATTTTCTCCGTTGTGACTTCCGCTTGTAAGCGTCCGTTTCTTTACGGCAGCATTTTCTTTTGTCGTCAGCTTTCCGGCAAGCGCGTCTATTGCGGTTTTCAAATCACTCGGCGCATATTCGTTGCTAGAGCAATCGTTGTCAAACACAGCTTCTCCCATGCTGCCCGCTGCAAGCAGGGTCATATCCCCCTGTGCGCTTGTAACACCGTTTCCGTCATAGCCGATAACTCGCCATGCGGCAGGCTTATTTTCTTGGCTTTGCCCGAAATACACGGTCGGTGCGCTCGCTGTGTTTACAGTTTTATTCAGTGCGTCTGTGCCGTTCTGTATCGTCTTTTGCAGACGCAAGCGCAGCGTGCTTTCCTTATGAATATTGTAATCTGCCATCGTGCGTCCGTTTTCAAGCTCTTTTTCGCCGAAAAATAGTCTTTGCGCATCGGGAGAAAAGCCTGTTTTATCACGAATTTTCTCCTTGATATTGTCAATGCTGTCGCCCGACACAACCTCGAGCGTTAAATTTGCCTGACCGACAATTTTTAAGTCAATGTAAATCTCAATTGCACTTGCCATCATTGGCATAAAGCTCATCATCATACAAAAGACGAGCAGGATGCTTAGTAGTCGTTTTCTCATTTTGCGTTACCTCCGTTTTGCAGCCTCAAACAAGACCCTTTTTCTTTTTCAGTACAATGTACAGAATCAATCCGAGGTTGCCAAGCAGCGCAACTCCTGCAACAGAACCGATAACAATCAAAGCGGGAGAAGCTGCGGATATGTTTCCGGAGCTTGCGGGGACAGCTGTATCCGCCGCCGCTTTCACACCGGTGTCCTTCTCACCGATCCACCAGTTGCCGTTTTCGCCGATGAAGGGGGTCAGACCGTCCTTACCGTCCGCACCGACAATCTTGCCGAGATTGACTGTCTTTCCGTTCGTATAGGTGAGAACAAGCTCGCCGTTTGCATTGATCTCCGCCTTGGCGATTCCGATTCCGTCCTTACCGTCTTTCTCGTTTTTACCGTCAGCGCTGCTTGCGCCGTTAATACCGTTTGTTCCGTTCTTGACGTTCTGTCCCGGTGTGCCGGCATCTCCGGGGTCACCCTTATCGCCTTTATCGCCCTTTTCGCCTTGTTGCCCGTCTTTACCGGTATCGCCCTTCTCTCCGGTGGCTTTCACACCGAGGGATACCCATGTCTGTCCGCCGTCATAGGAAACATACCATAGATTGTCATCACCGATTTTAAGCTGCGGCGTTACACCGTCTTTTCCGTCCTGCCCGTGTGCACCGGTTTCTCCGGGATCACCTTTATCTCCCGTATCACCCTTGTCGCCTTTGTCGCCTTTGTCGCCTTTGTCGCCCTTTTCGCCTTTCAGATCCGATAAGGCAATCAAATTGTTCCAGACGGAATCATCGCTGTACTTCCACTGAACAAATCCGTTATATACCCTCAGTTCAACCTGCTTTCCGTCTGCGCCGTCATTTCCCGTCAGCTCGGCAAGTGAGACAAGATCGCGGTAAGCGTCGTCACTTTCACCCACATATCGCCACTGGAGGCTGCTGCCGTTGTTGCGGAATTCGACCTCTCTGCCGCCGGTACCCGCATATGTTGAGAAGGTTTTGGTGTTGGACAGTGCCGATACCGTTCCGTTGCTGCCCACGGTTGAGACTGCAAAGGTATAGGTAGTATCCGCTTGAAGAGAGTTATATGTATATGAAAGATTTTCTGAAGATAGCGGTGTTTCGGTCACACGCTCAAACTCCCCGTCATCCATGCGCATCCAGATATGATAGCCGCTGAAAGGACGTCTGAGGTCAGTCTTCGGTGCCTCCCATGTGATTTTTGCGCTCCGGTTATCCGTTACGGATACGCCTGTAAGTGTCGGTATTGGCGGTGCGGCGCGAAGATTGGTCAGCACATAACCGAATACAGGAATCTTCTGATCGCCTGCCGTCCATGTACGCATACCGAAATCCCATGTAAAGCCGTACTGGCTGGAAACATCATAGCCGATTCCGTAGGAGGCAAGGAGCGAACGGCGGTCGATATTGTTGACCGTGCCGCTGGCGCCGCTGCTTTTCGTCGTGGTGTAGACCGTGCCCGTTGCTTTACTGTAGCTCAAATCAATCACAAAACCCATATTGAATGCGTCTACACCCCACGTGTTTTTCATCGAAGCGGAGAAGCCGTGAGCTATCTCAACTCCTTCGGCGTGTTCGGATGTGGTCGTCCAGTCGTTCGTGATACTGCTTGCGCCGAAGCCAAGCTCGTATTTCTGCTTACTCAGCGACTCGAATTGCGTAACCGAATCGTCGGAAGAAGCGGGATTCGACCAATAGGCGAACGGGTCACCCTCGGCGTTCTCAGGCAGGACATGGCTGTTCAGTATCGGCAGAGCCTTTGCTTTCCCTGCCGCAATGTCCGCCTTATAGGTTTCGTTATACAGCACTGCAAACTCATCATAATATTCACGGTCAAGCATTGTGTAAACCGGCTGACCCGGGATCATCAATGCGATAGTATTTTTCTCGCTTAAGTCAAATTTGCCCTTTTGCGGGTCATAAAGCGAGTAATAATAGGTCGTTGCCGGCACACGGTACAGCACCACGGAATCATTGCCGCCGGCATTGAAGGATACGCTGTATTCCTTTGCAAGAGTATCTTCGGTGCTCTTTGTAAAGTCCATGGTATATCCGAGGGTCGCCTCGTATCTCCACACCTTCAGATCTCCCTGCACGACGATGGACGCGCCGAAGGAGGTGTTGTGCGACGAGGATTTCGTGTCCGAATAGCCTGAGGAGAAGGTATATGTGGTCGAGCCGTCGGAAAAATCGAGGTCATAGTCGCCGAGCTCCGAGAAATACGGAGCCGCCTGAAGCACAGCCTGCACCTGTGCGTCGGAATATCCGTAGCCTTTGCCCTCATAGCGGGCAAACAGACCGTCCTTGTTCACATCGCCTGCAAGCAGTATGCAGTTATATGGCATATCCCATGCAAGGTCGGCATCGTGGCACAGCTTGGAAAACTCATCCTTTTCAGCTGTTACCGTATACTTACCGGCGATCGACAGCGTGCCGCTGCCGAAATCCTCGCCGTAGAAAACATCGGTGAACAGGTCGAATTTACGCGCCGAACCGCTTCCCTTTTGCCTTTCGGCGGCAAGCGCGATCACTTGCTCGCGGCCTTCCGTGTTGTGGTCAAAATTGCCGGCAATGACATCCTGATACCACCACCATTTGGCACTTGAGTTGTCAATTCGTGCGGTGTCACGCAAAAGATTGAGTGCACCGTTTTGCTGAACTTCATACAGAGCACCTGCAATCCATACCTGCTCCGGCGTTCCTCTGCCGTTAATTGCAACGCTTGTTATTGCAGGTTTCGGTTTAACACCCTGATTCTTTGTTCCGTTTGCGGTATAACTGCTCATGGAGGTTTTCTGCACATTCGTTATTGACTTGTTCTGACCGTAATAAACGGCAAAGCCCATGTTTTCGTCGTCGGTTTTCTTGTCCCAGATAAAGCCCTTCTGCTTTTCTTCCCTGACCTCACGGAAATATCCGGCAACTATGATTTCCTGCCAGCCGTCGCCGTTGATGTCTCCCGCGGCGAGGTTTCCGTAGCGAATATGATCGTAGTAACGTTTGCCGTCCGCTTTTTCATCCTCGCGGTTCAGGGTCATAAGGGACTTCTGATCCACTCTTTTTAGGTTCCCGTTTTCGGCTTTGTATACCGAGAGCTTTGAAACAGCCTTACGGAAGGATTCACCGGAAATCTCCTTGTCCCTGCCGTCGATTTTATCCGGCTCGGCAACACCTGCGTACACGATAAGTTCATCGCAGCCATCACGGTCTATATCGGCGGAAGCAAGGGATTTCGTGATCTGGTCGCGCTCGTACAGAGTCGTGTTCCAGCCGTCGAAATAGGCATTGCCGCTGCCCTTGGACTTAACAAACGATTTTCTTGAAAGTCCCTGCTCACCGGCAATTCCCGTTCCGGCGATTCCCCATAAATCATCATTGCCGGCGTAGGTTATAACGGCGGTCATCTTTCCGTCTCCGTCATAGTCGCCCGCCGTAACATTGAAATAATGGCGGAATTCCTGATATTCAAGCTCGCCGTAATCGGTATTGCATGCCCATTTCGGAGCGTCGGCTATTTTTTGGAGATCGGAACGCTTGTTGTTTACAAGATTTTGCACCCAATAGCAGATCTTCGCCGTGTTCTTGGAATTATCCATATCGCAAAGACCGACAAAGATAGCATGATCGTTTCTGCCCGTGCCGAGCGGATCGTAAGCTGTTCCGACAGCGAAAGCGACATTATCGACCGAGGAAACGCTGTATGTACCGCTCGGTGACTCGATAATATTCTTTCCGAGTGTCAGCTTGTCATACACCTTGGTATGATCCTGCGCCGCCTGTCTCTCCGCATTGCGGTAGCTGTAAATTATCGGCTCATACCATGGGGTGATAGCAAAGGGCTGACCTTTCTTGGTGCCGTACGGGTTGCTTTCGTCCTCTGCCCAACCGACAGGGGGAGTTGTGTCGGGTGTGAGCAATGCGCCGTACGCACTTGAGCCGGACGCTGATACTCCCGTGTCGGCATAGCTAATCACCGGTGAAATAGCACACATCACCATACATAGGGTGAGCAGGATACTGAGTATTCGTTTTTTCATATTCTGTTACCTCCGTTTTCGTGTAGGTCGGCTCAGTCAAGAGCAATAATGGTTATGTTGTACCGGGCGTCCTTAAAATTCGTATCTTGGAGCAGCATGGTTGTGTATTGAAATGTCAGAGTAATATCCTCTTCCGCTGTGTATATGGTGTTATACGCCATGGTCAGCTTTTCTGTTTGGTCGGCCTTCGGCGCAGTCACATAGGTTTGCGTCTCCAACGCCATTTCAGAGTTATATCCGTCGAAGAGTGCTGCCCCGCATGCTTTGCCATCGCTCTTGGCGCTCACTGCAATCGTTCCGCTGAACACAAGGCTATATGTATGCCCTTTTGAAAGGGTGATCTTATTGCTTGATGCGTTATAGGAGATCAACCCTCCGCTTTTCTTTTTCACCGTGAACGGAAGCGCTTTTCCCGCGCTGTACACACTGCCGTTTGCTGCAAAATATCCGGCGCATGATCCGTCTTTGCCGTCTGCACCTTTCAATGCGGATAAATCATACAGATTCAGCCAAATGGTATCGCCTGCGTATCGCCATTGCAGCTGATTGCCGTTTACCCGAAATTCGGGAGTTCTACCGTCTTCGCCGTTTGTGCCGTTTTGTCCGGAAGGGCCTAAAATATCTGCGAGAGCCACAAGGTTTTGCCACTCGCCGCCTTTGTAACGCCATTGAATATACAAATCGGTCTTTTGGATTTCAATTTCCTTACCATTTGTACCGTCAATTCCGTTTATACCGTCTTTTCCGTCGGTACCTGCCGCCTTTACGCCGGTGTCGATTTCTCCGAACCACCAGTTGCCGTTTTCGCCGATAAAAGGTGTTTTACCGTCTTTGCCGTCAGAGCCGTTTTGTCCGTCCGCACCGTCCCTGCCGTCTTGCCCGTTTATACCGTCTTTACCGTCTTTGCCGTCTCTGCCATCCGCACCTTTTAATGCGGTAAGGTCGTAGAGGTTCAGCCATATTTCATCGTCGACATAACGCCATTGCAGGATATTTTCGCTTACGCGAAATTCCGGAGTTTTTCCGTTTGCACCGTCCGTTCCGTTCTGTCCGGCGGGGCCCTCTATATCGGCTATCGCAACAAGATTTTGCCACTCTTCGCCCTCGTAACGCCATTGTATGTAGAATTCGGCTCGCCGCACCTCTATGTTTTTGGCGTTAATGCCGTCGACACCGTCTTTGCCGTTAATCCCGTCTTTGCCGTCTATGCCGTCCTTGCCGTCGGTTCCGTCTTTGCCGTCAAGACCGTTCTTTCCGTCGGTGCCGTCTTTGCCGTCAAGACCGTTATTTCCGTCGGTACCGTTAATGCCGTCTTTTCCGTTTGTACCGTTTTTTCCGTCGACGCCGTTCTTTCCGTCTGCTCCGTCCTTGCCGTTTTCCCCGGCAGCACCACGCAGCTCGGTAAGTGCCACAAGGTCGCGCCATTCTTCTTCGGCGGGGTATCTCCATTGGATCGCCGTGCCGCTGTTGCGCACCTCCGGCAGTGCGGCGTCGGTTTTTACCGTTTTGCCGCATCCGGCGACAAAAACAATGAAAAGCACCAAAAGCATACCTGTGAGCAGTTTTTTCCCTGTTCTCATCTTCTCTCCTCCGTTTCGCCGTCCGTAGACAGCTTAAAGTCATATTTCATTTCAAGCATGGCAAACAGCTTATGCATAACCGTGACGGCAAGCTCCCGAATATCAATCGAGCCGATAAAAGCAAGCACCTTTGCCTGTTCCTCCTCCGGTACACGATATACTCTCATTGATGCCGTTAAAAACCTGCTGAGCTTGCGCTCCAACGGGAAATGAATATCACATTTGCGAGCCATATAGTTACGCATAAGTCCTGCCGTGCCTATTTCCATTTCGTAAAAGTCACTTTCGCTGTAATCGGGAAAATTTGCTCCGAAAATCTGCTTTAATTCCGCCGTGGTGTGCAAATAGATGAATTCCGCCGTGTCGGGCTGAGAATATGCTTCAATATAGATTTCTCGCAGGTTCTCGTTAAGCTCCGTCAGCGTGAGCTGAAGAGATGTTTCCACCGCATAGGCGTATACGGGCGGCAGCTTTTTGTCCGCAATACTCCTCGCCACGTCAAATTGACCGCCGAACATCGATTCGGTCAAATCCAGCAAGATTTTGTCCTTGGTCGGAAACAGATTTAAATAGCTACCCCTTGCGACGCCTGCTTCCTCGACTATTCGACTGACGGAGGTGCTTTTGTAGCCTTCCTCCAAAAACAACCGAACGCACGCCGTTAAGATTTTTCTTTTTGTTTCACTGCTGTTTCTACGCAAATATATCACCTGTTTATAATATTATTAGTATGTATACCAATAATATCATATAGCGTACAAAAAAGCAAGATAATGTTGATTATTAGCCCGTTATGAGTAGGTTTTGCTTAAAATAAACGGTTTTTCATATAATAATGCACTTAACCCCTCGGATAATGCAGACGCATATCCGAGGGGTTTTGGCCGTTTCTGTATCAAAATATATTGTTTTGAGGTGCTTCACGAGGGCTCAGCTGCTTGATTATATAAAATATGATGCGTGAGATTCGCCGTTATTCGCATTCGCATATACTTTTTCTTGTGTGCAAAATCGATGAGGGCGTTACCGAAAATTCATCAAGCCCCCATTTGCAAAGCAAGGGAATAAGACGTGTATCGGCTGCCGCTTCTCCGCACATTCCGACGGGGATGCCTGCATTTTTGGCGTTTTTGATTGTCGCTTCGATAAGGCGCAGAACCGCAGGCTGAATCGGGTCATACAGCTTTGAAACAGCGGCGTTTCCTCTGTCAACAGCCATGGTGTAGCCCGTCAGGTCGTTTGTGCCGATGGAAAAGAAATCAACCTCTTTTGCAAGCAAATCGGAAATTATTGCCGCCGACGGAGTTTCTATCATAACGCCCACTGGAATGTCGGCGAATTTAAGACCCTCATTTTTAAGCTCATCTTTGCATTCTTCGATAAGGGCTTTTGCTCTGCGAACCTCGTCAAGTGCCGTTACAAGCGGAAGCATAACCTTTATGTTTCCGAAAACCGCTGCGCGGAGAATTGCACGAAGCTGAATTTTGAAAATTTTAGGGTTGTCAAGGCAGTATCTTATCGCGCGGTGTCCGAGAAACGGGTTGTCCTCTTTTTCGATTTTAAGGTAATCTATCGCTTTATCTCCGCCTATATCGAGTGTGCGAATGATAACCTCCTTGCCGTCCGTTATCTTTGCGACGGTTGAATATGCTTCGTACTGCTCCTGCTCCGTGGGAAGAGAGGCTCTGTCCATAAACAGAAATTCCGTTCTGAAGAGCCCTATGCCCTCGCCGCCGTTTTGCAATACGTTCTGTGCGTCCTCAGCCTTGCCGATGTTGCCGTACACATGCTTTTTTACGCCGGATTTTGTAACGGTTTCTTTTGAGAAGTATTCGTTGAGGCTTTCTTTTTCCTTCAGATATGCCGCCTGCTTGGTTTTGTATTCTTCAAGCTCTTCCTCTGTGGGGTCGGTAAATACTTTTCCCTTGAAGCCGTCTGCAATAATCATATCGCCGTCCGAGATTTTTTTAACCGCATTGACGACCGACAAAACGGCGGGTATGCCCATGGCACGGGCGAGTATTGCGCTGTGACTGGTAACGCCGCCGACCTCGGTGATAATTGCGGAAACATTTTCCCTGTTTATTTGTGACGTCATGGACGGGGTGAAATCCTTGGCGATGAGAACAGAGCCCTTCGGTACGGATGAAATATCCACACTTTTTACACCCAGAAGAATGCGCAAAAGGCTGTCTCTTATATCCTTTACATCCGAGGCGCGTTGGCGCGTAAGCTCGTCGTCAACACCCGAGAACATATTGATAAACATCGTGCATATGCTGTCAACCGCCGCTTCGGCAACAGAGCCGTTGTCGATTGCTTCTTCCATCTGTGCGAGCATAAACGGGTCCTCAAGCATAACAAGATGTCCCTCGAGTATCTCCGCCTCTTTCTTTCCGGCAGCCTTTTTAAGCTCCGCCACAAGTGATTTTGTTTCGTCGGAAAAGTCGGCGACTGCCGAGTGCAGACGCTTTTTTTGATGATCCGAATCGGTAAATTTTACGGATGAATAGTCAAGGTTTGTGTCCTTTATAACAACGGCCTTGCCGATTCCGAAGCCTTGAGATGCGCCGATTCCTTTAAGCATTAAACCCACCCTTTCATTAAGCCGCGGCAATATTATTCTTCGCCGAAGCCCGATGTGATAAGCTCTTCGGCTTTTTTGAGCATTTCGTTTTCGTCTGCGCCGCTGCACTCTACGGTGATTTCGCTTCCGCATTTGATGCAGCCTGCCATTATATTCATAATGCTCTTGCCGTTGATCCTTTTACCTCCGAAGACAATGTCAACGTCCGAAGAGAATTTAGACATTTCCGTTACAAAGGTGTTTGCCGGACGCATATGAAGTCCCATTTTATTAGTGATTGTAAAAGTTTTCTGTACCATAATAATTCTCCTTATGTTTAATACCTGCCGAGAGGACACCGCCCCTCGGCACGGTTTCTGATTGTTTGTTATACGGATTCTTTACGATCCTTTTTAAGAAGACCGAGCATCAGCGCTCCGACAACCGAGCCTGCAATAAGGGCTACGATATAGAGAAACGGATGGTCGCATACTATAAATGTGAAGATTCCGCCGTGAGGTGCGGGGCATGTAACGTTGAACAGTGATGTAAGAGCACCTGCGACAGCAGAGCCTACTAAGCATGAGGGGATAACTCTGACCGGGTCGGAAGCGGCGTAGGGGATAGCACCCTCAGTAATGAAGCACAGACCCATAAGATAGTTTACGGGGCCTGATTTGATTTCTTCCGATGTCCACTTCTTCTTGTTGAAGGTTGTCGAAAGTGCGATTGCAATCGGGGGAACCATACCGCCTATCATAACAGCCGCCATAATCCATGTGTTGCCGTCGGCTATTGCAGCCGTGCCGAAAACATAAGCCGCCTTGTTGAACGGGCCGCCCATATCCGTTGCCATCATTGCCGCAAGTACTATGGAAAGGAGTATTTTGCTTGTATCGCCGAGCGACGAGAGGAACGAGGAAAGACCGGAGTTGACAACGCCTATAACGGGGTTTACAAGACACATAAGAAGACCCATGATAAGCGTGCCGAAAAGAGGATAGATAAATACTGGCTTTATTCCGTCCATTGATTTCGGAAGCCAAGAAAATGCCTTTTTGAGGAGATTTACAATAATACCGGCAAGGAAGCCTGCGAGCAGAGCACCGAGAAAGCCCGACACCGCTTTGTCATCTCCGGCAAGACTTTGGTTTTCGATCAGCGAGCTGAAGGTGTAACCGTTTGCCGCAAATACGCCGCCTATCATACCGGGCAAAAGACCCGGTCTGTCGGCAACGGACGATGCGATATAAGCCGAAAGGATGGGGAGCATAAGCGCAAATGCCGCTTTGCCTATCCAGAATACAATTGCCGCAACGGGACTTGTGAATCCGAAGGTTCCGCCGACATCGGCATTGCCTGCAAGCGTATCGAACAGGAAGCCGAGAGCTATGAGAACTCCGCCGCCGACAACGAACGGGAGCATATGCGAAACACCGTTCATGAGATGCTTATAAATTTTGTGCCAGCCGCTTTCCTTTTCGTCGTCATCAATAGGCTGCTTTTCACTTTCGTCGGCGTGATATATCGCGGCTTTTCCGTCAACGATTTTTTTGATAAGCTCCTCGGGCTTGTTTATTCCGTTTGAAACCGAGGTCTTTACAACCGGCTTGCCGTCGAAACGTGCCATTTCTACGTTTTTATCTGCGGCAACGATTATTCCGTCGCATTCTTCGATTTCCTTTTTTGTGAGCACGTTTTTAGCACCGCCGGAGCCGTTGGTTTCGGCTTTGAGCGGATAGCCTAATTTTTCGCCCGCTTTTTCAAGTGCCTCTGCCGCCATATAGGTATGCGCTATGCCCGTCGGACAGGCTGTAACTGCGAGTATTCTGTAACCCTTCGGCTTTACTTCGGGTTTTACCGCTTCCTCGGGGTATTTCTCTGCTTCCTTTTTGTCGATTATTTCCAAAAATTCGTCCGTCGTTTTTGCGCCCCGTAGAGCCGCGCAAAATTCCGGTTCCATAAGCATTACCATAAGACGGGAGAGTATTTCGAGATGTAAATCTCCGTCAACGGGAGCGGCAATCATAAACAAAATGTCCGAGGGCTTGGAGTCGGGAGCACCGTAATCAACGCCGTTCGGAACCGTTATCGCCGAAAGACCGGGAGTCTTTACGCTGTCCGATTTTGCGTGCGGAACGGCAATTCCTTCTCCGATTGCGGTCGAGCCCTGAGCCTCTCTTGCAAGGATAGCCTCCTTGTACGCCGCCTTGTCGGCAAGATTTCCGGCCTTTTCGTGCAGGGAAATCAGCTTGTCGATTGCCTCTTCCTTGTCGGTGAGAGAAACATTAAGAGCAATCGCATCCTTTTTTAATAAGTCGATGATTTTCATAAGTATTCCTCCTTATTTATACTCCGCGTTAAAGACGCGTTCAATTTCTTCACGGGTTGCAAGCTTTTCGGAAAAGGCCGTTGCGTTTCCGCACGCCGAGCCGAGTCTTAAAGCGTAGGAATAGTCGGCGGTCTTGATATATCCTGCCGTAAAGCCTGCTACCATACTGTCTCCGCAACCGACGGAGTTTATGAGCTTGCCCTTTGCATTGCCTATTTTGTGGACGCTTCCGTTTTCGTCCGTAAGCATTGCGCCGTCCTTTGCCATTGAAACAAGTACGTTTTTAGCACCCATTTCCTGAAGCTTTTTCGAATATTTCACAATGTCGTCATCACTCTTTATCTGGACCGAGAACAGGTCGCCGAGCTCGTGATGATTCGGCTTTATTAAAAACGGTTTGTATTTGAGCACGTTTTTGAGCAAATCGCCCGTTGCGTCAACCACGCAGTTTATATTTCTGTCGCCGACTCTCTCAAGTATTTGCTCGTAAATGTCATCGGGGAGGGTATTCGGAATAGAGCCTGCGAGGATAAGATAATCTCCGCTCTTTATGCCGTCAAGCTTTCTTAAAAAGCTCTGCATATCCTCTTTTGTGATTTCGGGGCCGCAGGCGTTCAAATCAATTTCCTTGTCGGCCTTGATTTTGACGTTTATTCTCGTATCGCCGTTTTTAAGATAATTAAAGTCGCAGCTAACATTGTCGTTTTTGAGCATTTCTTCAAGCTTTTTTCCGGTAAAGCCTCCGAGAAAGCCGAGTGCCGTGTTGGGAATTCCGAGCTGTGTGAGTATGACCGACACGTTGATGCCTTTTCCGCCGTAATAGATTTCTTCGCCGTCCGTACGGTTTATGTCGTCGGTTCTGAGAGCTTTGAGCTTCATCACATAGTCGAGAGCCGGATTCAGAGTAACGGTGTAAACCATTAAGCAGTTACCTCCTTCACTACCGTTTTTGATTTAAGCTGTTCGTCATCGCATTTGTCGCAGACTATACACGCCGCCGCAACCGGTGAAAATGATACCGCCGAAACTTTTCCGAACTTTGTGTGGTCGCAAAGCACATAGGTTACAAAGCTGCGCTCCATGGCAACGGCTTTCAGCATTGCCTCCTCGGTGTCCGGGGTTGTAAAGCCCTGCTTTTCGCTGACTCCGTTTGTTCCGATGAACGCTTTTGAAAAGTTATATTTCTGAAGATTTGAAGCGGCTACTAAGCCTATGATTGCCTCGGTTGTGCTTTTTAATTCACCGCCGATAACAAAAACCTTGCAGCCCTTGGCCGTCAGCTCCTTTGCGTGGGCGATTCCGTTGGTTACAAAGGTCGCTTTGGAAGAGGTTATATATTTCGTCATAAGAAAGGTGGTTGTGCCTGCGTCGATAAAAACGAAATCATCATCTTTTATCTGCGATGCGGCATATTTTGCTATTTCTTCTTTTTCGTTTATATTCATCAGCGATTTTTCGTTGAAATCCTCCTCGTTGTGGAGAAATTCCTGCCCGAGAACAGTCGCTCCGCCGTGAACCTTGTTTATTTTTCCGAGCTGGGAAAGAGCCAAAAGGTCACGCCTTATCGTAGATTCGCTTGTTTCGAATTTTTCGGCAAGCTTTGAAACGGTAACCGAGCCGTTCTGACGCAGAATTTCAAGTATCTGCGCTCTTCTGTCGGTTGTAAGCATATTCACACCTCCGATATCTCTGTTGTGCCTTAATTATACAGAAACGTTCAAATACAGTCAATATCGCGCAATAAAATTCAGCGTTTATGCTTATATTGTGCCCGTTTTGTTATCTAATATGCAATATTATTGAACCGTAAATGCGCACTTTTGCACGTTTTAAATTTTTCAATCATAAAAATACGCATCGGATAACATAAAAAAATCCGCCCGAAAGGCGGACGACATCAGTCATAAATTCCGTTAGCAGAC
>ENA-UERC01001402-UERC01001402.1-human-gut-metagenome-genome-assembly--contig:-NODE-1402-length-14173-cov-4.452256_pt1 | contig 14173 bp, 10 predicted proteins | sample MGYA00242955_ERZ507955 | MGnify/ENA primary metagenome ERZ507955 (study PRJEB26167, sample SAMN06115394) | human gut metagenome | host: Homo sapiens | place: China:Hubei | collected 2016-04-27... | reverse complement strand
TCTGAATTATACTTCAGGGTGTTGCGGATGTTGCGGACGGAATACATGCTGTCGTTGGGCAGCAGCGGGTGGAAAGGCTGTGGTGCAGATGGATTTCCTTTTTAGTCTGTCCGGAAAAAGAAAAACTCACTGCTTATGCAGTGAGTAAGTAGTGTACTGAATTTTGCTGTTCAGGTAAATCATGCAGGGCAAGGTGCTTAATGTCCGTGGCCGCTATGACTACCGCAGCCGTGTGCGCCGCAGGTATGGCCTGCACCGCCGTGTTCCTGTTCGTGGTGGGCGCATTTTACTGCCGGGTCATAGTTCAGTTTATTATTGAGCAAAGCATTTACTGCATCATCGGCCTTGCCGGTAACGCCGCCATAGAGCTTGATGCCTGCTTGTGACAATGCCATTTGGGCGCCGCCGCCGATACCGCCGCAGATCAGAGTATCGACGCTGTGTTCGTGCAGAAATTGTGCCAGCGCGCCATGGCCGCTGCCGTTGGTGCTGACGATTTCTGTTTTGACGATGTCAGTGTTTTCGATGTCGTAAATTTTAAAGAATTCGGTGTGTCCGAAGTGTTGAAAGATGTCGCCGTCATGATAAGTAACTGCGATTTTCATTGTTATACAGCTCCCTTACTGTGATTGTTATGAGTTTGCGACATATGCCGTAAACATTTTTAGCATAGCACTGTTCGCAGCCTGTGTCAATAAAGTCGGGGATGACATAGTACCTGTTAAAATAAAAAGGCTCGCCGCCGTTACAGACGCGAGCAGAAGAAGCTTGACTGTGAGAGATATTTTGATATGTTCGTGCTTGGGTCGCTCATCATCGATATGTCAGCGTAGCGGCTGTCGTTTACGCTGGCGACGCGTAAAATATTTTGCCAGTCGATAGGCGACGGTACGGTATTGTGTGGTCAGATAGACGCCACCGAGGATAAGTACGCCGCCAATAGCCTGGGAGATGAGAAGTTGTTCGTCAAGAAACAGCACCCCGCAGACGATGCCGACCAGCGGCATGATATTCATAAATACGGCTGCCTGACTGGGCCCGACGATGCCTGTGCCTTTGTTCCAGAAGATCATGGCGATCAGCCCGCCGGCAAAAATAACGAACAGATATGAGCCAAGAGCCAGCGGTGAAAGCAGCGAGGGCAGTTCGAAATGGCCAAGATAAGCAGCACCAGCTGCCGTGGTAAGCGAACCTAACAGACCCGACCAGGCGACGATGGCAAAGGGGGAAACATCGTCGATGATGCGCACGACGATGATAGAATACAGTGCCCAGGCGACCTGACTGGTAAAAAAGAGTACGTCGCCGATATTAAAGCTCAGCGTCAATATGGCCGCAAGCGAACCGTTGCTGAGCAGGTACAGCGCGCCGCACAGGCTGCTGCAGATGCCGAGCCATTGCAGGCGGTGCAGACGTTCATGGATCAGCACAAAGCTGAGCAGAGCCGTCACGATGGGCGTGAGTGTGGCGATAATGGTAAAGTTGGTGACTGTCGAATATTGCAGCCCGGTAAATTGGGTAACGTTATTGATGCAGACGCCGAGGATGCCCATGGTAAATAAGGCCGGCCAGGTCCTGCGTGGTGGTAGCAGCTTTTCGCCGCGCCAGGCAAGCATAGCAAACAGCGTCAGGGCTACGATAGTGTAGCGAATGCTGACCATAGGTATGGGCGACATTTCCCTGACGACGAATTTGGCGAACATAGGTTGAATGCCCCAGATGACGCAAGTACAGATCAAAAGTGCCGAGGCGGTAAGCTTGTTCGTTTGCATGGCAGTGCTGACAGACCTTTCGATGATGATTTATAAAGTGCCGGGCATCTGCCCGTAACTTAAAAGCTTAACAGTCGTTCAATGATTTCTGCCGCCGGCGTTTGACCAGATATCTGGCCAGTTTATAGGCCAGCAGGCGGTACTGAGTAGTCAGATACACACCGGCGATGATAAGAGCGCCGCCAACTGCTTCGGAAGTATAGAAGCTTTCGTCGAGAAAGGCGATGCCGCAGATGATGCCTACTAACGGCATCAGATTCATAAACACGGCGGCCTGACTGGGGCCGATAACGCGGATGCCTTTGTTCCAGAACAGCATACCGACCAGGCTGCCGATAAAAATAACGTAAAAATAGGACCCCCAGGCTAAAGCGGAAAGGTCATAGGGCAGTGCAAACTGCCCGGTTAGGATACTGTAAGCAGCCGTAGTCAGCGAGCCAAGCAGCCCGGCCCAGGCTACAGCGCTGTAGGCAGATACATATTTACTGACCTGCGCGACAAGAATGGTATAAAAAGCCCAGGCGACCATACTGACGCAGAACAGGATATCACCTAAATTAAAGTTCAGGTTGATAATCGTTGAAAGCGAACCTTTGCTGATCAGGTAAACGGCGCCGATGATACTGGCGGCGATACCGAGCCATTGCAGCTTGTGCAGCCGTTCATGCAGCAGCACCAGACTTAAGAGTGCGGTCACGGCAGGCGTCAGCGAGGCAATAATAGTAAGGTTGGCTACGGTCGAGTATTGCAGGCCTGTAAATTGCGCAACATTGTTGCCGCCAACGCTGAGGACGCCCATCAAAAACAGCGGCAGCCAGGCCTTGCGTGGTGGCAGCAGTTTTTCGCCGCTGTAAGCCAGCGCTGCCAGCAGCACTACGCCTACTGTAAAATAACGGATACTGACCAGAGGGATCGGGTCGAACTCGCGGACGACAAAAGTGACGAACATCGGCTGTGCGCCCCAAATGATGCAGGCGGATAAAACCATCAGTGTTGCTGCGGAAATATTTTTGGGCATGGAAACGCCTTCTTCGCTGTTTATTTTACCAGCTGCGGTGTAAAACCCTGCGTGTCACAGCTGACAAGCTTATAGGTGATGCCGTTGCGGATACCTTCAAAAACCATGCTTGCATCGCTGCCGTGGATATGGCCGAAAACGCAGTGCCTGACGCCGTAACGCTCCAGCAGTTCGGCAAAAACAGATTCATTTGCAGCGTCATAAAGAGGCGGATAATGCAGTGCGGCTATGATATCGCTGTAGCCGGCTTGTCTGGCAGCTTCCAGTGAAGCCTCCAGGCGCAGTCCTTCACGGCGGTAGATAGCGGCATCGTCCGCGTTAAAATTGTCAGATGAAGGCAGGAGCCAGCCACGACTGCCGCAGATGGCAGTCGTGCCGCAGGTAAAAAAGTTGTTTTGCAGAAAGCTGAAATTATTTTCTGTCGCAGTCTGCATCTTTTTTAAAGATGCCCACCAGTAGTCATGGTTGCCGCGCAGAATGATTTTGCGCCCGGGCAGGGCGGCGATCCAGTTCAGGTCGGTCAGCGCGTCTTGCAGGTCCATGGCCCAGGAGGTGTCGCCGCAGATGATGACGGTATCGTCGCTGCGGATAAGTTGATGCCAGTTGGCTGCAACCTTGGCGGCGTGGTCTGCCCAGTGTTTCCCGAAGATTTCCATAGGCTTGGACGGAGGCTTTCCGGAAAGGTGCAGGTCGCCGATAGCGTAAATTTTCATGAATTATGCTCCATTTTTGCTGCTTAATGTTAACTTTATGTTAGCTTATTTTAAGAAGGAATGCAAGGAATTGCTGACAGGGTTGACCTCAGCGCGAGAATAAATGCCTGTGTTACTACCAAAGTCTGATTAATCCGTTTAATATAGATATGAAGGCTGAATTAGGATGCGAGAATCTTTTTCCTTTCTATCTCTGGTTGCTGTTGCCGCTTTCAGCATTTTTATACAATGAAAGTATCAAAACGCAGGGGAGGGGCAACTATTTCAGTATGTGGTCAGTGAATTTTATTTTGTTTTGCCTGGCTAATTTTTTGTATTACGGAGCTTTTTATTTGTATATTCCGGTATTGCCGCAGTATGTGGAGATGTTGGGCGGTACACCTGCCGATATCGGGCTGGTTGGTGGCGCTTTCGGGCTGTCGTCCTTTATTATACGGCCGTATTTGGGTAAACTGGCCAACGAATGGGGTCGTAAGCGTATGATGCTTCTGGGTACGATTTCTTTTGCACTGTTGTTTCTGCTGTTCGGCAGAGTTACCGGCGTGGTGCCGCTGGTCGTACTCAGGCTTGCGCATGGTGTTTGTCTGGCGATGTATCTGGCGGCATCAGCTGCCTATATAGCCGATTATGCGCCGGTAGACAGGCGCGGCGAGGTGCTGGGGATTTATCAGACCTGCAGTGTGGTTTCTATGGCTGTTTTTCCAGCAGCAGGCATTTGGATACTTCAGCATACACAAAGTTATCCTTTTTTGTTCAACGTGACTTTTGTTACGGCATTAGTATGCTTTTTCGTGTTACTGCCGCTCAAGGAAACGAATCCTGTTTATGATCAGGAACAAAAACTGGATCTGCTGCCGATTTTCAGGCGGCGGGTAATTTTTATGTCTTCGCTGTGCCTTTTGGGTGCATCACTGGTCTATGGCGCGATTCTTACTTTTTTACCGATTTATGCGCAGCAGCGGAATATAAGTGATTATGGTATTTTTTTCGTAGTCTATGCTTTGGCGACGATGGGCAGCAGGGTCTTTGCCGGTAAGCTGTCCGATCATGTCGACAGGCGTCTGGTGATTTTGCCGTTTTCACTTTTGGTTGCACTGGCGGCTATGTGTTTCTTTATTATGGATAACGTTTGGATGCTTGGGCTGATCGCAATATTATTCGGACTGGGATATGGAGCTTTAGTGCCGGCGCTTACTGCACTGGTCGTTGATGTTACCCGGCCGGAAGAACGTGGACCGGCACTGGGTTTTTTTACTGCTTTTATTGAAGTCGGCATCGTCGTCGGCGCTATGGGTCTGGGGTTTATTACCGAGATATTGGGCTATGCCAATATGTTTGCATTGTCAGGTATCATCGTACTGGTGATCACACTGGCATTTTGGCTGTTGGTGCAGCAGCGTCATACTATTAAGCTGGAGGGAGAGTAAGCAGGCTCCAGATGAGCGCAGAGCATTAAAAGCCGCCTGCAGTGCGTACTAGGCAGATGGGGAAGAAAAGACTTGAAACTCCGCGGATTTGTGATATAATGCTTAAAGTATTTGCAGAATGAACAAATTCGGTGAAGCGGAGTAGTAACCACAGATCCCTGTTGCAGAAAGTTGACGGCAGCTGCGAGTCAATACGGGAGCAAGGTGAACTCGCCGCGGAGGAGCCGCGTCAAAAGCGCGGACGCATAACCGGCGTTACAGGTTTTGAGTGGCCGAGATTTTTTTTCGGCAATCAGGGTGGTACCGCGAAAGCTATTTCGTCCCTGGCCTAACAGCCGGGGACTTTTTTATTTGCCGCGCTGCGGTGGTAAGCAAATTTTAGGAGGTTATGAGAAGAATGATCGAAGAAAAGTATACTCCCCATGCCATAGAAAGCAAATGGCAGAAATATTGGGAAGATAACAAGGCATTTAAAACTGATATTGATGCAGGCAAACCCAAGTCTTATGTGCTGGAAATGTTCCCGTATCCTTCGGGCAACCTGCATATGGGGCACGTACGCAATTATTCCATCGGCGATGTAGTTGCCCGCTTCCGCAGTATGAACGGTTTTAACGTGCTGCATCCGATGGGCTGGGATTCTTTTGGTATGCCGGCTGAGAATGCCGCGATCAAACATGGTATCCACCCTGCTAAATGGACGATGGAAAATATCGCCAACATGACCCGTCAGCAGAAGGAACTGGGACTGTCCTATGATTGGGACCGCGAAGTTGCCACCTGTAAGGAAGATTATTATAAATGGACCCAGTGGTTCTTTGAGTTGTTTTATAAGCGCGGTTTGGCCGTCAAGAAAAAATCTGCTGTCAACTGGTGTGGAGAATGCAACACTGTTTTGGCTAATGAGCAGGTTATCGACGGACGCTGCTGGCGCTGTGACCATGAGGTCGTCAAAAAAGATCTGGAACAATGGTTCTTCAAAATTACCGATTATGCGGAAGAACTTTTGGATGATTTGAAACTTTTGAACGGCTGGCCGGAACGCGTTAAGACGATGCAGAAAAACTGGATCGGGCGCAGTGAAGGTCTGGAATTCAGCTTTGACGTGCCCTGCATCGATGCTAAGCTGCCTGTTTACACTACCCGTCCGGATACGGCATTTGGCGTTACCTTCGTGGTCCTGGCTGCCGAGCATCCAATGGTAGAGCAGTTGTGCCGGGATAATCCGAAGGCAGACGAGATCAGGGCTTTCTGCGCCCGTGTGCGCAACCAGTCCGATATTGAACGTACTTCCAGCGAGTCGGAAAAAGAAGGTATCTTTACCGGGAAATATGCTGTCAATCCTTTCAATGGCCGCCAGGTAGAGATCTGGGTCACCAACTATGTCCTGTACGATTATGGCACCGGAGCTGTTATGGGTGTACCTACAGGTGATCAGCGCGACTGGATGTTTGCCGATAAATACGGTCTGGATAAGATCGTTGTCGTTACTCCTAAAGACCAGGAATTAAAAGTTGAAGATATGACTGCCGCCTATGAAGAAAAAGAAGGCGTGCTGGTAAATTCAGGCAAGTTCAGCGGCATGGAGATGCATGCTGCAATCAAAGATATTATGGATTATGCGGAAGAACAGGGCTTTGGTTCCCGCCATGTCAACTACCGTCTGCGCGACTGGCTCATCAGCCGTCAGCGTTATTGGGGGGCTCCGATCCCGATTATTTACTGTCCTGACTGCGGCGAAGTTCTTGTGCCGGAAGCAGAGCTGCCGGTACGTTTACCGGAAGACGTCAAGTTTGATGCGGGCAGCGTTTCACCGCTGGCAACCAGTGAAAGCTTTGTTAACTGCACCTGCCCCAAATGCGGTAAGCCGGCCCGCCGCGAGACCGATACTATGGACACTTTCCTGTGTTCTTCCTGGTATTATCTGCGGTATACCGATCCGAAAAACGATATTGCTCCATTCAGTAAAGAAGCTGTTGATTACTGGGCTCCGGTCGATCAGTACATCGGGGGTATCGAGCATGCGATCCTGCATTTGCTGTATTCACGTTTCTTTATGAAGGTATTGCGTGACGCAGGCCTTGTAAAATACGACGAACCATTTACCAACCTGCTGACTCAGGGCATGGTCATTAAAGACGGTGCGAAAATGAGTAAATCTTTAGGTAATGTCGTTTCTCCGGAAGAGATCATTTCCAAATACGGTGCCGATACTGCTCGTCTGTTTATTATGTTTGCTGCTCCGCCTGAAAGAGAGTTGGAATGGAGCGATCAGGGCGTGGAGGGTTCCTTCCGTTTTATCAACCGTGTCTGGCGTGTCGTCAGCCACTTCCAGGGTGAGCTGGCCCAAAAGGTCACCGGCTATGATACTTCAAAACTGGATGAAGCTGATAAAGAGCTGCGCCGCGTGCTGCATAATACGATCAAAAAAGTTACCGACGATATCGAGCAGCGGTTTAATTTCAATACTGCAATCAGTGCGATGATGGAGTTGGTCAATGCTTTATATGTTTATAAGGAAGCTCAGAAAAATTACAATGCCGGTCTGGTTTATGAAACCGTTTCCGCTTTGCTGCGGTTGCTTGCTCCTTTCGTACCGCACGTAACCGAAGAATTGTGGCATGGCGTCATCGACGCTGACAGCAGCGTGCATGCACAAAGCTGGCCTAAAGCCGAGGCAGAGGCCATGAAGGTCGATAATGTCGAGATCGTGCTGCAAGTCAACGGTAAGGTCAAAGGCCGTTTGGTTGTACCTGCGGAAGCCGGCAGGGAAGAACTGGAAAAACTGGCTTTGGCGGATGAACATATCGCTGCTATGGTCGATGTCGGCAAGATCGTGAAGATCGTCTGCGTACCCGGACGTTTGGTCAATATTGTTGCCAGACCTTAAATCGCAGAAAAAAATTAAATAGCTGTATCAGTAAGATCAAATCATAAAGACGCTATGGCAGAGTTCCTAAGGTATAACGAATTTATTGTTGACCTCAGGAACTCTGCTTTTTTGCGTTTTAAAGGGGCTGGATAGCGATGATGGAACGAGGGCTGAGAGGAAAAGTAGCAGCTTTGGGGGCTGCCGTAGTTTTATGTGCCGGCGGCAGTCTGCTGGGAAGCAGCCCGCAGGATACTGCTGCTGTTGTGCCTGTACCGGCAGCTGGTATCAGTGCGGTACAGACTCGGGGAGTTAAGGTATATGTAAGCGGTGCGGTAGCAAAGCCGGGTTTATATGAAATCCCCGCAGGGAGCAGAGCTACTGCGGCTATCGCCGCTGCCGGAGGAATGACACTGGAAGCTAATCCCGATAAAGTTAATTTGGCAAAGCTGCTGAAAGATGGTATGCAGGTAAATGTGCCGCGGTTAAGTGCCAGGCAATTGCGTGAGCAGACTGCGCCGGTAAATGCAGGTGCAGCTGCTGAGGCAGCAGGCGCAAATACTTTGGTCTCGGTAAAGACTGCTGCTGAGAGTGGCAGGGGCACAGCAAAAGCCGGCGGCAAGGTACATTTGAATACGGCTACGGCTGCCGAACTGACAGCGTTGCCTGGGGTCGGTGATATTACCGCGCAGCGTATACTTGAGTATCGGGCGGCGCATGGGTTTGCCAGTATCGAGGATGTTATGAAGGTCAAAGGGATCGGTAAGGCCAAGTTTAGCAAAATGCAGCCTTATCTGGAGCTGTGATGCAGCGTCAGCTGGAACAGATCATTGTCGCCGCCACACTGGCATTTCTGCTTGGCTGCCACGCAGGGCTCAGTAAGCTGTTGCCGTTGATACCAGCATTGATACTGGCGGCACTTTTTCTGCTGCTGCTTGCCTGGGGCTGCCGCCAAAAGGCTGGAGTAAAGTTGTTGGCCGCGGCAGGTATTGGTTTGTGTTTTTGTTGTGGCGCTGCCAGCGGCAGCGGGGCCATGCGTCAGCCGCAGCTGCCTTTGCAGACTTTTACCGGTCAGGAAGTACGGCTTTTCGGCAGAGTGGAAGCTGGCAGTGTCAAAGTAACGCCGCAGGGAACCAGTCTGGTGCTTGCCTGTCAAGCGATGCAGAGAAATAGTGCGGAACTTGGCAGCTCTTTACCCGATACAGCAATCGCAGTATCGGGTAAAGTACGTGTGTTCGTCCAAGGGCAGGATCTTAGCGAGAAAATAACCGGTGGCGTTATTGTACAGGGAACGCTTAAACCAATGACTGATTTCGCCAATCCGGGTGGTTGGGATAGCGGGCTGTGGAACGAATTGCAGGATTTACAGGGGCGAATGTCTATAAAAGGCAGTGAGCTGTATTTGTCCGGGGACGAACAAAGTATCAGGCAGTATATCGGCGGACTGGCTGCAGGGCTGCGTTCAAATCTGCAGCATACTGTACCGGGACAGGCCGGAGCTGTTTTAGCCGGTATGACTTTAGGGGGTTACGACGGTATCAGCGCGCAGACGCGGGAAGATTTTGCTGCTGTGGGATTGGCGCATCTGCTGGCTGTATCTGGTACGCATATAGCAGTGGTGACAGGCTTTCTGCTTGTACTGCTGCGGCGCCGTAACCACTGTACTATGGCGCTGCTGGCAGGGATTTTATTTTTTTATGCGGCTTTGTGCGGGTTCAAACCGCCTGTACTGAGGGCTTTGCTTATGTCGCTGGCACTATTTGGAGCCGGCGTTAGCGGCAGGCTGCCGCAGCGCAGTAATATTTTCTGTGCTGTGGTCATACTGTTGCTCTGCTATGAACCGCGCTGGCTTTGGGACGCAGGTTTTCAGTTATCATTTACCACAACAGCGGGGCTGCTGTATTTCTACCCGGTACTGAGCGGCCTGTGTACCCGTTACTTACCTGTGGGGATTGCCGAGATCCTGGCAGTATCTTTAACAGCACAGCTGGCGGCTTTGCCGTTTTTGATCCATTATTTTCATCAGCTTTCACTGAGTGGGCTGGCAGCTAATCTGCTTCTAGTACCGCTGCTGGAACTGGCACTACTGCTGACACTGGCGGGATATGCCCTCCTGCCGGTATTTGGGTTGGGAAAGCTGCTGTTTTTACTGGCAGGGCTTTTACTGCACCCCTTGCTGAATATCATTCACTGGCTGGCATCCGGCGGCTGGGCAACTGTCACTGTTGGCAGCTGGCCTCTTTTATGCGGCGCTGTCTATTATTTACTGTTGTTGCTGCTTTTCGGCAGCAGCGACTGGGATGATTTCACTGCTTGCGAAAGACGGTTGCTGATCGGTTTATGCTGCTGTATGCTGGTGGGGATCGGGCTTTATGATAAATTCAGGCCGCAGCCTCTGACCGTACATTTTATCGACGTGGGACAGGGGGATGCGGCACTGGTCGTAACACCGCAGCGTCAGACGCTGCTGATTGATACCGGTGGTCTGCGTGGTGACTATGATACGGGCAGCCGTATCGTTCTGCCCTATCTGCGTTACCTGGGGATTCGCAGTCTGGATATGCTGCTTTTAAGCCACGGACACCACGACCATGCAGGAGGAGCGGCCGCAGTAGCTGAAAATATACCTATACGCAGGCTCATTATGCCTCAGGAACAGCCTTCAGCAGATATACAGGCACTGCTGAAGAATACCAAAGCGCAGCTTATATATGCCGAGAGCGGCACAAATTATTCCCTGGGCAATACTGCAATACAGATCATCAGCGCGCCTGTCGGCAGAGCTGACAGCGATGCAAATGAAAGCTCGCTGATCGTGAGGGTTGTATCTGCTGACGGCAGCATTGTTTTTACAGGTGATGCAACAGAAACGGAGGAACTGCTGGCAGCGGGGCAGATTCAGCCCGGTCAGGTATTGAAGGTCAGTCACCATGGCAGTAATGCTTCTTCTTCAATGCCGTTTTTAGCGGCAGTCAGTCCGCAGCTGGCGGTTATCTCAGTCGGTGCGGCCAACAGCTACGGCCATCCTGGCAGTGAAACGCTGCAGCGTCTGGCAGCCTGCGGGGCTCAGGTGCGGCGTACAGATCAGGACGGAGCGCTTAAAATCACTTTTGACGGCAGCCGGGTAAAATGTTATAGTTATCGGTATCAGAAGGAATTTTTTTAGTGGCTTGAAGGAGTACAAACATGGAAATCACGGCAGAAAAAATTATGCAGCAATTAAGTGCCGGTACACAGGTAGCTGGTGTAATCGCAGTGTTCGGCGAAGAAGGCTATTATAAAGATAAAATAGCCGCCGCTTTACCGCGGGCTGTTTTTGGCGACGCCGCGCCGGAAGACAGGGAAATAACTGTTTTTGAGCGTGATACGGATATAAAGGAAATATCTGCTGCTGTCAATACCTACCCTTTTTTCTCAGGACGCAGTCTGGTTATCATTAAAGATGAAAAGCTGTGGGGAGGTAAGGATGGCGGCGAAAAACGCAAACAGCAGCAGGAAGAGCTGGCAGAACTGCTGGCTGATGTACCTGAACATTGTCAGGTACTGCTGTTAGGCGAAAAAATCGATAAACGCGGTAAACTTTATAAAAGCCTGCTTAAAACTGCTGCGATGGTGGAATGCAAGTCTCTCAAATCCTATCAGCTGAAGCCCTGGCTGGACGAACAGGCTGCGCTGCGCGGCTGCCGTTTTGATTATGAAGCGTCACAAACGATCATGGAATATCTGTCGGTAACTGACAATGCGCCGCTGCTGCTGCTGGAACAGGAAATCGAAAAACTATCGGTTTACGCCGGTGAACGTAAGATTTGGACGAAAGATGATATCGAGCAGACTTTCGCTGCGTTGCCTGAAGTTTCGCGCTTTGCGCTGCTGAACGCCATTGCCGAAAAGAAGCTGGGGCAGACTTTGGAGCTTTTGGGTGAAGAACGTAAGCACGGTAATACTGTGCTGGCGCTATGCGGCCTGGTTTCGTTCCAATTGCGACGTCTTGGACGTGTCAAAGAACTTCTGGAAGGAAGGGCCTCGCAGGCCGAGATCGCTTCAGAGTTAAAAGCCGCGCCTTTTGCTGTAAAAAAAATGGCGGAGCAGAGCCGCCGCTTTGGCTTGGGTGAACTGGAACGGGCACTTTTGGAACTATCACAGCTCAATATCGAAATCCGCTATGGCGGCCGGCAGTTTGAAAAGCTGGAAGAAATATTGATCCGGCTTTTGAGCAAGTGATATTTGGTGTTTGGTTAAAAAAGTGTTTAAAGTTTGTTTTAAACACTGGACAAGCCTGACTGTTGTTTGTTATAATGATGGCGATAGATCAATGGGGATCTTTCTATTTTATTGCTTAAAAATAGGAAGGTCCTTTTTATATTTGTATTTCAGCTTCAGCATTGGGAAAGGAGCGCGGCACAGTGCCGCAAGTGATTGCTATGATGAACAAAGAAATGTTGTATTACATTAACCCTGAACAGCAAACCCCGGAGGAACTGAAGGCTTTGCTGGAAATGCACCCGGAAATCAAATTTGTTTCTTTTATGGGTGTGGACTTTGCCGGTAACGATACCGACGAAAAAGTGCCCATCAATTTATTTATCGAAGATATCAACAGCTTCCTGGAAGGTATGGCTGCTCAGACTGATGGTTCTTCCGTTGTTTTGCCGGGCATTGCTACTTTAAATAACGCCCGCGTCGATATGAAGGTCGACAAAAGTGTCAACTGGTATATTGATTATAATTACGAGCATTTTGATGCTCAGACAGGTAAAATGGTCGGAACCCTGCGCATACCCTGTTTCCTGATCCACAACGAAATCTTTGTTGATTCCCGTTCGATCCTGCAAAACAGCCTGGATTATGTGGAAGCACAAATGCTGGAAATGTTCAAAAAACATCCGCAGATAGCAGGTCTTGAACATGTTGACCTGTCTCAGATTGAAAAACTGGTCTTTACCTGTGCTACCGAGCTGGAATTCTGGGTTAAATCTCCGCGTGAAGACGCACCGATCGAAGCCCTTTCTTCTTCGCAGATGATGCAGGAGCAATACTGGCAGCGTACCCGCGGTAACGTGCGTACCGCTTTAGAACAGACTATAGAAATGATGGAAGCTTATGGTCTGGAACCGGAAATGGGCCATAAAGAATGCGGCGGCGTACGTGGACAGATCGACGGCGCAGGTCATATGACGCATGTTATGGAACAGCTGGAAGTAGACTGGAAATTTAACGTCGGTCTGCAAACTGCTGATAACGAACTGCTGGCCCGCATTATAGTTAAAGAGGTTTTTCGGATGAACGGTCTGGAAGTTTCCTTCCAGGCTAAACCGATCCCCGGCGTTGCAGGAAGCGGCGAACATACCCATGTCGGTATTGCCGCAAAACTCAAAAATGGTAAAATGGTCAATCTGTTTGCGCCCGGCGATATGAAAGCGGATTTTCTGTCTGCTATCGGTTACGGTTCAATGATGGGCCTTTTGAAGAACTATGAGGTCATCAATCCTTTTATTTCAGCTACGATCGATTCATTGAACCGCTTGAAGCCAGGTTTTGAAGCCCCTGTCTGTATCGTTACCTCTTTGGGTATCAGTCCGCAGGTCCCTTCCCGTAACCGTACGATTCTGGCAGGTTTGATCCGCGATATCGACAGTCCGATGGCGACCCGTATAGAAATGCGTTCGCCTAATCCTTATACTAATACCTATATTGCTATCGCTGCTTTCTATCTGGCAATGTGGGATGGAATCAAGGCTTGTGTGGAATCAGGCAAAAATTTGAAGGAACTGGAAGCCGAATTGTCCAAAAAGGCCGGCGTTGAAGGCTTCTATCTGGAAAAAGACCGCGAATACCGTAGCGAAGATGATGTTTTTGAAGACTTCAGCGAGGAAGAACGCAGCCGTCTGTTTGGTAAACCGCCTGCAACTGTGTGGGAAAATATGTGCGGCTTTAATAAATATCCCGAAAAGAAAGCTGCTCTTACCAGCGGCAATATCCTGCGCGCAGAATTTATCGATTCTTTTGCCAAAGGTGCCTTGGTTCGCTGGCAGACCGAGCTCTTAAACAGGATCATCCCCGAATTCCATGCTGAGATCGTGGCAATGAAATGTCTGCATGACACTGGCTTTTATAATAAATGTGACGATGAGCTGTGGGAGAAGATCGCAGCGCTGCGTGTTATGTTGGCTAAAGATTCTGTCGAGGCTCCGTGTATCTTTACTATGATCCGCGATGCTTTTAGCCGCGGCGATTTTGATGCCGCCTCCAAGTTAAAGCTGGAAATGGTAAAAACAATGGAGAAGCTGAGAAGCTGTTATCACGATTACAAGCAAAATATCATCGACTGATAAAACATATACGTTTTGGATCCGCCGGAAAATATTATCGGCGGG
>ENA-UERC01001396-UERC01001396.1-human-gut-metagenome-genome-assembly--contig:-NODE-1396-length-14238-cov-87.572700_pt1 | contig 14238 bp, 9 predicted proteins | sample MGYA00242955_ERZ507955 | MGnify/ENA primary metagenome ERZ507955 (study PRJEB26167, sample SAMN06115394) | human gut metagenome | host: Homo sapiens | place: China:Hubei | collected 2016-04-27... | reverse complement strand
CGGTGATAATCTTTATCATCCCATTGCCTTCTGCCGAGATGAGTTCTTTCAAGTATGCTTTACGTTCAAAATACATAGTTTTATGACGTTTTTTTGTGTCAAGACACGGTTTTCAGTCGCAAATTTATGATTCGTGGAGAAAAATATCTGAAAGCAGCAAGAGAAAACCCGAAAATCTTTCATTCTGAATGAATAGATTCCTAATTACCTGTTGGCGGAATTAAAAAACCGCCTGAAAATTAGTATATTTTTATGGAGAAAAAAGTTGTGCATCTCGTTGATTTTTAGTAACTTTGTAGTGTCCAATTATAAAGTTATATATTTCACGCTATGCACAACTTGTATGCAAATTTCGTAAAAATTCTTGAGATATGCAAGGAATTCTCCAAAAATTTAGTTAATGAGCTAGGAAATATTCCTCGCCCAGGAGTCGTACCACGTTTTTCAGACCTCGAAGTTGTTGCTTTGAGCTTGACAGCCGAGCATCTTAGCATCGACAGTGAAAACAACTTGTTCGATAGGCTGAAGGAGTATAAGGCAGATATGCCAAATCTGATTTCTCGACGCCAGTTCAATGACAGGCGAAAGCTCACTGCGGAACTATGTGAGAAGATTCGTAAGCGCATAGCGTCAAAGATGGATGGTGCAGAAGAATATTTCTGCATAGATTCTAAACCAATAGAGGTGTGTCGCTTGTCCAGAGGCTTGCGTTGCAAGATGAAAGGAACAGACGTAACAAACTCTCCTGCATTTGGCTATTGCGCTACTCAGAAGATATACTACTTTGGTTATAAACTCCACGCAGTCTGTGGGTTAAGTGGAGTTATCCACTCGTATGACCTGAGTCCAGCTAATGTTCATGACATTCATTTTCTTAAAGATGTAAAGTTTCAATTCCATGACTGTTGCATCCTTGGCGATCGTGCTTACCTCAGTGCGGAACTACAGCAAGACTTGTTTTCTTCTGTAGGCATCAAGTTGGAAGTTCCATATCGCTTGAACATGAAGAATTGGCGACCAACATTTAAGCCTTATGCTAAGGCGAGGAAGAGAATCGAGACAAATTTCTCTCAACTTTGTGATCACTTCATGCTCTTCCGAAACTATGCTAAGCAAACACCAGGACTGTTTACCCGAATCATTGGGAAAATCAGCGCATTTACAGTCTTGCAATATATTAATTATGTAAACAACAGACCGATTGGCAGGGTTAAGTATGCGCTAAATTAATTCCGCCAACGGGTTCCTAATTAAATGCCCTTAGGATTCCAGCTGAAATGCTTTTCCGGCACATAGCCTTCAGAACCCTTATTCCCGGCTGCGCCTTCAATTCTAATCTTATACCAGCCGTTCTGATAGTTCAACACCTGATAGCACTCAGGAATCTCATGGCTACTGCCTCTGAGGGTGCCAATTCTCTTGGCATCTGTGGATGGAGCATCATAAACATGGATGGTGATGTTCTTGGTAAGATAAATGAACCCCTTACCATCCTCTGCCCTGTATCCCTTACGGTTCCCCTATCCATAGAAGCCTTAGAAAACTCCTGACCGTCAAGAACATAACAGCCTTGCTCCTCATCCTTCTCTATGAGCGGATAGAAATTACCATCTGATAGCTCCACCACCTTGCCGCTTCTGCCTTGCACCGGATAAAGCCTACCGCAGTTTTCCTTGCTTTGCTTTCGGGTCATGAGCTGAGCACCATAAGCGGCAAGTTCAGCTGCCTTCACACGTTTGAAGAGACGCTTTTTCTCGGGATAAGCCACATCCCTGTTTTCCAGTACAATCCCATCAGCATTCAGCTCTCCACAAAAAGTCACCACCTCCTTATCAAGGATATCCTGACTCTGCTTCCACCCCAAATACTGCACATCGCCTAAGGCATCGATCGCATCAAAATGATTCTTAAAATTGATACTGATAGGCATGTTGAGAAATCGTCTGTCCTTTGCACTCAACGTGAAACTTATCTCTTTACTTTCACCCTTTCTGAAGGCAAACGGCAGCGCATAAAAGCCTGGCAGAAAGCCTTTTCTAGCCTTCATAAACTCATCGCTCGTTCCGTAGAACTTCCCCTTATACTCACCCTCCGGGGTTCGGGCAATCACCAGAATCTCGTCTTCGAAATCCAGTTTTCCCTTCTCGTTATTATCGCAGAGATAATACAACGTATCATCGGTTTGTTTGGCATTACCTGCGTATGCGTTCATGGCTAAAGCCGCAAAGAGAGCTATCAGATGTTTCATACCTATCATATTTAAATAAGATACTAAAGACTCATTTTTGGGAGCAAATATACGTTTTTTACTCGACTTCACCAAGTTTTATCGGGAATTACACGGAATATTTAAAGGTATTTAAACAAAGAAAGAGCGGAAAAACAACTGTTAACTGTTAACTCTGTTAACCCCAGTTGTTCTTCCGCCCTTAAACTTTATACTGTTACTTCCCTTATCCTTACCAAATCACTACCCCGATACACAACAGCCACTTGGTGAATTTGAGTTCCATTCATCATCTGCGGCAAACGGGCATCCTTGGCATATTGGGCAAGTTGCTTGGCAGCTTGCTTATATGCTTCTTCCACATCTCCATCAGAAGCACTTGGTTTCAGATATTTCAATTCCAGAAGATAGCTGTGTGCTATCTCCGGATAATGAATCTTGTCAGGAATCAACGCCATGTCGCAATAACCACCGTTCAATTCCATTTCCTGCACTACCATATAATAGTTTGCCTGATTCAGATAAGCCGCAATAAAGCCCTGTATATTACGCTCCTGCTGAATGCTCGAATGAATACTGGTGCAGTTTTGATAACCTTGGGTAATATACTCGAAAACCGACACAAAACTCCCCTCAAAAGCCATCTCGTCATAATAGTCACCAATAACAGAAGCCTTGATGTCAGCTTCCTTCCCATACTCCTCTATCAGATAAGCATAATATTGGCGGCGCACGTTTTCATTAGGAATCCCCAATTTCACCCGGCGACCCTTTCTGCCCACAATCGTCAGCAAACCATAATAATAGAGCAAACTCGGGAACAACTCCGGATCTACCAAGTCTTGCGCAGGGAAACTCTCATGCAGTTCGGCATAAATATAACCCTGGTTGGTAATCTCGCGAAGCAAACTATGCCTGTCGCCCTTCAACTTATCCAGATAGATGATTTTCTTCAACTTACCCGTATCAGTCATCGTATTCGGATCTATCATCTCTACAGGAGGCTTACCGGTTCGGATGATGCTGCGGAGATAATAGATAACCATATCATTGTTGAACATCGAAGGATCCACACCAAAACTCTGCTCGGCAAAGCAATAGTTATCGTACCATGGCTTCATGTCTGCCACGATTTGATCGGCAGGCAGCTTGATCAATCCCAACTCACTATAATACGCTATCATCTCACGCAATTCCAATTCGCTGAATCCCAGCATCATATTAAAGGTAGAATCCATAGAGATATTCGTGGCGATATTATAGCCGCTCGAAAGGTCATTCACCGTAACAGGACTTACTCCCATCATCAGAATACGCTCGAAAGTACCCTTAAACAGTTTGAAGTAATCACGATAGAAACCCTGCGCATGGGTCAAGGCATGATACACCTTCTCACCCTGTTCGCTCAACACATTATTGGTGAAGTTGTCGTATTCATCAACTATCAGATAAAGAGGAATCTTCCTGGCTTTTGCCGCCATCGTTATCGTATTGAGTTTAGAGGCAGCATCCTGGCAGCTCTTCACCTTCGCAACCGTATCTTCATCATAATACTTCGCATATTTCTTGATAAACTCATCGAGCACAATACCGGAGTAGGCATTGAAGTTATCATCGAGCGAACCCGTGCCCGATGCAGCAAGCGAATAATCAAAAAACAGTACCTGATAGCGACTCTGCAACGAAGTGGGATGCTGCTCTATCCAAGTATCCTTAAAGAGAGATGGGAAATCCTCCTTTCCCTCCACATCGTAATAGGCAGAAAGCATTCCCAGGAAGATGCTCTTTCCGAAGCGTCGGGGACGGATGAGATAGAGGAAGTTTCCCGCCTCCTCTATCTGTGGTATGAACATACTCTTATCTGCCCAATAGCAATTCTGGTTGCGCAACTGGGTAAAGGATGATATTCCGTATGGTAATCTCTTGTAATCCATGATGAATGATGAATGATGTTTTGCCTATTCTGCCAGCAGCTTCTCTGCCATAGCCTTACCCAGAGCCTCGCACTGCGCCTTTACCTCTGGAGTAATCGCCTGCTTCATATCTACAGGTTCGCCTACAGCCTCGTAGTGGAGCTTGGTGTCGTTCCACTCCTGAATCTTTGCTACTGCCTTGCTTGCCCAGCAATGAGAACCATACCAGCCAAGGAGGTGGTTCTTGACGTCCTTATTGGCAAGCTCGGAGAGGAGAACCTCCATTCCGTGATAAAGACCGGCATTGTAGGTTGGAGCACCCACGATAAGACCCTTGTAGCGGAAGATGTCGCGCAGGATGTAGCTGTGGTGAGTCTTCGAGATGTTATACATTACGATGTTCTTCACGCCTGCCTTGCTTGCCGCACGGGCGATGATTTCTGCCATGCGCTCGGTGTTGCCGTACATGGTGCCGTAACAGATAACCAAGCCTGGCTCCGTCTCGTACTTCGACATCTTATCATACATGCCGATAACCTTCTCAATATGCTCGTGCCAAACCGGACCATGGGTTGAGCAGATGTAATCCAGCTCCACGCCAGCCAACTTCTTCAAAGCATTCTGAACAGGGATTCCATACTTACCCACAATGTTTGAGTAGTAGCGAACCATCTCCAGCCAGAAAGTCTCGCAGTTGATTTCCGTATCGATGATGCCGCCGTTCAGCGCGCCGAAGCAGCCGAAGGCATCGCCCGAGAAGAGCACCTTGTTCTTCGCATCGAGGGTTACCATGGTTTCTGGCCAGTGAACCATAGGGATGAGAACAAAGCTCAGATCGTGGTTGCCCAGAGAGAGGGTTTCGCCATTCTTCACCTCTACCACATCATCGGTAACGCCATAGAAGCCTTCGAGCATTCCCAGCGTCTTCTTGTTGCCCACGATCTTGATGTTAGGGTAATATTTCTTGATGAGGGCGATAGAGCCACTATGGTCAGGTTCCATGTGGTTGATAATAAGATAATCGATTTCGCGGTCGCCAATCACCTCGTGGATGTTCTCGAGGAACTGGGTGAAGAAATCAACCTCTACTGTATCTACCAGCGCTACCTTCTCATCGTCAATGATATAAGAGTTGTAGCTCACTCCGTTAGGCAAAGGCCAGAGGCCCTCGAAACGATGCTTGTTGCGGTCGTTAACGCCTACGTAATAAATCTTGTTTGTAATCTCTGTCATATTTTTTCTTTATTTTACAATGTTCTATAATAATATTTAAAGCTTTTGCCCTTACAGGGCGACAGGGTGAAATGCTGTTTATACCCAGGGTGTTGCCCTGGGCTAGGAGCTTCTGCCCTTTCAGGGCGTATTGCTAGAATTACAATTCCTTCTTCTTTCGCTCTCCAAACTCCTTGGAAACATAATTATAGATGTCCTTGCAGCATTCGGTGGAGAACTCCTGGGCACTCTTCAGCAGGCTATCCCATTGCGCCTCAGATAATCCACGGTCGATGTCCTCGCGGGTGATTCCATCCTTAATCAATCCGAATACGAAACCAGCATTGAAGTTATCGCCGGCTCCGATGGTGCTCACCGGCTTCATCTTCTCCGAAGGATAACTCTTGGCAAAGCCGTTCTCTGCTCTCACCTCCACAGGGTCTGCGCCCTGGGTGCAGATAAACTTCTTGCAGTAGAAACTGATTTCAGCATTATACACCTTGTCAGCCTCCGGTTTCTTATAGAGGATTCCAAAGTCCTCGTGGCTTCCACGCACGAAATCGGCGTGCTCCAGATTCTCTATCAGATTAGGCGTAATCTTCATGATTTCGTTCTGATGAGAAGCACGGAAGTTGATGTCGTAATAGAGGATGGCGCCACGACTCTTGGCGTACTCCAGGAAACCTGCCACCTGAGGGCGAACCACAGGATTCAGGGCGAAGAACGAACCGAAGAGCACGATGTCGCCAGGATTGATTTCCGGAGTGGCAAACTCCAGCTGGTCGTGGGGATGGTCCTTGTAGAAGATGTAGTCGGCATTGTTGTTCTCGTCGAGGAACGCCAGCGAGAGCGGCGACTTTGATTCCGGGAAGATGCTCACGTTGTCGGCATTCACCCCATTATCTCTCAGAAACTGAATCACATACTCACCAATACGGTCGTTGCCCGCCTCGCTGATAAACGAAGCGTTCACGCCCGAACGTCCCAACGAGATGACTGCATTGAACGATGAGCCACCCGGTACAGCCTCTATCGGCTTGCCGTTCTTGAAGATGATATCAAGCACGGTCTCTCCTATTCCTATAACCTTACGCATTGTTTTATGTCTCTTTTATATTTTTTTGGGGACAAAGATAATTCTTTTTGGCGATAATGCAAAATAAATACCCATTTTTTTGGATTCATTACATTTTCAATGTAACTTTGCACCTTGAAATGAAATACAATACTTATACATTAGATAATGGACTCCGCATCATCCACCTGCCTTCGGATAGCAAGGTGGTGTATTGCGGCTATCAGATAAACGCCGGCACCCGCAATGAGGAGCCGGGCGAAGAAGGCTTGGCGCACTTCTGCGAGCACGTCACCTTCAAGGGCACTGAGCGCCGCAAGGCGTGGCACATTCTCAACTGTCTGGAGAGCGTGGGCGGCGACCTGAATGCCTATACCAACAAGGAGGGAACGGTGTATTACTCCGCCATCCTGAAGGAGCACATTGCAAGGGCCGTGGACCTGCTTTCCGACATCGTCTTCCATTCGGTTTATCCGCAGGCGGAAATAGATAAGGAGGTAGAGGTAATCTGCGATGAGATAGAGAGCTATAATGATTCGCCTGCCGAACTGATTTACGATGAATTCGAGAATATCCTGTTCAAGGGTTCGCCGCTGGGGCATAATATCCTGGGCACAGCCGAGCAGGTTCGCCGCTTTACCACCGAGGATGCGCTGCGCTTCACGCAGAAGCTTTATCGGCCGGATAATGCAATATTCTTCGCTTATGGGGATATTGATTTTAAGAAGCTGGTGAAGCTTATCGGGAGGGCGCTCGCAGATTCTGTGGGAAATAAAAAATCTGTGTCATCTGTGAAATCTGTGGGACTTGAAAATTATCCATCTGTGGGAGAAGAGATTGCCGGGCAGACGATTGTGGTGCAGAAGAATACGCATCAGGCTCATGTGATGATTGGAACCCGGGCTTACGATGTGAACGACGACCGACGAATGCCGCTCTATCTGCTCAACAATATGCTGGGCGGACCGGGCATGAACGCCAAGCTGAACCTCGCCCTCAGAGAGCACAATGGCTTGGTTTACACCGTAGAAAGCACGATGGTTTCCTATGGCGACACGGGCACCTGGAGCATCTATTTCGGCTGCGATGAGCACGATGTGAAGCGCTGCCTCCGCCTGGTTCGCAAGGAGCTGGATAAGTTTATGCAGAAGCCTTTGAGCGATGCGCAGCTCAAGGCTGCCAAGAAGCAGATAAAGGGTCAGATAGGCGTGGCTTGCGACAACCGCGAGAACTTCGCCCTCGACTTCGGCAAGAGCTTCCTGCATTATGGCTGGGAGAAGAACGTTGACCGCCTCTACGAGCAGGTGGATGAGATTACCGCCGCCCAGATTCAAGCTGTAGCTCAGGATCTGTTCGACAAAGACAGGCTCACCACCCTGATTTTCAAGTAACAATCCAAGATTCACAAGTGAGGGAATTGATTGAAGTTAAAGAAGTTATCACTCCCTACGGTCGTTCGGGAAGTGAAGAGACAATAGTCTTCTTCCGTAAACGCAGGACATTTGTCCTCTAACTACCCTAACTTCTCTTAACTTCCCCACATGCGAAAGTTCTGTAGAAATATAACTAACTTAATATAAAAATTATGATGAAAAAAATCATGTTATCAATCTGCCTCCTCTGTGCCTGCACTACCTTACAGGCGCAGGGACGCAAGCACACTACATTTTATGACCAGAGAGCTACGCTCTTTGAAGTTCTCCCAACCAGCAAGAAGGACATCATCTTCCTGGGCAACAGCATCACCAACGGAGGTGAATGGGCGGAATTAATTGGTAACCCACACGTGAAGAACCGTGGAATCAGCGGCGATAGAACCGATGGCATTCTCGACCGACTCCACGTCATCACCAAAGGCAAGCCAGCCAAAATCTTCCTCTTAATCGGCATTAACGACCTCTCCGGCGGCCGCAGCATCGAGGAAATCGCCAAGAACATTGATGAGATTGCTGAGCGAATCAAGAACGAATCTCCTTCTACCCGTCTCTATCTGCAGAGCGTTCTGCCGCTGAACCCAAAGTTCAACATGTTTGTTACCCACATGAGCCGTAAGAAGGATGTTCCTGCCCTCAATGCCCTGATCAAGGACATCGCCAACCGTCGTGGTTTGACCTACATCGACCTCTTCTCTGAGTTCGTGACCCCTGGAACCCAGGAAATGAACCCGGATTACACCAACGACGGATTGCATCTGCTCGGAAAAGGCTACCAGAACTGGATTAGAATCCTGAAGCCTTATCTTGGAAAATAAAGAGAACAAAGAAGAATAAAGAGAAACAAAGAAAATCGGGCTGTTAACTGTTAACCTGTTAACTGCCCGATTTCTTTTTTCCTTAAAAAACACTCAATAAGAACAAAACCTACGCTGCCATTCCAGGCGTTCCATAATGACCATACTTGCCGATGAACTTGGCCGTCTTCGAGAAGGTGCCATCCTCGTTCTTCACGATGAAGCCACGCTTCTTCCAGGTGCATAGGAGGACGGCAAGCTTCGTCTTGGTGCCATGAACCATGCAGACTTCCTGGATTTCAGCCTTATCAAAAGTATCATGAACGAAGAGCAGAAGATTGCTCACACCGGATGCATGATAGATAGAACGGGTGTCTGCATCTATCGCCTCCTGCATCTGATTGCCGAAGAAACGCATCTTGCACCACAAATCATACTTCACACTCCATACGATGAAATCCTCTATCGCCTTCTCCCACTTCTCGCCATTCGCCAGATAAAGCACCATCGCTCTGCGGAAACCATTCGCCAGACTGCGCTTGGCAAACTCGGCGTAAGGCTTGTTATAAGCCAACTGAGCCAGTTCCATAAGCTCACTGCCCAGGCGCTCGATAAGCTGGCGCACCTTCCTGCACTCCTTGGAACCGCTGGCGGCATTCAACTGATGGATGTAAGGAGCCAGCTGCGACTTGAACTGCGCATCATAATTCCCCACAACCGGACAAGGAGCGAACTCGGGAAGGAAGATGGTGGCAAGCGACAATCGGCTCACGGCTCCATCAGCTACTTCACGAACCGAGAAGAACTTCTGCGTGACGGCGATGGTACTGGAAGCATTCCAGTTGAAACGGGTCTTTACACGGGCGGTTACGCTCTTGGTGCCCACACGCTCCTGACCATCCTCTGAATTATCCCAGCAGAGACGGATCAGCTGACTAGGGTCGTTGAACTTCTTGAGCATGTCCACCTCGTCCATCTTGCAGTAGAGATAAGCATCGCCAGCCTTCTGCGCATCGTCCAGACGCTGGATGTAGGCAGCACGGGTAAGATCGGGCGAAACGATGCGGATGCAGATGTCTTCCGGGCGCACCGGCTTCTTCTTGTTGTCGCCCATGGTGTTCACCTCATCCTTCCAATCCTGCTCCTTCTGACGGTTCACCTTATCCATCTGCACCAGGTCTTCGATGATGCAGTCGATAGGTCCGTTTACCGCCGATTTGCCTGACGACATCGGCGCTACGAGCAGATTCATCATCGCCGCCTCATGCACCTGATTGTCGATGTAACGGAAGTTGACGCCCTTGAGATGAGCGGCAAGCGGTGGGAAGACCGCCATCGCCACAGGTGCCTTGAAATCGGCTGGCACCTTGCTGGTGAGCAGTTTGATGAGCTTAGGCAGCTTGGCAGGCATCTGAGGCGGAACATCGGCATAGATTCCCGCCTTCTCGGTGGCTTGCTTGGCGAGATAATTCTTGCGGGCAAGCTCTATCGCCACCTTCACCTTTTCGGGCATTACGGCAGACTGAGCCACCTTGCAGGCGCTATCTACGGCAGCAAAAGCCTTCTGCTCGTCCTCGCCATAGGTCAGGATTACCTGCTTGATCCATTCGGGGTCGTTGTTGCAGATGTAACGCAGATAGAGCGCCTCTCTGTAGATGAAGTTGTTGCGGTTGCCGTGAGCCGGATCAGGACCAATCTGCGCCGCCAGCTCCTTCACAATCTCCTCGTAAGGAATGCCCTCGTAGGTCTGCTCATACGCTGCGGCATTGGCAGCCTTTCTCGCCTTCTCCTCCTCGCTCTCGATAGGTTCAAAGTCTACGGTTGGAGCAGAAGATGAAGATGCTGCTGATGATGAAGAAGAACTCTGAGAAGATGAGCACTGAGATGAATATGGATTCTGAGATGCTCTTGACTGGGCTGAATTCACATCCTGCGGACGGCCGTCGATGTCCAATCCTCTCTTTCTGTAAGCCTCACGATATTCAGCCACGGCTTCCTCATCCAGGCGCTTGTACCAGTCGTCGGCAGTATAGATCTGGCTCACGGCATCGGTGATGAAGATGATGCGCTCAGGCGTAACGCAGCTAGGGTCTTCGGTGGCATGGATGAGCTTGCAGAAAGCGCTCTGAGCCTCAGCGATGGTCATTCCTACAGGGATGCGGATGTCGATGTGCGCCTTGTTGCGAGCCGAACGTTCTACGTGAAGCACTTTCCCCTTCCAAAGCTCGATGTCATCGGCAGAGAAAATCTTCTCTCTGAAAAGTTTCTCCTCTGCATCATCAAACATTCCGTTCAGCAGCAGGGCATTCTTCACCGCCGTCTCCACCTCCTCCGGGTTGTCGATGTCCACGGTGGTCTGGAAGGTGAAAGCCTCTGGGTCGATGGTCTTCTGGGCACGGTGGTCATCCAGGAAGTGGAAGTAGTGAGGAGAGCGGAACGGCAGCTGCTTCTTGAGGACGGAAATCTGCTTGTCAAGCTGCTTGAAGGTCTCGCCCGCCTTCACCTCCTCCTGCTTCTTGATGATGGCAAAGGCAAGGTCATCCTCGTTAGCATACTGAGATGCATCTACCGCATCAGTCACCTGCTGCAGCATCTGGTTCTGCTTGGCGGTGAGGTCGCGAATCTGACCTACGAGGGTGCTGAGCCAAGGCTGCTTGGTAAGCTCGGTGTAGTAATCGAGAAGATAAGTAGAAATCTTACCCATATTCGCATTGCGGTTAGGGTTCATGGCGATGAGACGGCTGCTCATCTGCTTGCACTCATCAAAAGAAAGATTGTTTTTTACCATTTGAATATTATTTAGATTATACAATGACTGGTCTACTGAAAACCAGCCACTTCTCTTCCGAAAAGCGATGCAAAGATAAACAAAAAAAAAGCCGTTTACAAGTTTTTTCTGAAATAAAAAAGCAGGGGTATAAGAGGGGTATAAAACAAGGTATAAAGAATCATCAAAGGGTATAAGAGGGGTATAAGCGAGGTATTAATATACCCCGCTAGCTACCATCTTCCGCCGTCATCTCGTCATCATTCTTGGTGATCGAGGCTGGCACTTCCTTATCCACCAGTTTCGGCAAGATTTCCTTCAAGTCCACATTCTCCAAATAGGCTGTTGCGCCCAAAATCTTCTTGAAAGCATTCACAATATCGCAATAATGATTGAATTTTTCTACGCTTACCGAGCCCAACTCATCTGAATCAAGTTTCCACCATTCCAGAGCCGCATATTCGAATGGTTCAGATTTCACCTGCGCAAGATCCTTCCATTTGCAGAGCGGAGCACGCTCCGTATTCTCCGGAGGTAGTTTTTCATACAGGTGGGCCAGATGTTTGCAGAAGGCTGTAGGAGTTCCCATATTGAATAGCCCCCACCCGTTTAAGAGGCGGAACACAGGAAACCAGTCGGATTGCCTTTTCACCAGCACTTCAGGACAGCCTTTTTTCTTATAAACCGCTATCTTCGGAATTACCAAATCAACCAGTTCCATGAATTTCTCTTTCTTCACTTCGTTCGAAGGCTTGGCACCCACCGCCTTCATCGCCTTCATCGCCTCCAGCGATGCTGCATCACCGTGTTTTCCCCACTGCTTCACATCATTCACCCTGCCGCTCTTAATCATCAGGATGATGCCCGAAAGCAGGGGAATCATCATCTTTCTGGGCACTCGCTTGTAGAACACCTGGCGCAGGAAATCCACGGGGTCGGCCTTGAACATGCGATAAAGGTTAAAGGGGAATGCCCCCAACTGGCGCTCTATCTCGTCTATCTGGTCCTCATAATCGTAAGCCCCGTTTGGCTTCCCCTTGATAGCCATCGGCGTATCTATGAAGAAGCTCTTCGCCGCACTCTCTCGATATTTCGAACTGGTGATGAATCCCATCTCCGTGAGCAGAACGGCTCTGAGTTTCTGCAGTTCATCATCCTTTATCTGTCCCAGTTTCTTGAGCAGTCGGTTGCGCGCCTGGGTCATTTCTCTCGAATAATCGCTTCGCTGGTTTTCCAGAAAGGCCATCAGTCGCTCTCTTGCCTCTTTCAGGTCTTCATCGAGTTCTTCCTGCAGCATCGCCATCATCTCTCCAGCCTGCCCGTTCTCCCCAGCATCCTTTCCTGCCAGCTGCTTCTGAATTTTGATGATGCGGTCGATTACGCCTTCCAGCATCAAGGTAGAATCGCTAAATCTAACCAGTTTGTCGATGGTATAGATAGGTCCGGTGTAGTGCCAGTCTTCATACATTCTGTCGTCGTAAATTTTGATGCGTGCCTGTTCTATTTCCTCATCGGTAGCATCTACCAGTGCTTTTACTTCGAGATAAAGCCCGGTTTTACCGTTTTCTTCCTTGCTGTCGCAAGCCACGCATCGGGTGCGCAGGCTGCTATCTCCCGATGCTATGATGGCAGCTCTTACATCCTCGGCTTCGAGTGCCGAGACAAAGCCTATAGACTTCTGCCCTTCGTAAGCCTTTACGGCTAGCAAATCAAAGGGATTGGCATCATCGGGCACTAAACAGAGGGTTTTGCCCACAGCTTCCTTGGCGTACTGTACCTCGCAATTTTTCACATCGTTGTGAGTGAGTCCTACTATGTGGAATTTCAGAATCTTCATAGTTGTTTATTTTATGCTGTTATAAGTTATTGTGCAGTTAGAACTACGCCATGCAGTTTTCACTGTAGTTTCTAAGTTTGCCACAAAAGTACGGGTTTTCGAAGAGACCACCAAGCTTTCTCTCTAAAAACTGCAAAATACGGGCTAAAAAAGATACTGATGATAAGAGAGGAAAAGGAAAGAGAGGAAAACAGAAAAAGAAGGAAACAGAAAGACAAGGGGGTTAACAGGGTTAACAGTTAACAGCTGTTTTTTCCTACCTCCCCCTTGCGTACCTTATTATATTAAATATATATATATACTTATTTTTATATTTGTGTGGGAGGGGGAGTATGCATTTTTGGGGTGTTAACTGTTAACCTGTTAACTCCTGATGCGGATAATGAGGGTTGAGGGGGATGAAGACAAAGGGATGAGAATGATGAAAAAGAGGGGGATGAGAACGATGATAAAGAGGGGGATGAGAGGGCATCAATGAAGACCGAGCCTAGACATCATTGATGACAACGGGAGGGCTTAATAGAAGACCGAAAAAGATGAAGAGCAATGAGTTACGAGGCAAAAACCTATGAGCTTTGGGATAGAAAACTATGAGCTTTGGGTTAAAAAACTATGACTTAGTTTTTTTAACATAAAGCTCTAAAGCAGCCAAAGGAGAATAAGAGAGGTTGGAACGTAAACGGTTGGGAATGAGCAGATTTGCACAAAGTTGCCAAATCGGCATAAAGCAAGCGAGTGAGGAATATTGAAGTAGTTCAGTTACTAAATCGTGAGCCACAGTTACCTATGCAAAGCAGGTAACAATGCGGAAAGGCAACTTTGTGCATCAACGGATTTTATTGCGCTGATTCTCAATGTTTTGCGTATCAAGGAACGCTTACAAAATGATTATATTTGCACACTCAAAATGTAAGCGTTATGAAAATCGAAAAATTCAAGGTGTTGCTCTACCTAAAAAAGAGCGGAATGGACAAGAA
>ENA-UERC01001388-UERC01001388.1-human-gut-metagenome-genome-assembly--contig:-NODE-1388-length-14281-cov-8.069135_pt1 | contig 14281 bp, 11 predicted proteins | sample MGYA00242955_ERZ507955 | MGnify/ENA primary metagenome ERZ507955 (study PRJEB26167, sample SAMN06115394) | human gut metagenome | host: Homo sapiens | place: China:Hubei | collected 2016-04-27... | reverse complement strand
GTTGGGCTGTTCGCCCATTAAAGCGGTACGCGAGCTGGGTTCAGAACGTCGTGAGACAGTTCGGTCCCTATCCGGCGTGGGCGTAGGATATTTGAGAGGAGCTGTCCTTAGTACGAGAGGACCGGGATGGACGAACCGCTGGTGTATCTGTTGTTGTACCAACAGCATGGCAGAGTAGCCAAGTTCGGCAGGGATAAACGCTGAAGGCATCTAAGCGTGAAGCCCCCCTCAAGATTAGATATCCCTTCTTCGGAATAAGACCCCTTGAAGACTACAAGGTTGATAGGCTTCGGGTGTAAGTGCGGTAACGCACTCAGCTGAGAAGTACTAATAGGTCGAAGACTTATCCTTAGAGGTTAGGATGATTGCTTTGAAGTATTGGAAACTTGCATTTCCTGTTTGTATGAAATTCTGAAAGAATATTTTATTGTATATATTTTGTGAAAAAGAAAAGAACCTGAGCACGAAGTGTTTAGGTTCTTTTCTTTTTATGACAACGAGTCAAGTGCAACATGATCCCTTTTTTGCATTTGAGGGCTATAGGGAAAAACGTATTGATAAAAACCGCCTCCAACCCTTTATTTACAAGGGCTGAAGACGGTTTGATCCTGTGAGCTGTTTATTCATCGATAATACGCCCGTCAAGGGATATGGTAACTACATTCCATGGGATCATTTTTTCGCTTTTTCTCAGAGCTTCCATGGCTGCATGGGCGAGACCGCCACAGCAAGGAACTTCCATTCTGACAACAGTGATACTCTTGATATCATTGTATCTAAGGATTTCACTCAATTTATCACTGTAATCAGTGCTGTCAAGCTTAGGACATCCGATCAATGTAATCTTGTCCTTTATGAATTTGTCATGAAAGCCTGCATAGGCATATGCAGCACAGTCAGCCGCAATAAGCAGTTTAGCATTTTTAAAATAAGGTGCATTTACCGGTGCAAGCTTGATCTGTACAGGCCAGTTCTCAAGTCGCGATTGGATCGCACAAGGCATGGCTTGATTACCTGTAATGCCGTCATTTTCGGAAACTGAGTCATTGATATTTCTGTTTCTCAGACTTCTCATCATGGAGCCCGGACAACCTGAGTGTACATGTGCCGCAGCATGACCGCTATTGTCAATATTATTATTGCTGCTGACGGTATTATTGTTACCACCATTATTATTGTTGTTATTATTGCTATCATTATTATTTGCCTGCTGATTTCTCTTCTTATTTTCCATGACGGCAGCTTCGTTATAAGGGACAGCTTCCCTTTCTACAAATGTAATAGCTCCGGTAGGACATGTTGGAAGACAGTCGCCGAGGCCGTCACAGTAATCGTCTCGCATGAGTTTTGCTTTACCGTCAACAAGGCCGATCGCACCTTCATGGCAGGCATTAACACATATGCCGCAGCCGTTACATTTATCTTCATCAATATTAATTACTCTACGAATCATAAAAATCTCCTTTGATAGTTTGTTCTATTGTGTCTGCAAAGAGAATATAATATATTTCAAAGCACAAATATGTGGTTAGAACCACAAAATATAAAATTTATCTCTAACATAATTTTGAAAAAACAATTATGATAAAATAAACTATGATAAAAATAAGTTACAGGAATAAAAACAAGTTAAAGTCAGAAAAACAAGTTACAGGAATAAAAATAAGTTTACATAAGTTTTGGGAAGCGGAAAAATTATTTGACAAAAATTACGAAAAAAGTATTTAAAATAAAAAAATGAGGTTTACATAAATGTATAACAAAATAAAAAATTATCCTATATTTAAAAATATAAATGAAAATGACTGGAATGAAATCACAGAAGTGTTGAATATAAATACGAAGAAGTACAGGAAGGATGAAGTGATATTTTATTCCGGTGAGAAGATACATGAATTTGGCATTGTGATGTCTGGGGCAGTAATGATCGTAAATCATGATTTTTACGGAAACAGAAATGTAATGGGATATGTGGAGTCTGGACAGTTATTTGCAGAGAGCTATGCAATGATAAGAACTGAGCCGTTATTGGTCGAGGCAGTGGCTGCAAAGGATTCGGAGATAATGTTTGTTGACATGGATGGGCTGGAGCACGCAGATAAAGAAGAGCGTGTAGGGAGCTGGAGGCAGGTAATGTTACAGAATTTACTCAGGATGACAGCCATGAAGAACCTGAATCTTTCAAGGAGAAACTTTTATACTTCAGCAAAAACCATAAGAGAAAGAGCTGTAATGTATTTGTCAGCAGAGGCAGTAAGACAGGGAAGCAATACATTCGAAATCCCGTTTGACAGACAAGCCATGGCAGACTACCTGGGAGTGGAGAGAAGTGCGTTGTCAAAGGAGCTTGGCAGGATGAAAAAAGAGGGGATTATCGGGTGCAGGAAAAACTGGTTTGAGATAAAGAAAGAGTTATAGAAATACAAAAAATATTACATTTGTGTTGAGGAAATGTTAACTCTGTGGTATAATATTTCCTGGTTTGTTCTTTAAACCACCACATATAGTATTTATCAGAGAAAAAAACAGTTAAAAAACAATGTGAGGAAAAAGATGAGATTATCAAATATAAAAAAAGCAGGAATATGTATAGTATCCCTTGCAGCACTGCAGACCGGGATGGTAGCATTTGCAGAGGCTGATCAGGTGGCAACACCGGATGATACCACACGTAGAGCTGAGACAGAGTTTAGTATCGACAGAGAAAATCATGTAATATCAAATGCGAATGACGGCACCTTCGTTCTTGAATATGCAGAGGATGAGGATTATTTCGTTGGATATGCCGAGGACAAGGCGAATGAGGTTGCCTATGTACTTGTCACATATGAAGACGAATATTATCTGGTAATTGCAGATTATGACAAGTATTTAAGTGATTATTCAGGAAAGTATGATGACAGCTTCTTCGTAGATATAAAGGATAAGGGCAACAGTATCAGTACATATTCAGCAGATGGCAAGAACAAGAAAGAGCTTCAGCCTGATGTGGCAGATTATGACGAAGACAATTCGATTGTAAACGTAGAGATAAAGGACGAGGATAAAGAGCTTGGAGATACATTTATATACACAGGCACTTACTCAGTTTCTCCCGACGGATGGTTTTGTGGTCTCTATTATGTAGATCAGGATTTCGCAGACGGAATTGTTGACGTGGATGGGGTGAAGTACTTCTTCAAGGATGGTAAGGTAGTGCCTAAGGAGCTTGTGGAGTTTGAGGGCAACAAATATTATACCGACGCATTTGGCAAGATCGTTAAGGCAACCTGGGTTACAGTTGATAAGGTTGAGATGTATTTTGACGGAACCGGTAAGAACATAAGGAATTACTACGGATATGATTACTCAGAAACATCAAGACGAGGCACTTGTGAGATGTTGTCCAAGGGAAAGTGGAGCAATGTAACTGAAGGTGCATATCTGGTAGGTGACTCCTATTATTATTTCAGAAACGGAAAGCATTATACAGGAACCACATGGGTGAAGTACAACAACTCCTATCATCTGTATATCAATCAGGGTAAGTGTATACACAAGCTTACAAATTATGAGAATACATATCGGTACTGGAAGTTAAAGGGAAGCCAGTGGATTATTGCTGAGAATGAATATGCCGCTCCTCTTTATGGTATGTCATTTTACTTTGGTGCAAATGGTCTTGCAACCGTAAGACTTATAGACAGCACAAATTCAAATGAGAAATACAGAAACACTATACAGGAATATAAGAATGAGTCTTGGACACCGGTACAGAATAAGATGTATCAGTTCAACAGCTATTACTATTTTCTGGATGAATACGGTAAATTCGCCACTAACATATGGAAGACCTCAAACAATGTAAGAAGATACTTTGACGCAAAAGGTTCAAATTCAAGAATATATTATGAAGAAGATTATGATGATGAGGACAAAGCCGGAACTCTTGAGATTTTTACAAATGGTGCATACACTACGGTACAGAAGGGTGCATATATAATATCCGGAGACTATATGTACTTTGAGGAAGGTAAGAGGGTTACCGGAGATAAGTTTGTGCTCTACGGCTCTAATTACTATATAAATGTTACCAAGGGGCTTATAACAGAGAAGGTTGCCTTTGATGGAAATAAGTATACACTGTATAGTTGTGTGAACAATAAGTTTGTATCCAAGTCAGGTGCCTGGTTTAAGACTTCAACGGGAATAAAGATGTATTTCTGTGCAAATGGATATGCTTCAAGATGTTATCTTGCACGTAATTTCTACAATGTGGATTATACAGGTACCATATGGGACTATGATATCAGCAGTGATAAGTGGACCAAGCTTACAGGCAGGATTGCATCAGTGGACAATGGTTATGTATGGCTGAATTCAGCAGGTTCTCAGGTTGATGTAATGGGTTGGAAGGACTATGCTGACAAGAGTGTCCTCTATGTAAATGACAAGGGGCTTGTAACAGAGTATGTAAGCTATAATCCAACAACCAAGATTACAACATACAAGACAGGAGAGAAGCTTGCCCTTGCACCTAGAGGAGTAAGAGCAGCCAAGATTAATGGCGATGTTGTATATTATTATCCATATGAAAATGGTGTCTGCTATGTGGGTGAGGCAACAGTAGGCGGATTTGCATATGTCTTTAATGAGTACGGATATGCCACAGAGAGAAAGGCTGTGGCAGGCCTTTCATGGGATAATGACGTGTGGATGTCAAGAGTATTTAAGAAGTATCTGGGAACAAATTCCCTGTATTGTAATACATTTACCAATCTGGCACTTGCATTGATCGGCGGCGACAATGTAGCTTCAGAGAGGGATGTGAGATTTAAGGACCAGTCCTCAGGCGGAATATTAGCAACAGGCTCACCGATGATAAGAGCCTGGAGGTGGGGCACTGTGTACGGAAAGCTTACATATGCCAGCAACGGAGCATGGGTTGAGAACCAGAATATAGTTCTCAATAAGAATATCGTGGATTTCAATTACAATGATCTTGAACCGGGAGATCTTATAATATATGAGCAGGGTGGCGATACTACCCATATTTCACTCTATATTGGCAAGTTCTCCACTGTAGATTCCCTGAAGACTTACCTTAAGAACATGGGAGTTTCAGACACCGTCATTGCAAATAACGTAAAAACCTGGGGGGGCTATTACGAGGGAAATGATTCAGCATACTGGTGTATAGAAGGTGGAATGGGTTCAAATAATTCAGTTTACATTTGCAATAACTGTTACCTTACACCTGGCAGCGGAAATTCGTATGCTACTAAAATTGTTAAACTTAACCATGCAATAAAGGTAGACAACAATTAATATATTTAATATCTAATATAATGAAAGACTCCCTGACGGACGATCAGGGGGTTTCTTCGCATATTATGGGGTGATTATTTGGAAGGCTTAATAAGCAGCAAGAATTTAACGGAATTGAACAATATAAGGATTGCCATTGAACAGAGTATAGATACCAAACTCACAAATGCAGGTATTTATTTTCATACCATATCAAGAGTTAAGACGGATGAGTCCATAATCCATAAGCTTGCCACGGGAAAGTACAGTAATTATGACAATGGCAGAAAGATACAGGATATAATCGGTATAAGAATAAATCTTTTTTATTCGGAGGATATAAGGATATGTGAGCAGATTCTTGAGGATACCTTCAAGAATGATAACTGGTCAAAGTCTGAATGGGAAGAGAACAAGTTTGAGGCCCAGAAGTGTAATGGTGTGTTCAGGATACCAAGCCGATATCTGAGGAATATAACCAATGACCTATGGGAGTATCCATTTGACCAGACCTTTGAGGTACAGCTAAGGACGGTGCTTTTCGAGGGCTGGCATGAGATTGAGCACGAGATGAGATACAAATACAAGATTGATGATCCGGAACATCCAAACAATCTGTGGGATGGGCAGGAGAAGCTTGCCAGGGTAATGAACAGCATCATTGCCAATCTGGAGCTGTGCGACTGGTCCATAATGCAGATATTTGACAATATTGCAAGGACTCAGTTTCAGGCAGGAAATTGGGAATATGCCATAAGAAGCAAATACAGGTTAAGGATCACACAGGATGATCTTAAACCGGAGATCAGAACATATTTCAATGAAAATCCTGACAAGGTAAGTGAATTTTTTGCAGTGTCAAAGGTTCAGCTTGTGTATATTCTTTTGAATAAGAAATATCACAAGAAGCTTACACCGGACAGGGTAATATATCTCATAAACAAGGAGATAGTCCACGATGAGTATATTTCAGGGCTGCTGGATAAGGAGCAGTTTGTAAGAGTAAGCAATAAGGATATACGTTCAGAGGTTCATCCGTTAGTTTCGGATTATGTATATAACCAGAGTATCTACATAGATGGAAATGGTTTTGAGAGAGCATGCGAGATAATATATGACTGGGTATACCAGCATATGAATCCTGTGTTCAAGCAAATGCCGAAGGAAATGTGTGATGTCCATTATGAGACCATAGGATACAAGGTTGACATAACTAAAAAAGACAAAGAGCTTTATATGGATATGCAACATATAAGCTGTGACGAACCCGGAGTTATCTGGCATTCAAGAGCGACCATACATGAGGATAATGTGGGACTTATGCTCCATGGTGAGAATATATGTGAGACCATGAATTCAAGGGAGAGACGATATAACAGACCAAAGTTCATGAGAGATATATATAATCAGGTTGGATATATTGACTGCGGAAGAACCCTTGGTGAGAATGTCAAGGCAAGGATGGTAAGCTATCCGGAGCTCTATGACCTGGTTGAAGATAAGACCAGAAAGCTTCCAATCATAGTTCTCGTAAAGCCGGATATTATACCTGAATGGGCATTGGATTTTGATGGATATATCATTGAAGCTGATATACTAAAGCGAACTCTTTCGGGAATAGGGCATGTTCTCACCTGTGATGAGGATTGTAAGACCAGGCTTGGTGAATATTTTGGTGCTGACAAAGTAGAGGGGGCTGTGTTATATTGGACCAAGAACAGCAACAGCCCTAAGATATACTCTATGGATGATATTAACAAGAGTTACTTCGAAGAGACAAGTCACAGTGTTGAGGATGACATAGAATACGAGAAAGCTTTCAGATATAGACTTAGAGAGGCTGTTTCTGAAGAATTTGTAAGATGATAGAGAGGTTTACATAACTGTTATGAAAAATAAAATATTATCGGTGGCGGTTCCCTGTTACAATTCACAGGATTACATGAGAAAATGTATAGACAGTATACTTGTTGGGGGAGAAGAAGTTGAGATCATCATTGTAAATGACGGGTCAACGGACGACACTGCGAAGATTGCCGAGGAATATAAAAGAATGTATCCATCAATAGTAAAGGTGGTCCACAAGGAAAACGGTGGTCACGGTGATGCGGTTAATTATGGAATCGCAAATGCCACAGGCTTTTATTTCAAGGTGGTTGATAGTGACGACTGGTTGAGTAGTGAACCTTTGAAGAAAGTATTAAGCGTACTTAGAGGGTTTGTCGAGGCGGCTGAGAATGAGGAGCGGGAGCCGGAGCTTGATGTTCTGATTTCAAATTATGTATATGACAAGGTAGGCAGAAAGAAGAAGCGTGTAATGCGTTATACGGGAGCCCTTGAGGAGGATAAACTTCTTACCTGGGATTCAGCCAGGATAAAGTTCAGACAGTATCAATATGTGCTCATGCACTCAGTTATCTATAGGACAAAGATACTTAAGGACATAAAGCTTTCACTTCCTAAGCATACCTTCTATGTGGACAACATATTTGTATTTGTACCGATGATGTATGTAAATACACTTATGTATGTGAATGTGGATCTGTACAGATATTTCATAGGAAGAGCTGACCAGTCTGTAAATGAACAGACTATGGTAAAGCGTATTGATCAGCAGATATATATTAACAAGGAGCTTATCAACTACTTCACCAAGAAGAAGAATCTGAATAAGCAGTTGTATACTTTTCTGTTACAGTACCTTGAGATGATGATGTGCGTAAGCTCTATTATATGCATCGTGGGAGGTACGGAGGAATGCCTTGAGAAGAAGAAGAAGTTGTGGGCATACCTGCAATATAAGGATAAAAAATTATACAGAGAGGTTCGTCATGCACTTCTTGGTGTGGTTATGAACCTTCCTGGAAAAGCGGGACGATACCTGTCAAAAACAGGATACCATATAGTACAAAGACTCTTTGGATTTAATTGATCCAAAGAGTCTTTGTCTGTCAAGTTAACCGGGAAAATGCAATATGCTTGTATATACTGATAGCTTATCTGTATTATCATAAACATTGATTTTATTTTGCTTATTGCGTTTCTTTTGTGGCAGTTCTGTGCCTGTATATAAGTACATAGAACACAAAATAGAATACCACTGACATTATGACAGCTGACGCTACATCAATGACTGAGTGCTGCTTAAGAAACATGGTTGACATAATTATTAAAACAGTAAGTACAACCGAAGATATCTTAAGTATTTTATGGCTCTTCATGCCGTTACTTTTAAGTATGGCGATCATACAGCCAATACTGTTATAGGCGTGTATGCTTGGAAGGACATTAGTACATGTGTCTGTCTTCTGCAGGAAGTCCACAATTCTTGAAAAGACATTATCGTTAAGTACGATAGACTGTCTTAATGTAAGACCATTTGGATATATGGTGCAAATGATCAGAAACAGTGTCATTCCGCTTATAAGGAAGCCGCAGCTATAATAAAACTCACTCTTTGAGTAGAAGAAGAGATATATAAGTGTGGCGGCTACATATACAAACCAGAGCATGTATGGGACTATAAATACATCTATAAAAGGTATTTTGTCATCTAAAGGGCAGTGTATAACATGAAAATCCCTTGTTACGGTTTTCTCAAGGTATAAAAACCATGGAAAATATATAAATATATAAATAAGTACCCATGCGTGGCTGTATTTTTTAAAAAATGCTTTCATACTGCTATAAGCCTTTCTTATTCCGACATTTCTTCCCATTTTTCATAGGCTTCATCAAGCTCTGACTGCAGGGCGTTGCGTTTCGAAGTCAGTTCATTTAACAGTGACGAATTTGTTGCATTTTCGGGAAGTGAAAACTGCTCGTCGATCTCGGCAATATTATTTTCAAACTTTTCAATCTTGGCCTCAAGTTTTTTTAGATCATTTGCTTTCTTTCTGAGAGCTGCCTGCCTTGCCTTGTTCTCCTGCCAGGTAAGCTTAGCCTCTGAATCTGAGGTGTTCTTCTCTGATACGGTATGACCGGATACGGAGGAGAAGCCTGACGGGGTGCCGGTATCATAATTCCGGTGGCTTTCATAGTAATCATAATTGCCGATGTAATTGTGAAGATTTTTATCCTTAAGCTCTATGATCCTTGAGGCAGTCTGGTTAATGAAGTATCTGTCGTGGGATACATAGAGGACGGTGCCGGTGTAATTCTTAATGGCATTCTCCAGGATCTCCTTTGATACAATATCCAGATGGTTGGTAGGCTCATCAAGGATAAGGAAATTCGCTTCGGAGAGCATGAGCTTCGCAAGACTTACACGACCACGCTCACCACCGCTGAGATCACCGATCCTTTTGAATACATCATCCCCGGTAAACAGGAAGGCTGCCAGGACATTTCTTATCCTTGTGTTGGTAAGCTCAGGATATGCGTCGCTTATTTCATCAAATATTGTATTGGACATATTGAGTACCTGGTGCTCCTGATCGTAGTAGCCAATCTGGACTCTTGATCCCAGAACGATGGTTCCCGCGTCTTTTGCCAGGAGACGGTTTATCATCTTAAGTATAGTGGTCTTGCCGGTTCCGTTTCCACCGATCAGTGCCACGTGCTCCCCACGCTTGATGTCCATGTCAAGGTCAGTGAAGAGGGTATTGTCTGCAAATGATTTGGAAAGACCTCTTATGGTCAGAACGTCATCACCGCTGAGTACTGATGGCTCAAGGACGATATGCATTTCACTGTTGACTTCTGTAGGCTTCTCCAGACGATCTATCTTATCAAGGGCTTTTTCGCGGCTCTCGGCACGCTTGATGGATTTCTCACGATTAAACTGTTTAAGCTTTGTGATAACCTCTTCCTGATGTTTGATCTCGGCCTGCTGGTTAAGGTAGGCCTTCATCATATTTGCCCTTATCTCAAAACGTTTCTCTGCGTAGTAGCTGTAATTTCCGTTATATACATGGGACTCGCCATTGTCCAGTTCCACAACCTTAGTCACTATCTTGTCAAGGAAATAACGGTCATGGGATACGATTATAACGCTTCCCTGATAAGCTGACAGAAATCCTTCAAGCCAGGAGATTGACTCCATGTCCAGATGGTTGGTAGGCTCGTCGAGAATAATAATGTCGGGCTTAAGTAACAGGAGACGACCAAGGGCAAGACGGGTTTTCTGACCTCCAGACAGGGTATTTGCATGTCTGTCGAAGTCCTCCCTGGCAAAACCAAGTCCCTTAAGGACGCCTGTAAGCTCGCTTTCATAGGCGTAGCCGTTTTTATATTCAAATTCATGGGTATATCTGTTATAGGTATCAAGAATATTTGCAAGCTCATCACCTTCAAGATCCTTCATGGCAAGCTCCAGCTCCCTGATCTTTTCCGACAGTTGGATAATAGGCTTCATAACATCCAGCATAACATTGTATACTGTGTCGTTAAAACTCATGTCCTGGTGCTGTGAAAGATAGCCTATAGTCCTGTCCTTGGAGATTATCACCTGGCCGGAGTCCGCAGGCTCCTCGCCTATGATGATCTTTATAAGGGTTGTTTTTCCTGCACCATTTATTCCCACAATGGCCATTTTTTCTTTGTCTTCAAGATGAAAACTTATATTTTTTAATATGTCATCTACACCGAATGATTTGCAGATGTTTTGACAATCAAGTATCATTTTATTCACCATTTGTTGATTATTTTCTGCCTGTTAATTATATCTATTACGTTGACTTTAAGCAAGTGATATTATAAGATTACTGGTGCTAAATCTATAAAGATTTTATTAATTTTTCTTATGAATCAGACGGTTGGTAAAATGCAGGTTATAAACACCGATTATTTGCTGAAGTAAGTGCCATGGATTGCATGAATTGAATATATATAGTGGTGCTGATGAGGTGTAAAGTGTTTAAGATATATGATGGCTCTGGTGAAGTGTAAAGTGTTTAAGGTATATGGTGGTTTTGATGAAGTGTAATACGTTGAATAAATATATGTACTGATACTGACGAAGCGATGATGAGGTGATGTTGGCAGGAGATGTATGATATGAAGAGAAGTGAATTGAAAATTTTTATAATATGTACAATTCTCGTGATGCTCGGTGTGGCATTGGCGTGGACTGCCGGAAGAAAGGGCGGAAACACCGAAAGCATAAGAACAGAAGGAACAGCTATGGGCACGGCCATATCGGTGGTTACCTACGGTGGCAGCAGTTCCGTGCATGATGAGATATATAGGAAGCTTGATGAGTTGGAGAAGCAGTACCTTTCATTCCGCGTGAAAGGCTCTGCCATATATGACGTAAACAATAATTATGTTCCGGGGCAGGCTTATGAACTGGATGAGAAGCTTGCCGGATACATTGAGCTGGCTCTAAGGATCGGTGATGACAGCAATGGCACATTTGACATTACCATCAGACCCCTTGCAGATGTATGGGGCATAGAGGATGGCAGCACAGAGGTACCTGCAGATGCAGATATAGCTGAGGCACTTAAGAATGTGGGATACAGTCATGTGACGGTAAGCACAGAAAAAGGTCAAAATGGCAACACCTATGGAGTGACAATAGACAGAAACGGGATGATGCTTGACCTTGGAGCCCTGGGCAAGGGTATAGCCTGTGATGAACTGTATGAAATTATCAGTGGTTCATCAGTGACCGGCGCCTGTGTATCTGTAGGCGGAAGTATACTTGTGTATGGAAAGAAGCCTGGAAATGGTTCGGAGGATACAGAGTTCAAGGTCGGAATTAAAAATCCAAGGGTTGATGACGATGATACGGAAAATATGTGTGGGATCCTGAGCATTGACTCCCCAGAGAAACCGGTATATGTATCAACATCCGGAGATTATGAGAAATATTTTATAAAGGATGGCAGGAGATATCATCATATACTAAATCCAAAGACCGGTTATCCGGCGGACACCGGGATTATATCCGCTACTGTTGTGTGCGATAGTGGGGCGGTCAGTGACGCCCTGTCTACAGTGTGCATACTAATGGGGAGAGAAGATGCCATGAAGGTTCTGAAGAAATATAATGCCGAGGCTATTATGATAGATGAAGATAAACAAGTCTACATAACTGATGGACTTGTTGACAAATTTACAATAAAAGACAATAACTATAAGGTAGTGGAGTGATTGTGCCCATGTGCTGAAAGCACATATTGAAATGGCACAATCGACTTGCCGCCGAACGAATGTGAGGGGGCGATACCATAATGTGATTGTGCCCATGTGTTGAAAACACATATTGAAATGGCACAATCGACTTGCCGCCGAACGAATGTGAGGGGGCGATACCATAATGTGATTGTGCCAGAGGAAGGAAAAGTTATGAAGAAAATAGCAGTATTGTTTCCGGGAATAGGTTATCATGCAGACAAGCCTCTCTTATATTACAGTAAGAAGCTTGTCATGAATAAGGGATATAAGATTGCAGATGTGAAGTACGGTGTATTGCCTTCAGGAGTGAAAGGCAATCCGGAGAAAATGTTAGAAGCCTTTAAGCTTGCATTAAAATATGCCACAGAGCAGTTACAGGAAATTGATTTCAGATCATACGATGAGATTTTGTTTATTTCAAAAAGTGTCGGAACTGCCGTTGCTGCCGCTTTTGCAGATGAAAATCATATAAATGCGAGACATATTTATTTCACTCCGGTGCCTGAGTCATTTGCATATATTAAACAGCCGGGAATAGTATTTCATGGAACTGCTGATCCGTGGGCAGATACGGAGCTTATAAAGACAGAGTGCAGGAAGAGAAATTTGCCATTATATATAACAGAAAATGCTAATCATTCCATGGAGACCGGAGATGTAGTAAATGATCTTCTGATCATGAAAGGTATAATTGAAAATGTCTCAAGTTTTCTTTGAAAACTTGAGATGTAGCGTCAGCCCTTTGTCTTTTTTGATGGCTTAGCATATGTGTAATTTAGGAGGCAGTGCATATGATACAGGATATTTATCCTCATAAACTTAATAATCATTTTGATCCGGAGGTACATGCCGGGAACGAAGATATTCTGCTGTGCATAACAGAGGGGAAGATATTGGTTCAGGGGTGCCGCTTTAAAGACAATGAGATTGTATTTCCAAGGGTGAAGGATGTCAGTGAAATTGTATTTCCGGGAGTAAAGGATGTCAATAAGGTCGCATTTCCCAAGGTGAAGGATGGTGCAGATAGTTGTATGAAGAGTGAAGGGGAAAAACTGCGTTATCTCTTTTCCATAGATGAAACAAAGTATTTTCTTCTTGATACCATGCTTGGATCGGGAGAAATTCCGGCAGGATATGCATACGTTGATGAGAGGAGCCTGAGGAAAGAAGGAATTGGACCGGACGATCATTTATTTGCAGCTATTACAGGCAAGCATCTGGCAGACTGGTATCGGGACACAAGGTTTTGTGGAAGGTGCGGGCATAGAATGATACACTCAAAAAAAGAGAGAGCCATGGTCTGTGAGGCGTGTCATTATACTGCATATCCAAGAATCATGCCGGCGGTGATCGTAGGCGTTACTAACGGCGATAAGCTGTTGATCACCAGATACCGTACAGGTTTCAGGTATAATGCCCTTGTTGCCGGATTTACTGAGATCGGTGAGACAATGGAGGAAACTGTCCAGCGTGAGGTGATGGAAGAAGCAGGCGTCCGGGTGAAGAATATAAGATATTACAAGTCTCAGCCATGGGGCTCTGCAAATGATATCCTCCTTGGATTTTACTGTGATGTTGACGGAGATGACAGGATTTACATGGATTCCCAAGAGCTTAAATATGCGGAATGGGTGCACAGGAATGACATTGTCCTTCAACCGGGAGAGTTCAGCCTGACAAATGAGATGATGAAGCGTTTCAAAGAGGGAAAAGAAGTTTGATTTGGCAGGAGAAAATGCCTGTTCCGACGGATTATCTCTTGCTATGACCTGAAAGTTAAAATTCGAGGGAAGAGTCAAGGAGGCGCGCTCTGTGTAACTGTTGCGGTTCTGGTGGGTGTAGCCGCCGAAGAGCTCGCCTTGCAGGGAGTGAA
>ENA-UERC01001370-UERC01001370.1-human-gut-metagenome-genome-assembly--contig:-NODE-1370-length-14430-cov-3.775587_pt1 | contig 14430 bp, 13 predicted proteins | sample MGYA00242955_ERZ507955 | MGnify/ENA primary metagenome ERZ507955 (study PRJEB26167, sample SAMN06115394) | human gut metagenome | host: Homo sapiens | place: China:Hubei | collected 2016-04-27... | reverse complement strand
TTCATTCCCGGCAGCGTTCCCCCGGTGGTGCAGGCGGCGGCAAGGCGTAGGGCAAAGGTGGTCTTGCCCTCGCCGGGGTTGCCCTGTACTATGCAGAATAAACTCACAACGCCGGAGGAATTGCAGGAGCGTGTGTCTGCTCTGAGTGACCGCATCGACACTTTGAAAAGCTCCATGCGTGGCAAAGCCGACCGCATGAAAGAGTTGGACGAACTTCTCCGCATGGTACAGTTTTACACCGAGGGCAAGCCCGTTGCGGACAAACTGGCGACCATCAAATGGAAAGGCAAGCGGGAGCAGTTCGCGTCCGAAAATGAAAACGCACTCCGCCTGTATCACATGGCAGAGCGCAAGTTAAAGCCGTATTTCAAGGATGGCAAGCTGCCCATCACCGCATGGCGCAGGGAGCGTGACCGTCTGGAACAGGAGTACAAGACCGAACAAGCGGAGCTTTCGCCCATCCATGCAGAAGTAAAAAAGCTCTGGCAGATCAAATACAAGGTGGAGCAGGTCATCCATGAGCAAGAACGACAGAACGCCGTTACACGGCAGAAAAAGCAGGAAATCGAACACTAATCTTTACCCATTTTTTAGGAGGCACTTATGAGCAAGAAGAAACCATTTGAGCATGAAATCGACCCGGAGCTTTTGGCAGAGATTGAGGAATGGGAGCAGCAGGAGCACGACGAGCCGGAGGGATATTACTTCACCAATCTCGACCCGTATCTCAAACCCGCACCGCTGCCGCCCGACCATCCCAGACACAATTTCTGGTTTGATGAGGATGGACACATCCGTGTGAAAAATCCATCCGCTTTCTGGCTGCCGGAGTTCACCTTGCAAAAAGAAATCGGTGGCACGATCTACTCTGTCACAGGCACTTATGACGGAACGGAAACGCTGGATAAGAAGATGGAGCGCATTATGGCTGAAAAGTTTACAGAAAAGTTGGAGGATACACAGGCTGTACGGTCAACTTCAAGACCTACACCAATTCCATTTGGGACAAGAAGCAGCGGGAAACGCCCCTTGATAAACAGGCGATTTTCTACAACACCCATCCGGCGATCATCGAGCAGGAAGTCTTTGACAAGGTGCAGGAGATTCGCCAACAGCGACACCGCAGAACGAAAACGGGCAAGAGCAGCTTGTTCTCCGGCATGGTTTACTGTGCCGACTGCGGAGCGAAAATGCGGTACTGCACTACCAATTACTTTGAGAAGCGGCAGGATCACTTTGTATGCGCCAACTACCGAAGCAACACGGGAAGCTGTTCAGCGCACTTTATCCGGGCTGTTGTTCTGGAAGATTTGGTCTGGATGCATATGAAAGCGGTTATCTTCTATGTGACACGGTATGAAGCGCACTTCCGGGCAGTTATGGAACACAAGCTCCTGCTGTCCAGCGAGGAAAAAATCTGCGCAAGTATCAAGCGTCTGGAACAGGCGCAGCGGCGTATGGGAGAGCTTGACCGCCTGTTCATCCGTATCTATGAGGACAATGTGGCGGGACGCATCAACGATGAGCGTTTTTCCATGATGAGCAGAAGCTACGAAACCGAACAGGAACAGCTTAAAGTGGAAATCCAGACCTTGCAGCAGGACATTGAAGTACAGGAACGACAGATTGAAAACTTGGAGCAGTTTATCCAGAGGGTACACAAATACAAGGATTTGGACGAGCTTACGCCCTATGCTCTGCGGGAACTTGTCAAGGGAGTTTATATCGAAGCCCCCGACAAGAGCAGCGGCAAACGGCGGCAAAATATCCGCATTTCCTATGACCTTGTAGGCTTTATCCCACTGAATGAACTGATGAAAGAGGAAACGGCATGACCAAAGCCATGCCGTTCCTACAAAAATACGATATTACTTTCTTACGCCCCCCGACCATTACGGCCGGGGCTTTTTCTGTCACCGCTTCACTTTTTCCAATGCTTCAGGTTCGGCACCACGGTCTCCATGTGGGCGCGGACCTGCTCCGCCGGCCAGCTCTCGCTGGCCATGTGCGCCACGCAGAAGTCGATGAGCTGCTCCTTACTGGTATACTTGAACGTGCCGTCGGTATAGCACCATTTGCAGTACTCCTCGTTGAAGGTACCGTCCGGCTCCCTGCTGGTGGCGGCATCCTCCAGCGGCATCCCGCAGCACTGGCAGACCAGCTGCCGCGGCGCGCCCAGCAGCGTGTTGATGGAGACATCAAACAGCCGGGAAAGCTGCTTCAGTGTCTCCGTATTCGGCGTGGTCTCGCCGTTTTCCCAGCGGGACACCGCCTGTCTGGTGACAAACAGCTTCTCCGCCAGCTCATCCTGTGACAGGCCCTTTTCCGTTCTCAGCCTGCGTATCATATCCTTCGTATCCATAGAGAATCCTCCTTGCTGTACCATCAATGTAGCACAGATCGCCGCCGCAGACAAGCAACCGTCTGTTGCGGTCACACCCGGCTCAGCAGCACGCGGCATTGGCCCTCCACGGCGTAGTCTCCCAATGCGGCGGGCAGGAAGTAGGAGTCTCCCTGCCGCAGGGGATACCGGACGCCGCCGTGGACGACGGCCCCCTCTCCCTCCACGCACAGCAGATGCCGGAAGGAGTCGCCGCCGCAGGTCAGCGCCGCCCGGGTCTCCACGTCCAGCCGCGCCGCAGAGAAGTAGTCGCAGGCGCACAGCGCCGTCTCCGTCCAGCCCGCATGGGCCGTGACGCCCAGCGGCTGGCAGGCCCGCGCCGCCATCGGCGTATAGCGCAGCACCGCCGCGGCGCGGTCCAGATGCAGGGGCCGCGGCTGTCCGTCGGCGCCGCGGCGCCGGTAATCGTAGACACGAAAGGTGGTGTCGGAGTTCTGCTGGATCTCAGCGACGAGGATACCGGCGCAGATGGCGTGGATGGTGCCGGGCAGGATAAAAAAGGCGTCGCCCTTCTTCACCGGCACACGGTTCAGCACCTCGCAAATGGTGCCGTCCTCTGCGCGGCGGCGAAACTCCTCCGCCGTGATCTCACGGGCAAAGCCAAAGTAGATGCCGGCGTTCTCGTCGCAGTCCACGATGTACCACATCTCCGCCTTGCCCGCCTCGCCGCGGTCCCGCAGGGCCGTCTCGTCGGAGGGGTGGACCTGGATGGACAGGTCCTTCCGTGCGTCGATGAGCTTTGCCAGCAGCGGGAATTCCCGCATATCCGCGCAGTTTTTGCCCCAGAACGCCTCCCGGTCCAGGGCCGCCAAATCGTCCAGCGTCCGGCCCGCCAGCGTGCCGCCCTCCACCACGGACACACCCTCCGGCCGCTGGGCCAGTTCCCAGCTCTCCGCCGTGATCTCCGGCGCGTCCTCCTTGTGATAGGCCGCCCGCAGGCGGTGTCCGCCCCAGAGGTACTCCTTGTACGCAGGATGCAGCTTCAACGGCGTGAGTTCCATATATTTCCATTTCCTTTCCACTGTTATGTCACCCGTATGATAGCACGGCGGCGCGAACGTGGCAAGCGGGTTTTTTGCTGTTTTCCGCCGGAAAATGCGGCAAACGCAGTTCATGATGAAGAAGTTTCTTTTCCCCCTCCCCTGCGGACCGCCAGCGCCGGTGCGCAGGGGCCGCCGATCCCTCCCCTCCCGCCGGAGCGGCGGGGAGGACACGCCGTATCATGCAGAAAATATTTGTTTTTCCCTCTCGCTTTCCCGTGGGATGTGTGCTATGATAGGGGGAAATCTCAGCGCTTTATCCCACGAAAGGAGCTTTTCCCATGCTGGATATTTTCGACATTCTGGGCCCCGTGATGATCGGGCCGTCCAGTTCCCATACAGCGGGCGCCGCCCGCATCGGCTTCATTGCCCGCGCCCTGCTGGGTACGCCGCCGGTAAAGGCCGCCATCCACCTGTACGGCTCCTTCGCCGAGACCGGCGCGGGCCACGGCACTGACCGCGCGCTGGTGGGCGGTCTGCTGGGGATGAAGCCGGACGACGAGCGGCTGCCCTTTGCCTTTGACGAGGCCAAAAAGGCGGGCCTCACCTACACCATTGATGAGATCGAGCTGCGGGACGCCCACCCCAACACCGCCGTCATCGAGGCCTGGTCCGCCGACGGCAAGGATCTGGTGATGCAGGCGTCGTCTCTGGGCGGCGGGCGCATCATGGTCAATAAGCTGGACGGCATCGACGTGAACTTCACCGGCATGTACAACACGCTGGTCATCCGCAACGAGGACGCCAGCGGCACCGTGGCCGCCGTCACCTCCATCCTCAGCCAGCTGCGGGTCAACGTGGCCAACATGAGCCTGTACCGCCACAAACGGGGCGGCGACGCGCTGATGGTCATCGAGACGGACCAGCACCTCAAGCCCCACCAGGTGGCGTTCCTGTCGGAGCTGCCGGGTATCCTTTCCATAACCTACTACGACAAGGAGGAGGATGAAGATGTCTCTGGATTCGATGAAGGAGATCTTTGAGCATATGGAGCAGGAGGGCAAGCCCTTCTGGGAGATCGTGCTGGAGGCCGACATGGACGACCGCCAGGTGTCGCGGAACCAGTCCATGGCCAAGATGCTGCTGACGTGGCAGGCCATGGCGGACGCCGCCGACAACTACACCGGACGGCGGCGCAGCGTCAGCGGTCTGGTAGGCGGCGATGGCATGAAGATGCGGCAGTACTGCTTCCGCGGCGAGGCTATGTCCGGCGGCTACGTCAGCGAGGTCATCGCCGAGGCGCTGTCCATGGCGGAGTCCAACGCCTGCATGTGCCGCATCGTGGCGGCTCCCACGGCGGGAGCCTGCGGCGTGCTGCCGGCGGTGCTGCTGCCCCTGTGCAAGTACGAGGAGATCAGCCAGCACCAGCTGCTGGAGGCACTGTATGTAGCCAGCGGCATCGGGGCGATCATCGCCCGCCGCGCCTGCATCGCCGGCGCGTCCGGCGGCTGTCAGGCGGAGATCGGCACCGCGTCCGCCATGGCGGCCGGTGCGCTGGTGGCCCTGCGGGGCGGCACCGGCCAGCAGATCGGCCACGCTGTGGCCATGGCGCTGAAGAACCTGATGGGGCTGGTCTGCGACCCTGTGGCGGGTCTGGTAGAGGTGCCCTGCGTGAAGCGGAACGTCATCGGCGCAGTCAATGCCGTCAGCGTGGCGGACATGGCCATGGCGGGCATCACCAGCCGTATCCCTGTGGACGAGGTCATCGACGCCATGGGCGAGGTGGGCCGCAGGATGCCCGTGGAGTTCCGTGAGACGGCGCTGGGCGGTCTGGCGGTAACGCCCACCGGCAAGGCCATCAATGAGAAAATGCGGCAGAGCCGCGGCTGAGGAGGGCGCTATGATACTGGATTTTGACAAGTCAGCGGCTCAGGTGGTGCCCCATTTCAAGGGCGGCGCGGGGGAGGCCCAGGTGCGCACGGCGGTGCAGGACGGCATGGGCCGCATCCTGACGCTGACGCTGCCGGTAGGCTCGTCCATCGGGCTGCACACCCACGAGGGCAACTGTGAGATCATCCATGTGCTGTCCGGCAGCGGCGTGTGCCATGACGATGGGCAGGACGTGGCGCTGCGGGCCGGTATGACCCACTACTGTCCGGAGGGGCACAGCCACGGCATCGACAACGACGGCGCGGAACCGCTGGTGCTGCTGGCGGTGCTGCCGGAGCTGCGGTAAGCGCGATGCGCGGCGTCCTGCGTTCCGCAGGACGCCGTTTTTTCTGCGACAGGACGGCAAAAGAAATGGGCAGGAAATGCAGTTTCGTGCTTGACAAACGCCCGTCGGTATAGTATACTGACTAACGGACTGATGGTTCGGTGACATAGCCAAGTGGTAAGGCAAGGGTCTGCAAAACCCTCATTCCCCGGTTCAAATCCGGGTGTCACCTCCAACTAAAGCTCCCGAAACACCTGTGTTTTGGGAGCTTTTTTCATGCCCGGAAACAGGTTTTAGCCTTATTTTTAGCCTTATTGGGTCAACCGGCGGAAACTGTGCGGATAAAACGCTCCATGCGGTCGGCACTTTCGTGCTTCATTTGGTCGGTCACATGACCATACACGTCCAGCGTAAAAGCCGCTGTGGCGTGGCCCAGATTTCCCTGCACTGTCTTGATGTCATCTCCGGCGCGGATCGCGGCGACAGCGTAGGAGTGCCGTAAATCATGGAAACGGGCATCGGGACAACCAATGGCCGCAACAATGCGCTTGTACTCGCGGTAGACTGTCGGCTTTGTCAGGTGCGTCCCGAACTCGTTGGTAAAGACCAGCCCCTCTGGATTTTGCCAGTCACTGCCCAACAGAAGCTTCTGCTGCATTTGCCATCGGCGCTGCTGCTGCAACCGGGCAAGGACAGTCTGTGCTGCGGCGATGGTACGGCTTCGGCCATTCTTCGGAGAAACAAGCTCATAGCCCTTGCTCCCCTTGTCCTGATGCAGCTGCATTTGCTTTTCCACAGAGATGATACCTGTATGAAAGTCAATGCAGTCCCACGTCAGGCCCAATACCTCGCCCTCCCGCATACCGGTGAACAGTGTCAGGATAAACAGTGTTTCAAAGCGGTTTCCCTGTATAGCGGTCAGAAATGCGGTGATCTGCGCGTCATCAAAGGGCTTGATCTTCTTGCGCTCTATCCGCGGCAGGATACAGGCATCGGCAGGGTTGTACCGCAGATAGCCGATCAGCACCGCTTGTTGAAGTGCCTTGTGGAGAACGCCGTGGACATTCTTCACCGTTTTCGCGGAAAGGCCCTCCGGATTCTGCTCGGACGGCTCTCCCATCGCGTTGTAAAATGCCGGTATCATCGGTGCGTTCAATGCCTCCAACCGCACCGCACCCAACGCTGGCAGAATGTGCAGCTTGATATCGGATTTGTAGATGTGTGCCGTTCTGGGTTTCACGCCGCCCAAGTAGGTCTTTGACCATATCTCCAGCCATTGTGCCAATGTCAGCTTGCACGGTGCATGATACACGCCGTTGTCGATATCCAGCGTTACCTGCTTCAGCTTCTGCGCCACTTCTTTCTGCGTCTTTCCGGTGATGCTGCGCTGGATCTGCTTGCCCGTGCCGGGGTCGAAGCCCTCTGTGTAGCGGCCCTGCCAGTAGGTGTAGGTTTTCCCGTTCCTTGTTGTTGTGATTTTTCTGATAGAACCGGCGCCGCCGGCTCCTTTTCCTGTTTTTGTACGCGGCATATACGCTCCTTTCCGCCGCGCGGAATGTACCATCTCCATGATATATCCCGCGCGGCTGTTGTGCAAGTTTAATTTCCGCGGCGAAGGACTTTACTTCCGCAGGAACTCCAGCAAAGCCTCTCTCGGAATACGAATCTGCCTGCCGATACGGACGCTTCGTATCTGTCCGCTGCGGATCAATTCATAGGCAGTGTTGCGGCCGATGCCGAGAATGGGCATCAAGTCCTCCACCCGCAGTGTCACGGGAAGGTCATGCAGGTCTCGGTACTTATTCTCCACGGGCAGTCCCTCCTTTCACGGACGCCAGATAGATGTTCGTCACGTCGGGCCGCTCGTGTCCCAACAGACGGGATACGGTGAAATGGGCGTCCAGAGGCGTCATGCCGCCGCTGACGAGAGATGTGTACTTTTCAGCGGCGTAGGTGTGCCGCAGCCCATGGAAGGTAATGCGCCTGTCCGGTGCGGTAGGGTCGCAGATGGCGTCGCGGTTACGGAGGATAAACTGCTGCATACCGTTGATGGCTCGGTCGGTGGGTTCGCCATCCGGCACCAACAGCTTGTGGCCGCGTGCCACCTTGTCCAGCAGTTTTTGCAGCATCATGGTAATACGGTCGTCCTCGATGGGGACGATACGCACCTTACCGCCCTTGCCCTTTACGGTGAGGGCGTTTTCGCGCAGCGCACGCTCCGCCGTGGCGGTGTCCATGCGGAAGCACTCGTGGATGCGCAGACCGGCATAGCGAGCCAGATACAGGGCGAGGATGTAGTCCTCCCGCTCCTCCGCCATGGCGCGGCCAATCAGCTTGCCGAACTCCGGGTTCGTCCATGTGCGATCCTGCTGCCCGAAGCGGCGGCGTTCCAAGGCAACGCCCAACTCTTCATTGCCCGGCAGCGCATAACGTGGATGAGACATCTTGTCGTGGAAAAAGCGAATGGCGGAGAGGTCGGTCTTGATGGTGCTGGCGGATTTGCCCTGCTCCTGCAAATAGAGAACGTAGCTCACCAGATGCTTGCCGCTGATGTTCTCCAGCTTTTGCAGGTGGTAGTGGGCGGCGAGGTAGGCGCAGAAACGCTTGACCGCCTCATAGTAGCGATCCTTCGTGCGGAAGCTGCCCTGCCGGTTATGCCGCGCCAGCTTGTCCAGTTGGGTAACGAGGGTGTTGTAAATGCCTTTTGTGGTCATATCAAAAAACTCCTTGTAATCGTAGTCGTGTTCAGATGGGCGCACTTCACCCGCTGGTAAGGAGAGCCGTTTCCGGCGTATCTCCGCAGAAAGGGTAGACTGCCGCAGGCGAAAAGCCTTGATGCTGCGTGCTTTTCGCGGCTTGCCTGTGTGTCTGTCTCTCTTTACTTATGCCAGGTCAGTACGCTGCGGTATGGAGGTCTTTGACCTCTGCTCGTGTGAGCAACCGCGGACACCAGGCCGCTGAACTCGGCTGCGGAAGGCTCCGCCGGTGTCCTGTGATCCGCCCGGTGACGGGTCTGAGAATATGCGATACCCCGTATGACCGGCGCCGCACTCTGACTGCGGCATACAGGGCGGGAGCTTGCCTCTCCCTTGACGATTTTCCTGCCGTATCGTCCCAACGGCTTTTTCAAAACTTCTTTTTCCTGATCTGCGCCGAAGCGATTCCGGCGCGCTTTCTTTTCCTGCGGTATCGCGGCGATGGCAAGTGCCGCGACAAAATAGTAAGCAAAAACGCAGGAAGAATCTTCCTGCCGTTTCGGCTTCATACGATCCTTCCTGCGTTTGCAGTATTGTTCAATTCTGATGACCGCCCGGTTTTTCCGGGAGGGTTCATTTTGACATACTTCGGGTTCTTAATCAGAGCGAAAAGCTGTTGATAATGCTTTCCACCCGTGCCTGCTCTGCCTCGACCTAAATGCTTGATGCCTTAAGTACAGGCACATCATAGCACGGCGACAAAGCGGCGTACAGGTGGAAAATGCCGCGAGAAAAATTCTCGCAGCATAGTCATTAAAGCACGAGGGCGCAATGGCCCTAATCTCAAACGGGAGCGTGATGCTCCTCAGTACAAACTTAACAACGTGTGCGATGCAAATCACAGACCTGCAAATGGTGCACAAAGAACTGGATAATTCTTATATACCACAATATATTGTGGTTGTCAATATTTAAATGGCTAAATAAAGTGCCTAAAAAGCCCAGTCAAAACGCAATACGCATTATCTCCGTATTAAATGCGTGTTGCAGGTGTATCACGAAGATAATGCGTATTATGTGCGTATTGGATAATTTGAACTGTAAACATGCCCTGATTACTCAGAAGGAAGGACGGTGACTAATTGCCTCGGCCGTCCTAAATAATTACTATATATTTTGTCAATTTGCTTGAGCTGGGGCAATAATCGCAGCAGAAAGCTTTTAGCTCCCTTAATAGACTAACTCCCTGTGCAAAGAGGTCAAACACTCTTAGCGCAGGGAGTTTTTGCGTCAGGGCGGTTTTATTGAATCAGCCCATACTTTTTGAAAAATACTAAATCGTCGTCAATCAGCATATTAACCATCTACACAGAGCGGTCACGGTATCCTTTGCAATGATGGATTCTTACAGCGCCGTATTTCTTATTCCTTTGCCAGCTTGACGTAGCCTTCATAACGCTCCTTGGCGTCGTTGGCAGCCTTGTGATACAGGGCATCCGCCTTCGTTTCTGGAACATGAGGAACTGCTGGAAATCGCCGGTGGGAGCTTTGCTGTCCAGCTGGAAGGGGTTCTTGCCCTCCTCCTTCCGCCGGGGATCATAGCGGTACAGGTGCCAGTAGCCGCACTCCACGGCCTTCTTCTCCTCGATCTGGCTCAGACCCATGCTGGCCTTCATACCGTGCTCGATGCAGGGGCAGTAGCAGATCACGATGGAGGGGCTGTCGTAAGCCTCCGCCTCGCGGATGGCCTTCAGGGTCTGGGCGGGGTCGGCACCCATGGCCACCTGTGCCACATACACATAGCCGTAGCTCATGGCCATCAGACCCAGATCCTTCTTCTTGGTGACCTTGCCGCCGGCGGAGAACTTGGCGATAGCCGCGGCAGCGGTAGCCTTGGAGGACTGGCCGCCGGTGTTGGAATACACCTCGGTGTCCAGCACCAGAACATTGATGTTCTTGCCGGAGGCCAGCACGTGATCCAACCCGCCGTAGCCAATGTCGTAGGCCCAGCCGTCGCCACCGAAGGCCCACACGGACTTCTTGGTGAGGAATTCCTTGTTATTGCGGATGAACTCGGCCTCGTCGCTCTTGTCACCGGCCACAGCCGCCAGCAGCGCGTCGGCTGCCATACGGGACTCGGCGGCGCTTTCGGCCTTGTCGATGTAATTCTTGCACACCTCAGCGGCCACGCCCTTGTCGGCCAGCGTCTGGGCGGCAGCCTTCAGCTGGCGCTTGATGGCGTCCTGACCCAGCAGGTAGCCGTATGCATACTCGGCGTTATCCTCGAACAGGCTCATCGCCCAGGCGGGGCCACAGCCCTTGCAGTCGGTGCAATAGGGGGAGCTGGGAGTGGAGCCGCCGTAGGCGGAGGAGCAGCCGGAGGCGTTGGTGATGTACATGTGGTCGCCGAACAGCTGAGTCACCAACTTGATATAGGGCGTCTCGCCACAGCCCGCGCAGGCGCCGGAGAACTCGAAGTAGGGCTTGGCGAACTGGGAGGCCTTGACGGTCTTATCGCTGACGGCGTCCTTCTTCACGGTGACGGTCTCCACGGCGTATTCCCAATTCTCCGCCTGACCGAGCTGGCTCTCCAGCGGCTGCATGGTCAGCGCTTTCTCCTTGGCAGGGCAGATGTTGGCGCAGCTTCCGCAGCCGGTGCAGTCATAGGGGGAGACCTGCATGCGGTACTGGTACTGAGCCAAACCGGTGGCATTCCTGGTCTCGAAGCCGGCAGGAGCGTGCTGCTGCTCGTTTTCGTCCAGCAGCACGGGACGGATGGCGGCATGGGGGCAGACGAGCGCACACTGGTTGCACTGGATGCACTTGGTCATATCCCACTGGGGAACGTCCACAGCCGCGCCGCGCTTTTCGTACTTGGTGGAGCCCGCATGCCAGGTGCCGTCCTCCAGACCGTACTTCTTCATAACGGACACCGGCAGGCTGTCGCCCTCCTGACGGTTCATCACATCCACTACCTCACGGATGAAGTCCGGTGCCTTCCGCGCCACGGACGCATCCTTAGCATCAGCCCACGCGGCGGGGATAGCCACCTCCACCAGCTCGTTGATGCCGTGCTCGATGGAGGCGTTGTTCATGTCTACCACGGCCTGACCCTTCTTCTTATAATAGGTCTTATAGATGGCGTCCTTCATCTCGGCCACCGCCTGCTCCAGAGGGATCACATTGGCCAGCTTGAAGAAGGCAGCCTGCAGAATGGTGTTGGTGCGGCTGCCCAGCCCCAGCTCACGGGCGATCTTGATGGCGTCGATGGTGTAGAACCTGGCTTTCTTCTCCGCCAGGGCGCGCTTCATAGCGGCGGGCAGGTTCTTCTCCAGACCCTCGGCGTCCCACGCGCAGTTCAGCAGGAACACGCCGCCCTCCTTTAGATTCTTCACCATGTCGTACTTATGGACATAGGAGGGGTTGTGGCAGGCCACGAAATCGGCGGACTGGATCAGATATGGGGAACGGATGGGGGTCTTGCCGAAGCGCAGGTGGCTTTGGGTCAGGCCGCCGGACTTCTTGGAGTCGTAGACGAAGTACGCCTGACAGTACAGGTCGGTGGCGTGGCCGATGATCTTGATGGAGTTCTTGTTGGCGCCCACGGTGCCGTCGGAGCCCATGCCCCAGAACTCGGCGCTGGTCTGACCGGCGGGAGAGGTGTCGATCTCGCAGGTCACATCCAGAGAGGTGCGGGTGACGTCGTCCACGATGCCTACGGTGAAATTATTCTTGGGTTTATCCTGCTTCAGGTTATCCAGCACAGCGATGATCTGGCCGGGGGTGGTGTCCTTACTGGACAGGCCGTAGCGGCCGCCCACGATGACCATATCGCTGTCCAACTCCTTGTACACAGAGCAGATATCCTGATACAGCGGCTCGCCCATAGCGCCGGGCTCCTTGGTACGATCCAGCACCGCCAGCTTGCGGCAGGTCTTCGGAATGGTGACAAGGAACTTGTCGGCGGCGAAGGGGCGGTACAGATGGACATTCAGCAGGCCCACTTTTTCGCCCCTGGCGGTCAGGTGGTCGATGGCCTCCTTGGCGGTCTCGGCGGCGCTGCCCATGAGTACGATGACTCGCTCTGCATCCGGTGCACCGTAGTAGTTGAACAGCTTGTACTCCCGTCCCGTCAGCTTGCTGATCTCTGCCATGTAGTGCTCCACCGCCTCGGGGATGGACGACACCTTCTCGTTGCACGCCTCGCGGCACTGGAAGAAGATGTCGGGGTTCACGGTGGTGCCGCGGGTGGCGGGATGCTCCGGGTTCAGGGAGTTGCGGCGGAAAGCACGCAGGGCGTCCATATCCACCAGCGGGCGCAGCTCCTCATAATCCAGCGCCTCGATCTTCTGAATTTCGTGGCTGGTACGGAAACCGTCAAAGAAATGCAGGAAGGGCATACGGCAGTGGATGGCGCTCAGATGTGCCACCGCGCCCAGATCCATGACCTCCTGCGGGGAGGAGGACGCCAGCATGGCAAAGCCGGTGCTGCGCACGCCCATCACATCGCTGTGGTCGCCGAAGATGGACAGAGCGTGGGCGGACAGAGTTCGGGCGGAGACGTGGAACACGCCCGGCAGCATCTCACCGGCGATCTTATACATATTGGGGATCATCAGCAGCAGGCCCTGGGACGCGGTGTAGGTGGTGGTCAGTGCGCCGGACTGCAGGGAGCCATGCACCGTACCGGCGGCACCGCCCTCGGACTGCATCTCCACCACCTGTACCGGCTGGCCAAACAGGTTCTTCTTGCCGTTGGCGGCCCACTCGTCCACGTGCTCCGCCATGGGGCTGGAGGGCGTGATGGGGAAAATACCCGCCACTTCCGTAAATGCGTAGGATACATACGCGGCGGCTTCGTTGCGGTCCATGATGACTGCTTTCTTCTTGTCCATAATGTACTCTCCTTCATTATGTGATCCTTGCGGCACAGCTCCGCCTATGGTTTTAATTTTATTATAGCGGACTTTTCCGTCGCCGGCTAATCACGATGTTCAAACAGCTGCTTCACGTTTTCTTATATCACGCTGTGTGATGGGAGTTGGCGTTCGACAAGTTTCCTGTAAGTAGCAATTTGTATCTGTTTTCCACAATTGGTGAGATGCCCACTTGTATATATTGCCATGCCTACCGACCGCTACAATAGGACTATCAAAAATCGCGAACCTCGTCTTCACGGTTACTGATGACCAAAAACGGAAAAACTGTGGCATAATCTCTGCATGGTGATGTCTGCAGGGTGTTCCACCGCTTTAGGAATGATAGGAAATTGACAGGAAGGCAAAAAATCTGTTACTATTACCGGAGAAGTAATTCATGCAGAAAGAAGGGTTTCCTGTGACATCCAAATACGCCGTTTTCCTGAAGGTTGCCGAGCTTGGCAGTATGTCCAAGGCCGCCATGCACTGCAACTATTCCCAGTCCGCCGTAAGCCAGATTATCAGTTCTCTGGAGGATGAACTTCAGATGACGCTGCTCAACCGCAGCCAGTCCGGGGTGACACTGACTTCCGACGGCGAGCAGATGCTCCCCTATATTCGCCACCTGCGCGACGCGGCGGAGGCTGTGGCCGAGCAAGCCGCCAGACTGCACGGCCTTGAAATAGGCCATATCCGCATCGGTACCTTTTCCAGCGTGTCCTGCCATGTATTGGTACCTGTGCTGAAGGAATTCAAGACGGACTATCCCAATATCAGCATTGAGATCCGCGAGGGCGATGATGCCAGCGTCACCGAGATGCTGCTGCACGACGAGGTCGACTTTGGATTTATGGACGCGCCGGTTCCTATGGGATTTGATTCCTTTCTGGTGCGGCGTGACCCGTTTGTGGCGGTAGTGCCGGAGGACAGCCCTTATGCCGGGGCAGAGGCGATACCTCTGTCTGTTTACAGCTCTGAGCCGACTGCCCTCTTTGACGAGGGTAGTCAAAAGGAGGCTATGGGCGTATTTCGGAGAAATAAAATTTCGCCACGTGTGGAATACACCAGCCGCGATGATAACCTCATCCTCTCGTTGATAGAAAACAATCTGTGTATCGGATATATGGGGAAGCTGATCCTCACAAAGAATTCCTACCGCGTGACCAGCCGTCCCACAGTGCCGCAGTATTACAGGGAGATCATGCTCGTGGTGCGCAGC
>ENA-UERC01001359-UERC01001359.1-human-gut-metagenome-genome-assembly--contig:-NODE-1359-length-14496-cov-25.059574_pt1 | contig 14496 bp, 8 predicted proteins | sample MGYA00242955_ERZ507955 | MGnify/ENA primary metagenome ERZ507955 (study PRJEB26167, sample SAMN06115394) | human gut metagenome | host: Homo sapiens | place: China:Hubei | collected 2016-04-27... | reverse complement strand
AGTGCGGTAGACTCTGACTCTACTTGTGGGAGTTCGATTCTCTCATCCCCAACCAAAAAAGAACCAGTCGAACATGTTCGGCTGGTTCTTTTTTTCTTTGTTTCCCCTATGAACAGAAGTGCTCCGCTTTCAAGATTTACAGCATCTGTACAGAAGCCGCAAATCGAGACAGCGGAGCACTTTATTTTATGGTTTTGTGAAACGTTATTCAAACAGCAGAATCAAGACCGTCCTGCCAATGTCTCACCCTTTGGGAGAGGTGGCATTGCGAAGCAAGGACGGAGAGGGTCAGTAGTTCAGACCGAACCCGCTGCGGTAATAGTTGCCGTCGGCGTCGCAGTAAGCGTAGCTGCCGCCGCGCACCCCGGCGAGGATGGCCGGGTCGATGTACGGGTCCTTATCGTAGCCGGGCACATCGTTGGGCGAAGCGCAGATCTCACGCACCACACCGTCGATCTCCTGCTCGGTGATGGCGATGACGGCAGGGTCGGACACCATGGTCAGGCTCAGCTTGCCGGTGGGGGCAAAGTCGCCGCTGATGACGTCCACCTGTGCGTTCAGAGCGTTGTTCAGCGCCACCGTGCTGACGGTGTACTGGATGGTCAGCGCGTCGCAGTAGGGTTCCAGCTTGTCCAGCAGCCAGGGGTTGTTCACCACGCAGGTGCCCACGACCTTGCCGCCGCGCGCGTGGATGGCATCGGCCAGCTCCCGGATCTTCTCGACGTCCTTCAGGGTGGTCACCGTGACCTGCTTGCCGGTCTTCTTCTGGCTCTTGTTGGTCTCGCGCTCGTCAGTGACGATCTCACCCATCTCGATGACGGGCATGGCGAACTGGTAGAACACCACGCCGTTGCTGATGGGCCACACGTGGAGGTACAGCACATCGGCCTCCTCCGGGGTGGCGACGACGGTGTATCCCTTCTTCTCGAAGGCCTCCGCCAGTGTCTTGCGCAGCGCCTCGTCGGCATCGGCAGAGCCCAGACCGGCACCCATTGCCTGTGCCATTTTGGCAAAGCCGGAGTCCACGCCCTTGAAGGTGACGATGCAGACATTCTTCTCTTTGGCCAGCGGCAGAACACCGCCGTGGTTCTTCACCAGCACCACCGCCTTCTGGTTGGCTTCGTAGGCCTTCTTCTTAGCACCATCGAAGTTGTCCTGCCGGGCCTGGTCGGCCTGGTCGGGGTCCAGATAGGGGTTGTCCACACGCTTGGTGCGGAACAGGCTCAGCAGACGGTTGTAGCTGGCGCGGTCGAGGTCGGCCTTAGGCAGCAGACCGTCCTCCACCGCCTTGATGATGTTCTCCGGGTCGGTGTTGCCGCCGATGACATCGGTACCGGCGGAAATGGCCTTGGCGTAGCGCTGGGGCACCGTCAGGTCCTCCACGCCGTAGATCTGCACGGTGGTGATGCCGGAGTCGGAGTTGATGTAGCCGTCAAAGCCCATCTTGTTGCGGGCCAGGTCGGTGAGCAGCTCCTTGCTGTATGCGCTGGGCACCGCCTCGGTGCTGGTCACCTCGCCCCGGTAGGTCTGGGGCACGGCGCGGCCATCGGCGGCGATGCGGGAGTAGTCCGGCATGATGGAGGACGCCTTGTGGTCGAATGCACGCTGGAACGGGGGCAGATGGTACTTCTCCATCGAGCCGGGGGTGCGGTAGATGCGCCACTGACCGATGGGCACATGCGGCTCGAAGCCGTTCTCGGAGGGGGCATCGCCGGGGAAGTGCTTGACCGTCAGGACGACTGAACCCTCGTTCAGGCCGTCGTCGCCGTTCTGGTAGCCCTTGATGAGGGCTTCGGTGATGTCGCTGGTCACATCGGTGCGCTCGCCGTAGGTGCCGTTGGTGCGGGGCCAGCGGGGGTCGGTGGCCACGTCCACCTGCGGGCCGTACATGATGTGCAGGCCCTCGGCCTTCATCATCTTCCGGTCCGTGTCGGCCATTTCATAGACGAAATCTGCGTTGCCGTCTCCCAGCACCGCTGCACCGATGCCCAGAGAGTCCGGGTAGCCGATGTTGATGGGGTTGGTGTGCAGAGAGTACGGAATCGCCACGCCGCCCTTGCAGGCTTCGTATTCCAGCATCTGGGTGCCCGCATTGTGGTACAGTGCCACCATACCGGCCTCGCAGTGCATATCGCCGCGGTAAACGCCCGCCGTGATGTGGCGGTCCGTCACATCGGTGTCGTCAAAGATCATGGCCATGCCGGGCAGGGGGCTGGGACGGGGCTTCTCGTCCGGGTCGTGGCGCTTGAAGATCTTGGACATTTCCAGCTTGCCGTCGGCCCCGGTGGCCGCAGCACGGGTGGGGGCCACCGGGGTATTGAACAGGGCGTTCAGCACAAGGCCAGCCTGCTGGTCCAGGCGCAGATGGGCCACCATATCCTTTGCGCGCTCTTCAGGGCTGAGCCGCCAGTCCTTATAAGGGGCCAGCTCGCCGCTGTTGTCCATATCCTTGAAGTACAGGCAGTCCCTGACGATGACGCCGCAGGTGGTCACGCCGATGTCGGGGCCATTTTCGTTGTGGAAGACCACCGGCTCCAGGTAACGGTCGGTGATGCTCTCCCCCGCTTCCAGAGCATAGGGTGCCGGAATGACACCGTCGCGGGCGTCAGCCCACTGGGCAGCGCTGGTGTATCGAATCTCCATCTTGTTTCTCCTTTTTCGTGCGCGGAAATGCGCAGCTGATATATCACTTGTTATTTTTTATTATACCCCACGGCCCGATCGTTCGCAAGCGAACAACCTGTGCTGTTCTGAATTTCAGCATTGCTCACAAGGGACGCTCCCGGAATCTATGCAATTCCCCGAACCAGCGCAGCGCGTTCCCGCGCTCGGTCCGCTCCGCCGGGCACAAAAAGAGACCGCTGGCTCCGTCGATAACGGAAGGAGCACAGCGGTCTCTCTCGGTTCAGGGCATTACCAGATCATCTGGATGCGGCCTGCGCCGTAGGGATCTTCGTAGTTGAGCAGATAGCCGGGGTAATCGGCCAGCGGGCTGTTGGCACTGGAAAGGTGCGGCAGCCCGTTCGCATCCACGCCGCCGAACATGGCTGCGTAGCTGGACATGACGAGGTAATCCTCCGAGACATAGTCCTTGATCAGCTCTGCGCCGTCGAACATGGCGAAGCCGTCGCCCAGGTTGCGCAGGGTGTAGTTCATACCGGCCAGCGCATAGGTGGCGTTCGGGTCCAGAGGCTTGTATGTGCCGGTGGTCTTGTCGTAGATCTCCACATTCGAAACACGCGGGGTCGTAGCACTGCCGACCCAGACATTCTTGTCGTCGGTCTGGACGGTGTTGGGGACCATGGCGTGGATTTCATACTTGGCACCGGCGACCTGCAGGAAACCGCCGTTCTCCTTGCCCTCGGCACCGGCGAAGCGGGCACCAAATTCGAGGGCGTCCAGGATCTGCTGGCCGGTGACGGACATCAAGCAGGCCACATTGCCGAAGGGGCTGACGGTCTTGCAGGTCTTGAAGCTCCAGGGGCCTGCGTCCACATTTGCACGGATGCCGCCGCCGTTCATGATAGCGATGTCGCAGTGGAGGTCTTCGATCTCATTGAAGTAGGCATAGATGCCGTCGGCCACGAAATCGCCCAGGTTGGTCTCGCCGGAGCGGATGCGGCGCTTGCCGGTGGCGGGGTCAGTGATGTAGAACTTGGAATCGCCCACGGCGATCTCCTCGCCCAGCATGTCGTCCACTGCGCTCACCCACTCGCTGGTGGCAGCGGCCACAGCGGCATCTGCGCCGTCGTAGCTGGGCAGCAGCTCGGTGGTGATGGAGCCATCGGCACCGATGGTCATCTTGCCGACATTCTTGAAGTAGGAGCCGGTCTGGGTCAGGGTGACGGCCTTGCCGGAAGCATCGGTCACCTGCTTGTTCTCCATCACGGTGTGCGAATGGCCGTCGATGAAGGCATCGAAACCGGTGGTGTGTGCGATGACCTCTTCGCTGGTCCAGGGGGCGGACGAGGGGTCTACGCCCAGATGGCCCAGACCAATGATAGTTGTTGCACCCAGCAGCTTTGCCTTGTCGATGGCCTTCTGGACGGCCTTGTACAGCTTCTGGCCATCGTCGCCGCCGAGGATGTCATAGATATACTTGGTCTGGCTGGCGTTCATAAAGTAGGCCGGGGTGGACTTGGTAAAGGTCTCCGGGGTGGTAACGCCCACAAATGCGATGCGCGCGCCGCCGATGGTGAAGATCTTGATGCTGGGCAGCACCTTCAGGCCGGTGCGCAGGTCCACCCAGTTGCAGGAAACATAGGGGAAAGCGGCTTCCTTCATGGCTGCCTTTGCGCGGGCCATGCCGTAGTCGAACTCATGGTTGCCGGGGGTGGCCAGGTCGTAACCGGCCTCGCTCATCAGCTTGATGATGGTCTCGCCGTCATCCATGGAGCCATAGGCTGTGCCCTGGATGTGGTCGCCGGCGTCCACCAGCAGGACGTTCTGGCCAGCGTCCACATAGCTCTGCTTCAGTGCAGCGATGCCGGCATAGGTCAGTTCGGGGGATTTCTTGTCGATGTAGGTGTGCACATCGTTGGTGTAGAGGATGGTAACAGCCGACTTTTCACCCAGGAAGCAATTGGTCTCTTCGGCCGATGCGGCGGGTGCGCCGAGGGAGACTGCGGTCAGTGCAGTGGCAGCTCCGGCAGCCTTGAGGAAGCTGCGGCGGGAAATGAACTGTTTCACAGGAAATGACCTCCTTCAATTTACGGTACTCTCTTTTTTGCGGCCTCTCTGCCGCTGCCCGCACAAAAGCTCCCCAACGGGGAGCCGTGGTGTGCAGCGCAGCCGCAGCGAGGTCTGCATTTCTGGATTAAGCATATCACAGAATGCCGCTCCGGGCAAGAGAAAACTGTAAAATCCGCGCAAATCCTTTTCACGAAAGTCATACTATTTTGGAAATTTTCCGTAAAATCATACGAAAAAGGGCCGGGCCCTGCATCCTGTCTCAGGGTGCAGAGCCCGGCCGCATTCAGGGGGAGGTCCAAACTGGATCGGAGGAGACGTTTGAGAAAATGCCTTAAATGGCGTTGTACTCCTTGAGGAACTTTTCAAGGTCGGTGCCTTCGATCTTCTTGAGCACTTCCTTGAGGGCCACCCTCTGGATGAAGGGCAGGTCCATATCGGTCAGCTTCTTGCCGTCACGAAGCTTGACGGTGGCGTCGATCAGGCAGCGGACATCATAGGTGCTGCCCCAGACCTCCGGCACACCGCGGTCGATGTCCAGCAGGGTGTAAACAGCCTCCATGCCGGTGCGCATCGAATACTCGGTGGTGAAGATGGTGTCGCGGCCGGTCTCGGCAAACTGGCCCAGGAAGGCGAAGTTGACGGCACCCTTCGGCACGATGTCGGGGCGGTCGCCGAAGGCGCGCGGCATGAAGAAGGCGTCGATATACGGCATCATGACCGGCACGGTGTTGGCGCTGTGGTCGGCCAGCTCGGCGATGTCCTCGGTGGGAACGCCCAGATGGTACAGCCACTCCATGCAGATCTCACGGCCGGTGCAGTCGCGCATGGGCTTCTTCACATAGTCGCCGGGCTTGTCGCTGAACAGGCCGTAGACCCAGACGCAGAGCTGGTTCTTGGGCTGGTCACGGAACTGCTGCTGGCGGTTCAGCGTCCAGCTGAGCAGCCAGCTGGAATCCTTGACCGTGACGATGCCGCCGGTGACGGTGTGGCCGGTGAAGGGATCGCGCTTGCAGATCTTCTTGATATACTGCGGGATCTTGTCGTCCAGAGTGGTGATGGTGGCACTCTCCCAGTTGGACAGTTCCGGCTGCGAGCAGAACTTCTCCGGATGGCCGAAGGAGGGGTCCTGTGCGGCGATCTTCTTCCACAGATCCCAGCCGTTGCCCGGCTTGATGGTGGGGTCGAAACCGGCTGCCTTGTCCTGTGCGCCGATGGTGCAGCTCTCGACGCAGCCGCCGTTGGTGATGAAGAGCAGGTCGTTCTCGGTCAGCGGCAGCACCTTCTCCTCGCCCTTGTGCTCCACAGTGATGGAACTGGCCTGCTTTTTGCCGCCCTCGATCCGGAAGCGGACGTCGGTGACCTTGGTCTCATACTGGAACTCCACGCCGTGGTCCTTCAGATAGGTGACCATGGGCAGGATGATGGACTCATACTGATTGTAGCGGGTAAAGCGCAGGGCAGTGAAGTCGGGCAGACCGCCGATGTGGTGGATATAGCGCTTGAGGTAGAGCTTCATCTCCAGTGCGCTGTGCCAGTTCTCGAACGCGAACATGGTGCGCCAGTACATCCAGAAGTTGGAGCTGAAGACCTCGTCGTCGAAGATGTCGGTGATCTTCTTGTCCTGCAGCTGCTCGTCCGGGGTGAAGAAGAGCTTCATGATCTCCATCGCGCCCCGGTCGGAGATGCCGAACTTGCCGTCGGTGTGGGCATCCTGGCCGCGCTTTTCGGTGGCACGGCAGAGGGACTTGTTGGGGTCTTCCTTGTTCAGCCAGTAATACTCATCCAGAACGCTGGCCCCCTCCGTCTCCAGAGACGGGATGGAGCGCAGCAGATCCCACATGACTTCGAAGTGGTTGTCCATCTCGCGGCCGCCGCGCATCACATAGCCGATGTCGTACTTGTAGCCGTCGCAGGCACCGCCGGGCAGCGGGTCCTTCTCGATCACATGGATGTGGTCGCCCTGCATCTGGCCGTCGCGGACCAGATAGCAGGCAGCGGTCAGTGCCGCCAGACCCGAACCGATGATATAGGCCGATTTATTGTCAACGCCTTCCGGCTTTTTGGGGTGTGCAAACGCTTCGTAGTTGCCACTGGAATAATACATAACGCAGACCTCCTGAAGTTTTGGTTCTTTCCGGGCGGCATTCCCGCTCGCCCTTTCGTTGTGCTTAGTATATCCCATTCCCTGTGACAGAACAACATACAAAAGATGACCAGTGTATAAACTTTATGCAAAACCCAACCTTTGTCGGAAATATGGCGAAAGTGTGAAGCGCAAAAAAGCTCCCGCCTTCCTGTGACAGAAGACGGGAGCGGATGAAATCCATTCGGGTTACTGTTTTGCCTCCGGGGCGACCTCAAAATCGATCTTGCCGAGGTTGACGTCGGCGCGGACGATGGTGATCATCATGCTGTCGCCCAGGTTCCAGTTCTTGCCGGAGACCGGGTCGGACAGACGGATGCCCTCGGTGAGCATGGTGCCGGTGGGGGTCAGGCTGGAAGCGGGCACGAAGCCCTCCACGCCGTTCTCCAGTTCGATGAACAGGCCGCGCTGGGTCACGCCGGAGATGATACCCTCGTAGCACTCGCCCAGATGGCGGCGGGCATACTCGGCCTTGTAGCAGTCCTCGGCCTTGCGCTCGATCTGCACCGCGATGACCTCGCGCTCGCTGGACTGCTTGGAGGCCTGGATCGCAAAATCGGTGTAGCGGATGGCCATGGTCTCCTTGTCGGTGCCGCTGAGCAGATCGGTCATGATGCGGTGGATGGCCAGATCCGGGTAGCGGCGGATGGGGCTCGTGAAGTGGGCATAGTCCTTCAGCACCAGACCATAGTGGCCCTTGGGCTTTTCTTCGTAGCAGGCCTTGGACATGCAGCGGAGCATGCCGGTATTGACGATCTGTTCAAATGCCGTGCCGCGCACTCCTTCCAGAATGGCGCTCAGCTCCTTGGGCGTGGGCACCTCCTTGGCAAAGTGGTCGTTGATGCCGCAGGCCTGCAGCAGTGCATGCAGGCGCTCCAGCTTTTCGCCGTTGGGCTCCTCGTGGACACGGTAGACGAAGGGGATCTGCTTGACGCGGGCAAAGTGGGCCGCGCACTGGTTGGCCAGCAGCATGAACTCCTCGATCATGGCCTCGCTCTCGCCGGAGGTGCGTTTCTTGACGTCGATGCAGTGGCCGTCCTCGTCGAGGATGAGCTTCACTTCCCCGCTCTCGAAGTCGATGCAGCCGCGCTCGGTGCGCAGGCGGGCACGGTGGGCGTACAGTTCCTTCATGGCGGGCAGCTGGTCGGCCACCTCGGCGTACTTGGCCTGGATCTCGGCATCGGCCGTTCCGGCCAGCAGGGCATTGATCTCTGCGTAGACGCCCTTGACCCGGCTGCAGATGACCGACTTCACGAAGCGGTAATCGGTCAGGTTGCCGTCCTTGTCCAGCCGCATCAGGCAGGAGAAGGCCAGGCGCAGCTCCTTCTCGTTCAGGGAGCAGATGCCGTTGGACAGACTCTTGGGCAGCATGGGCACGACCTGGTCGGCATAGTAGACGGAGGTGGCGCGGTTGAACGCCTCTTCGTTCAGCTCAGAACCGGGCTTGACGTAGTTGGAGACGTCCGCAATGTGGACGCCCAACTCAAAGCCGCCCTCCGGAGTGCGGGTCAGGCTGATGGCATCGTCGATGTCCTTGGTCTCGGCGCTGTCGATGGTGAAGATGGGCAGAGCGCGCAGGTCCATGCGGCCCTTGCAGTCCTCTTCCGAAACGGTCATGCCCTCAAACTTCTTGGCTTCCTCGCGGACTTTGTCCGGGAAGCGGGTGTGGATATCGCGGGCGTAGAGCAACGCCTTGGCGCAGCGCTTGGCCTCGTCCGAGCTGCCGAACCGCATGGCCACGCCGACGCGGTGGTCTTCCTGGCGGCTGCCACGCATCAGGATCTCGACCGCCACCTTGTCGCCGTCTTTAGCGCCGCCTTCGCAATCCCGCATCAGCTGCATGGAGATGGCCGGGCAGTCGTCCGGCACGAACTTCAGACGACCCTCGATCCGGCGGGCCGTGCCCACCAGGTCGTTCTTCTCGGTGAGCACCGCGAGGATGGCGCCCTCGTCGCTGCCCTCCACACGGGGATGCTCGAACTTCTCGACGAGGACCTCGTCGCCGGGCATCGCGCCGCGGGTGAAGCGGCCGGGGATGAAGATATCGCTGGTCTCATCTTCCAGCATGACAAAGGCAAAGTTCTTGCCCAGTTTGACTACTTTGCACAGCAGGGCCTTCTCGGCGCGGCCGGAGCGCACGGTGAAGAACACGCCCGAACGCTGGCAGACCACGGCCTCATGCACCAGAGCATCCAGCGCTTCCATCACCTTGCGGTCTGCCCCCCGGTCGCCGCCGAAGCGGGCCTTCAGGTCCTTGACAGTGCAGGGCTGGTTCTGGATGGCATGCTCGATCTTATCGCGTAATGACATAGATTTTACTCCTTAACAACATTCTCAAAATTCTCCAGCGGAATCCTGAGTTTCCCACCTTCTGCCGGAGGCATCCGCACCCGGCAGTGTTTGCCCATCGGGCTTTTCTCATCCGATGCAGGCCCACTCGGCCTGTCAGAGGCTCCCCTCAGAAGAAGAGCTGTCCGCAGCGCAGACAGAGAAATTTCAGACAGAAAAACAGCCCCGCCTTACACGGGGCTGTGCGCGGGTCCTCAAGCCAGACGGCTGGCGAACACACAGGCCAGGACGGCCACCACGAAGAAGACGACACCGGCGATGCGGGTCACCTTGGCCAGCATCTGGTCGGCAGGGGTCAGCCGTGCGTTGTTTGCGCCGTATGCGCCGCCGTTGATCGCACCGGACAGGCCCTGACCGTGGGTATGCTGCATCAGGGTGAGGACGATGATGACGACCGAGGCAGCAAGCAGGATGGCGCCGCCGACGATTTCAATAGCAGACATGGATGGAACGCTCCTTTTATTGTAAATTTGATTGAGACTGCATACAAATACAAGAATATGATAGCATACAACCGCACAAATTGCAAGATGGACTCTGCCTCATCGGGCCAAATTTTCCAGCATTTCGGCCAGAGCGGCAAAGACTGCGGCGCTGGAATGGGCGGGTTCCGTCTGGGCGTCCTGCAGGACCACGATGGTATACCGGGGCTGTTCCGCCGGAAAAACGCCCGCAAACCAGCTGTTTTTCAGCTCTTCTCCCGCCCGGAACTGGCCGGTCTGGGCCGTCCCGGTCTTCCCGGCGGCGGTGGTCTCCGGCAGGGCCGCCTCGCGGCCGGTTCCGTTTGCCACCACGCCCGCCAGCAGACCGCGCAGCGTTTGCGCCGTCTGTTCCGAGATGACCGGCTCCGCCCTCCGGTGGGCCAGCGTTTCCAGCGGCTCCCCGGTCGCCTCGTCCAGCGTGTTCCGCAAAAAGAGCGGCATCCGCCAGGTGCCGGTGACCAGCGCGTTCAGCATCCCGGCCACCTGCACCGGCGTTGCCAGCAGCTCCCCCTGCCCGAAGCAGAAATTTGCATAGGCCCCGGACGAGGTCAGGGCTTCCGCCGTTGGCAGGATGCCCGCCGCTGTGCGGAAGCGGTCCGTCAGTTCCGCGGCCTGCCCAAAGCCCACCCGCTCAGCCAGCGCACGGACCCGCTCGGCCCCCAGCGCCTGCCCCAGCCGGATAAAGTATCCGTTGCAGCTTTTTTCCAGTGCGGCAGCAAGGTCTACCTCCCCATGCGGGATGCCGCCCGCACAGCGGAACACCTGCCCGTCCACCTCGCACCAGCCGGGGCAGGTGTAGACCATACCGGTCTCCCCTGCTTCCAGTGCGGCGGCGGCCAGCACCGGCTTGAACACCGACCCCACCGCGTAGCTTTGGAAGGCCCGGTTCAGCATCGGGCTGTCCGCCGCATTCAGGCTGGCAGCCGGGTCTGCCGGGTCGTACCCCGGCACACTGACGCAGGCGCGGACTTCGGCGTTTGCGGCATCCAGCACCACGATGCAGCCGGTGGTCATCATCCGACCCGCAACGGCTTCCGCCGCCCGCTGGACCGGCCGGGAAAGAGTCAGCTGGACCCCCACGGCCCCGCTGTCGGCGTGGGTCTGTTCAGGCTCGCTCCGCAGGCGCCCCTGCGCATTGACAAGGCAGGTCAGGGTGTCGCCCTCCCCGGTACCGGAAAGTGCCGCATCAAACGCGGCTTCCAGCCCGGCGGCTCCCCTGCCGTCGCCGTCCACATACCCGATGAGCTGCACGGCCAGCGGCGCGGCCGCATAGCGCACGGCCACCGGCCAGCAGGAAATGCCCAACCGCGAAACATCACGGTCCACCGTGAGCAGGAATGGAGAGACTGCGTTTCGTTTCTGGTACAGCAGCGCCTGCCCAGCCGCATCGGTACAGGAAAAGAGCCGGGTATAGTTTCCCCCGCCGGGCACACAGAGCGCTGTCCACTTTGTGCCAAAGCCCGTCAGAAGATGGCCCTCGCAGTCGTAGAAATTGCCCCGCCGTGCCGGGAGTGCCAGCGTCACCACGCTCTGCGCCGCCGCGCGGGCTGCATAGTCCGCATGGGAGCACAGCCAGTACAACCGGCAGACCACCGCCGCAAAACACCCCACCAGCAGCGCATACAGCGCCAGCACCCGCCGTCCGGACATAAAAACGCCCCCTTTGGCCTTTTGAAACAGTGTGGGCCAGACAGGGGGCGTTGATGCGGTCATTTACGACTTTTCAACTGAACATCGTCATTCAAGGCTACATTTCTTAAATGTTTACTTTTTATCTGTTTCTATCGCTTTTCGAATTTCCAGCGCTAGTTTATACGCTAACAGCGGTGGAACTGCATTCCCAACCTGTGTAAATTGACGAGCATTCGGCCCGGTAAAAACATACCAATCTGGAAACGACTGTAGTCTTGCACACTCCCGCACAGAAATTGTTCTCGGAATAAATGGATGCAAATGCGATCTCCCTCCTCCTTTTGTTCCCCCTGCAATCACGGTCTTGGAGGGAAGCTGAGGATCCAATCTGTCTACTCTTCCAAGCTTATCCCGACCACCATATTCTAACAACATATAACGACTAATAGATTTCGCTGTATGTTCTCTCGTCACATGATTCGCTACACCAACAGTGTTTCTCATAAAAACCGAACCGCATGGAGTTTTCTGTGCGTTCGGCTTTGGAAAACAAACAGGTGTTTTTCCACGCGTTCCCATCACAATCCATCTCATTCTATTCTGTGGAACACCATAATCAGTTGCATTGACAATCTGTGGTGGCGTTATCGTATATCCATAACTTTTTAATTCATCCAGTGCTTTCCGAATTTTTCCATCCACATCAAAGTCCATAATTCCACTTACATTTTCAATCAGAAATGCGAACGGACGAAATTTTTTTATAAACCAGATATAATCAAAGATGAGCATTCCTCTTTCCTCATCTTCAAATCCTTTTCTCTTGAAATTCTCGCCGCTTTTGTTAAAACGCTGATTTGCTGCAACACTGAATGACTGGCATGGAGGCCCCCCATGGAACACTCCTTCAAACGGCGTATTTACGCCATTTTCTATCAGTATTTTTGCCAATTCTTCCGTTTTTCGTACATTTCCTTCATACTGCGGTGGTCCAATCACAAGTTTGTCCGGATTATTCTTTCTCAACGTATTGCAGAAAGTTTCATTCACTTCTACAGAAATGATATTCTGAAACCCTGCATATTGAAAGCCGACATTCAATCCTCCCGCGCCAGAAAAAAAACTTACAGCAGGAATTTTTCCCTCCTCAATCACTTTATCATCCAACAACTCAATCGGTCGCAAACAGTTTTGATCAATTGGAGGATTATCCTTGTAAATCAACGTATCATAGTTCATTCCTTTTAACTTCAATATCTCTGACAACGAACTACCTGTTTGAAGCGATTCTTCTAAGAGAGTTTCCTGTTCTTGAATGTTCATTTTATTACGAAACGATTTCTTCTGATGCTTTCAGATATACGTTTCTTGCCTCCATCTTTGTTGTAAAATCACGCTGATGATTTTCCTTTAACCAATTTCTATAATACAGATGAACCGCCCTATGACAGGATGGACAAAGCCCCACAATATCTTCCATTGATGTTCCCTTTGCCGAAATTGCTACCGCAGACGATAGCGGCAACAGATGGTGAATATCTAACATATAATCTGTCCATGGATATTTTTCTTTCATTCTTTGCCCACATGCGTTACATACCGCCTCTGGATGTGCTTGTTTATAGTATTTTTTCAGCAATCCACTTCGTTCAATTCGGAAATGCTCTACACGTTTTCTATTTCCTTCTATAAATTCCAAATCTTCTGGATCAATCGACAAAACTTCCAACTTGGGCAGGCTGAGTTGTTTTGTGAGAGAAGTCATTTTCAGAAATTCTTCCAAACGACCTGTTTCCGGGGATCTTATTTCCGGCGTCAGCACTTCTTCGTACAGTTCTTTCTGCGCAGACTCACTCGCCGTATCCAACCATAGACAACCATCTCTCATTTTTAGAAAACTCAATTGACTAACTACTATCATCATTTCTCGGACTTGTCGCCGTCGATCTAAGCTTTTTTCTTCCTCACACATCTTCGGCAACAAATTCTGATATTGTTCCAATGTTTCATATCCAGTACAGTGATTAGCAATCAAGTATTCAAATGTCTCATCCAACGAAATTTTTGCTTCTTCACCTACCATCCTTCTTGCGATCAAAAACTTTATAATTGCACAAAATGGATAAGCCCTACTATCCGATACGTTGTAATCCTCAAATGCCGGAAATGGAAATCGGAAATTTCGAATATAAAAAAGCAGATAATCATCCGCTGTCAGGAATCGTCCCGTTTCATTCGCAAGTTCTCGGCAGACATCTGTTACTACTAATGTGTTTTTATTAAAACATGCTAGAAATGAACTTTGGAATACTCTTGAATAATTTCGCTTAATTGTATAGTCCATCGGTTTGAACGGCATTCCCGTGTTCGTCATCAAAGACTTTCGGAACAGATTTTCACAATTTGATATATCCACTCCATCAAATTTTACCAATACCTTCGCAATTTCTTTTAAGACATCAAACTGAAAGTATAGCAATCTTCCTTGATCCCATCGCCACATATGTTATGCCTCCATTTTCCATTCCAAAGCACATATATAACAACCCATTATTGTAGTATATCATATAATTCTATTTACTGCAACCCATCTCTAATAATGCGCGCAAAACCAAATAAATAGCCCTACCGATAAAAAGGAGGCGGAGCCTCCCACATGGGAAACTCCGCCTCCTGCGGGGTATGAATCTGATTGCGCGCGAAGCGGCTTAGTACATGCCGCCCTTCCAAACCACATTTTTGGAGCCGGATCATGCGTATCCAGAAACGTAGACTTTTGTAGAATTATCAAGGCCACAAGCCGATTTTTCCAGATTCTCCGTTTTTGCATGATTCACGCATTTCTACGCAAATCTACGCCACTTACCGGGTGATTGGCGTAAGTTTTGGCGTAAGCTATCCCGCTTCACACGTCGGAAATCACAGGTTGCCGGCGATCTGTTCAAAGGCTCTTTCAACCGATTCAAAGCTGCTGTGCGTGTAGACATCCAGCGTCACACTGGCATTGGAGTGCCCCATCAGGTATTGCAGGCTTTTTACATCCAGCCCGGCCTGCTGAACATTGGTGCAGAAGGTGTGTCGCAGCACATGAGGTGTAATGCGCGGAACAGGTTTGCCGTATGCCTTCTCAAACTTTCCCTGCACGCCACGCATATAGTTTTCCAAGTGCATTGCCACCTTCGGCATTCCGGACTTGTC
>ENA-UERC01001352-UERC01001352.1-human-gut-metagenome-genome-assembly--contig:-NODE-1352-length-14536-cov-3.644789_pt1 | contig 14536 bp, 12 predicted proteins | sample MGYA00242955_ERZ507955 | MGnify/ENA primary metagenome ERZ507955 (study PRJEB26167, sample SAMN06115394) | human gut metagenome | host: Homo sapiens | place: China:Hubei | collected 2016-04-27... | reverse complement strand
CCGATGATGAAGTTTCTAAATACACAGGACTGAGCCTCAGCGCAGTTAGGGCATTGCATCGTATTTGCAGCTCTGCGCGAAAAGAGAGCCAAGATGGTTCAATGAGTTTCTATAATTTCCTCAGTGGCGAAAACCTTGAAAGTATCTTGGGTAAATTTAGAGATATCGAGAGCGCAATATCTCAAGTACAAAAAGTGATGCCAAACACAGAGGGAGCTGCTGAAAAAGACGCCAAAGAACCACACTCGTTACGAATTAAATTTGAAAAACAGTATTTGGAGAACAGAATTTGTGAGGCTTTGGCATATATTGAAATGTTGTGCGTTACAGCTACAGGCTGCGACGTGGTTTCTCCGTTTGTGACCATTGAGCCGAGGTCGGGACTTCCGCTGTTCTTTGCAGAAGCAGAAAGAAAAATCGCTTCTTATACGCGAGTGGATGACAACGGCAACGAATACTGGAAATAAATAATTACTGTATCCTTCATCCTAAAATTATCTTTTAATTGAAAAACAACCCTTTCCAATATTGATTTTCCCCTTAGCACCTTGGCTGCGATGCCGTTATGTTTGAATACATTTTTTTGGAAAGGATGAAGGACCATGAACAAAAAATGTTCTGACAGAGACGGCATTAGCACCTTTAAGCGGAAAGACGGTCGTTATGAGGCTCGCGTTCTGGATACGCGGCGGTTCGGCAGCGACGGCAAAAGGAAATACAAGAGCTTCTATGGTGCAACAAAAAAGGAGGCGATGGACAAAGCCATCGCCTTCCTCTACGAAGTCAAACAGGGCTCCTACTGCGATAATAGCACAACAACGGTTGCGGAGTGCGTAAATGAGTGGTTAGAGAAAAGAATTAAAACGAAGCGGGAACCGCTGACCGTTGCGAGTTATATCGGGATTATCAAAAATCATATCCACAATAATATCGTCAACGAGATGAAGTGCTTTAACATCTCGACGCCATCCGCGCCAAAGTCTGTTTCCCACTACTGTTCCTTCGATCTGTTTTAGGGTAAGTCCCTGATTCATCAGTCCTTCAACGACTCCGGTATAATTTTCAAAATAGTCAGGTCTTATTTTGTTCACTTGATTTGGGTATAGCCAATTCATAAATGCAAATTGGATTCCCCGAGCCCAACTTTCCTTGAGTATTCCATCCGCCAGCACAAAATCTTCAATTCGATTAGAGCCAGGCAATTCAACGACAGCCCGATGGTGTGAAGCGTGTCCGAGTTCATGGAGCGCAGTTGATGTAATTTCCCATCGGGATCTTGTATTGCCTTTAACCTTTCTGAATATCCGAATATCAGGCCATATTCCGACGGTAATTCCTGCATGGTCGCCATTTTTTCCGACATCTTTCTTATAAAAGGCGCATAGTTTTATTCGACCACGTTTAGGTCTTGTAATCCCAAACGGATTGTCGTGGAAAATAGCCCGGCAAGCACGATGTATTGCGGCGAACATTGCATCTTCGGTGTCTCCGGAGATTACCAACTCCCAACGTCCGGTCATTCGGGGACCTTTTGTTTTTGCCTGCCATGTGAGACCATCCCGAATATCCCAATATTTTTGATCCTCCCAGAATATCTTATATCGTGCAGGTTGTTTGAAGCTACCTAACGAGGTTGCCTCACCATTAGCGTTTGTAAAGCATTCCTCAAAATGAAGAAGATGATGACATCGAACCCGAACCCCAACAAGAGGAATAGTTTGACCATTGAAGTCATCAACGTACCGAACACTTGCATAGGGACGCCATTTGTAGCTTGAGCGTGTTTGAGCAGTTTGGTCGGGCAATCTCATGGATTTTATCATCACCCGATCCCACACGTCCTCAGTCAGTTTATTTGACACGCCAGCATTAATATCATTGTCATCAAAAGTTTCGACAACTACTTCATCGAGTATTTCATGGATAATGCCATCCGGAAATATATAGTCAGTCGGCACTTTAGTATAATGCCAAGGATAGCCATAAGTATTTGTAGTATCGTTTTCAAAGAATTCAACTTCTTCATCTGTCAGTTCCCGGTCAAGGGGATAGGTGAAAAGCATAAGATTCGAGGAGTCCAGTAATCTGGTATATTCCGTTGAATCTTTAGGCAAGAAACGGACGTAATAATGTGTCGGTTTTAATTTTATTGTCGGTTGTCCCATCTCTACAGATACTTTATCCATTGCCATTTGAACATTAGTCAGAGAATAGGGGTTGTCTTGGGCTGCGAGTGCCGATCTGGTCTTGCTCTCTCTTATTGGAGTGTCAGAAGGTGGTTCCTCAAATTTGGAGCAGCCGATCAGCAGGACCGCAATAGCTAAAACAAGTAGATTTTTCTTCATAGGATTGAGGTTTAGGTTGAAATAAAGATATTAATTATGAAGTGTAAGCCCACAAATAAGCCGTAATTGGAGGGCTATGAGAACTATTTCCCGAACGTTCGGGTGTAGGAAACCGACGGCATGATCGGCACTAAAACAGTCGCCTTATAGGTCCCTTGGTATGGATAGATGCAGACCGGGTTCTTGTGCCATGTCCAGTTGATGATCGAGAACTGCCAGTTACGGACGCCGTTGCGTTTCCGGCGCTCCATGTTGTAGCTTATGTCCGAACGGAAGTAATTGCGCATGCGCATCGAAGGATAGGCCGTAATGCCGACGATCGGATTGCCGTTAGTATCGGGATAGCTCTCGTTCGTCAGGCGGTACGGAAGGCCGGACCGCCAGGACATATTGAAAGTGAACGTATGTCTCCTTCCGGGCCTTTTCAGGACATCGTAGCTGAGGAACGTGTTGAAATCATGTGGTACGTCGTACTCGAAGGGATAGCTAACGCCCTCCGAACTGCGTCGGGAATTCGTATAAGTGTACGATACCGTCAGGCTCAGCCGCTCCGTCTGCCGCTGCAACATGATCTCAAGTCCCCATGCCCGGCCTGTTCCGTAGACGAAGCCGCCGCGCCCCAGCAGGAAATCGTCGCTGTCGTAGATCAGCGGCAGGTTGCGCATGCGCTTGTAATAGCCCTCCAGCGAGAGGGTCAGATTCTCCCGCAGCCGGGCCCGGCCGCCGAGCGCCACCTGCCATGCATGTTGTAATTTCCCGTCCCTAAAAGGCGTCCAGAAGTCGATCGGCATGGAATAGTAGTAGCGATTGTATTGCACCAATGCCTGCGAATTGATCGTGCCCGAAAGCCATATGGCATTGTCGTTGCCGAAATCATACGCGAGTTGCGCCCGCGGTTCTACGGCGAATCTGGTTTGCTCCGAGTTGTCATACATAGCGCCCCGGATTCCGACATCTGCCCGCCAGCCGCCCCATTGAAACCGGTTGTTCAGGAAAAGCGCCCCCGAAACAAGCTGCTCGGAAGAATAGCCGCGCTCTTTGTGCTGTCCGTTGACATAACCTTTCGAGTGCATCGGCATAAAGCGTTGGTGTGATATATTCGCTCCGTAATCGAGCGACCATGCTCGTGTGAGACGCTGATCGAATGTCAGACGCGCCCCGAACTCATGCGTTTTATATGTCGTTTTGCCCCAGTTTTTAAAATCATCGTCCTCGTATTCTGACTCCTGCCGGTTCTGCAGGTAGGTATAATAAGCGACTATCGAGGACCGCAGGTTGTCGCTCCATCGGGATTCCAGACGAAGCGACGCCGTGGTATTGCCCCAGCCGTATTCGTTCCGGGCATAATCCTCCTTGTTGGTCATGTGATCGTCCCCGGAATAGACTCCCAGACTCAGGGTATGGCCGGGGTGAATATCGTAAGAGAGTTTCCCGGTCAGGTCGTAGAACCCGAAACGGACGGCATTGCCGACCAGCGCCAAGACTGCTTCAGGAAAGAAATAACGGGCAGAAACGAGGTATGAACCTTTGTTTCGAACGATGGGGCCATCGACGGTTCCGGCCAGCGAAAGCGTTCCCACGGTAAGCGACTGTCGGTGGTCCTGCCGGTCCCCGTCGCGTGTGCGGATCTGCGTCAGGGCCGAAAGACGCGATCCGTAGGCAGGCGATATGTAGCCTTTCGACACCTCGGCGGATTGGACGGTCTCGCCGCTGAAAATCGAGAGAATGCCGTAGGCGTGCGCCTGGTTGTAGATTGGCACGTCGTCGTAAAGAATTAGGGTCTGGTCGTTACTGCCGCCGCGCACCAGCAGACCCGACATGCCGTCCTTTCCGGCCGAGACTCCCGGAAGGAGCTGCAGGAATTTGAAAATATCCTTCTCGCCGGCGAACAGCGGAGCATACTTGAGCTGCTCGATGTTGACTGCGATGTTGCCCGTCTGTTTGTAGATCATCAAAGGTTTCCGGGCTGTAACAACGACCGAATCGATCGCTTCGCTGCGGGATACGCTGTCGGCGGGCGTCTGAGCAAGGGCCGTCCCCACAAGCAAGAGTGACAGGCAGCAAAAAATCCACCGTTTCATATCTCAAGGGTTTTGTAGTAGTTGTACCCGGCGAAGATGCCCAGGCCGTTGCTGATATTCGTGTAAACCGTAATTTGCTCGACGAACGGATTTTCCTCACCGCCCCATTCGGTATTGAGTTCCTGTTTGTAGCGCGATTTCATATAACGGTCGTAGGTGTCCGATGCGGTGATTACTTGGAAAATATGTTTTTCGTCTTCAGCTCCGAAGACGGAGAAGCGCAGCGGAACAACCGCCTCGCAGTTTTCATAGGGGATGCGTAAAAACTGCTCGAAATTCACGGTGCTTCCTTTGTCGTTGGCTTCGGAAGCGTCGTTGGAACCATTGATCTGGTCGACAAATGCAGAGGTCGTATAGTATTCAAAGACATCCTTCCAGCCGTTGTATCTGCGCTTGCCCCGAATCCATACCGACTTGGTGTCGTCCGGGACCGTCAACTCCGTCATATCGAAATGCCGGTACCAGCCTTTTTGACGGGCGAAGACAAGAGAACCGGCCGGAGCCTGCGGAATATCTGTTTCTGCGGACAATTCCCCGTAATTCGGAACGGTGACGACTAACCGGTAATGCCGGCCGGCAGTAGGTACAAAGTCGGTCGCAGTTATTCCTTCCCTGTCAGCCGGGCAGTTGATGACCTCTGCGTTGTTCTCATACAGCCGGATTTCGGCGTCCGCGACAGCTTTGAATTTCGTGCCGTCGGTATATGTGCCGCTCCAATTCAGTCGGACGGCAAACTCTTCCTGCGGGGTGATCAGCGCGTTGACGACAACGCGCCTTTTGAGGTCTTTACCCTCAAAATCATAATCCACTTCACAAGAGGAAAGTATGACGGTGATTAACACCGTCATACTCAAGGTTCGAATGATATTCATGCAAAATCTGTTTGGGTTTGTCAGGATGGCAACTGATGAATAATTCATGTTGTGTATAGCAGTCGGAAAAAACTCTTCATAGAAAACGAACGATTTTACATGAACTCAGCAAATATTGCGAATTCAGTAGATTACCGTGCAGACGTGAAATACAGATCGAGACGGCCTTCACCGGCTTGAAGTGTTCCGGCAGTATAAACCATCATGGAAAAGGATGCCGTTTTGCCGGCAGCGATACGGCCGACATTTTTCAGTCTGTGCGGATTCAAGGTGCCGGTCCAGAAATCTTTTGATCCGTTGATAAGTTCATAGCCGATGCTTTCAAAAAGCTCCCATGTGTTCGGATAGCTTGAACGACCGTTTCTCAAATGGTAATTTTGTTTGGTTTTATTCCATCCGAACGTCCCTTTCCGGTGTGCCGTGAATTCCACTTTTACAAAATCGTCCTTGGGCTCGAAACGTCCCTCTGCCCAGAATTTGTGTTTACCCACGGTGGACTTGAGATAATTCCGGCTCTGTTCGACAGTTCTGGTTAAGGTCTCGTGCGTAAGTTGGTATTCATGCGTATCCTTGACATCGCTGATCGTGTTGAAGTTTATTACCTGCCCGCCGATCACGACATCGCCGTTGATGTTGCAGACATAGGCGTAATCCGGATTTTCGTTGCGAATATAGGGATTGAAACTCTCCTCATCATCGGGATTTTCATTGAAAAGGAAATATGGCGCATAGCTGGCCTTGATTGCTTCGGCTTCAGCCAAAGTTTTTGCGTCCTCGATCTCCGCTGCGACACGATAGACGGCATCGCTCTGGGATTCGAAATTGTGCGCAGCATACCATGCACTCAGGGCCACTTCATCCATAGCTCCCAGTTCGTTGATTTGCTGCCCCATTTCTTCGATCGAAGAGAACGATAGCATTTGCGTCGAAACGCGCGTTTCTTTCGCCTGATCCGGCGCGGGCACAGTCTCGGCGGGCATCTCTTTTTCACAGGCACAGGCCAAAGATACGACCGAGGCCAGCATGATAAGTTTTGTAAATTTCATAATCATTATGAGTTAGTTGATTTTTGCCTACTCGTAAAGTTTTTCGGCAGTTACTTGATACATTTGTGGGTCTGAAAAATGGAGCGTTATTTTCGTCCACCGCCGAAAACAAAACCTACGGTAAGATCGAAATGCCGGTTTGCCTTTTCCTGTAACTTATAGTCGAAGGTAAAGCGCAAACGGTGGAACAGTTCAACACCGACACGCGGCATGAAACAGAATGATCCTTTTTTGTCTCCCGTGGAAAAACCGGCCCAGTTGGGATTTGAATTGTCAAAGCGGATAGGTCCGGAGGTGTCCAAAGCGGTATAGCCAAGGCCGAAGCCTGCAAAGAATGATACTTTGTTACACCTTCTGAAATTGTAGTCCGTTACAGCCAGTACGTTCCATGTTTGGAATTCCAGATTCCCGGCATTGTCTGCATCTCGATGAAAAATCGATCCTGCAATCTGTAGTCCGACATCTATTGGAAGCCGCTGTAGGTTATAGCGTCCTTCGGCAAAAAATGTAGCACCGATCCTATTGCTGTTGAAATTCAGTTTATCGGCTCCGAAATTGATTCCCACGCCGATTTCGCCTTCGAACCGTCTTACTTCACAATCGGATCTTTTTGCTGACGGGGTGCTTTGGGCATTACTTTGGAAGGCGCATAGCAATGCCAATGCAAGAATTAGTTTTTTCATATTGACGAATTTATAACTGACTACTCCGTTGCGATTACACAAGCCCGCCATTCATTGCGATATTTTACAGCCCCATATATCTGGCCTCGGACGATGTGAACTTTTTTAGCAGCTTTAACATCCAAACTACCAAATTTGAATCCGCCTCCGGGCGAGTTGTATGCAAAACCGACTGAGAAATCTCCGGAAAACCATTCGGCATCCCACTTTACCACTTCACGTCCGGTATTCCAATCCTTTTCTTCTCCCTGTGGATAAATGACCCTTATGGTTTTGGAATCTACTTCGGTAAAGATTCCGCGCGGGTATTTTTTCGTATTCTTATTTTCCGGGGCATCGAACCACTTTTTCATATTCTTGGCGATCGCATTTACTCCTTTTGCGAATACCGAGTTAATAGTTCCAGTTGTTACATCGTAGTTAGCAATAGGTACATTGAAAAGAATGATTTTAGAATTGGCGAACGGGAATTTCTTGGTCATGGCCGTAGGAATTCTGCTGTACTCCGGTGTCACTCCACCCGGCATTTGGGGAGGCTGGAATGTCGGAGTTTTCATGTCATATTCACATTCGATAGCAGACCAGCCATAACGGAATTCCTGAGCTTTCTTTCTCCACCAAATCCGGAATCGTCTTGCCTGCATGCGGACGGTCATACCTACAGCTCGATGGATAATGTAGTTCTGCTCATACATGCGCAGTTTCATCCGATGACGCTTATCGTAATTGTTGGTTATGGTCACATTCGTCCCAAAGACACTGGAGACACCTTTAGCCAGCCAACTGCCGTTACCACCGCCTTTTTTATATGTTGCCCTTCTGATTTTGTTGGCTGGGATTTGTACACCCCCGACAAGAAAAATTCTCGTATCCGGACTCTCGTTCAAGCGGTATTCCGAATCGGAGCCACCCGATGACCCACCCGACGAACCTCCCGATGAGCCTCCCGATGAACCGCCCGATGAACCGCCAACCTCTATAAGTTTACCGTCGTCCCGAATAAAATGGAGATTTGTATCATCGATTTTATGACTTGCTATATAGTCGATTTTCACTAATTCTGCGTTCATGTCGGCGCCTTGAAGTTTGGCCGTTTGCCCTTCTTCCATTGCATTTACATCGACCTTCTTTAGCGCAAGGTCTATGTCCTGAACTTTAAATTTTTCTTTATCGGCAACATCGTACATTACCATGCCTTCATCCACGAAACGGCAAATTTTATTACCAACTTGTACTTCACGCTCACCGTTGAGAATGGCTGTCATATAGGGGTCTACGATGAGGCTGTCTTCGGGTTCATATTCAAGGGAGTCGGCAATGATTTCCGCAAGTTCCGCATCGGTAAACTCCCGAAGCCCCTGATCGATCAGATGCTCTCGCAGGGAAACGAAACCGTCTACAGGCCCGGCAACTGCCGCGCGGGTCATGGGATTATGTCGAATGTCAAGATTTTTCGTCTCTTTCATTGCTGATATGGCGAAATTCAGATCTTCTGTCGAGCTGAAACAAAGTACGCCGGGGGGCGTGCCTGCCACCGCCTTTTCAGGTTCGGACACTGCTGTGTCGTTCAGCGTTTCATCCTGAGAACAGGAGTACAGGGCAACCGACAAGACGATTAAAGTGAATACTTTTTTCAAAATGGATGTAATTTATAAGTTGATAAAGAATGATCAAATTACATATTTACCGAAGGTTACAGATCGAATACTCCGGAGTAGATTTCTCCGTGATCTCCTTCAAGTAGTATCTGGTATTCGCCTTCTTCATCCGGCAACATGACCTTACAGTTTCCAGGAGTGGTTGAACACATGTCATAGATGACGGTTCCCGTAGTAGTATTTGCGATGGTAATAGTAACTCCTCCGAGATTTTCAGAAAATACGAAGTTCAGAGATTCCGACTGTGCGTCATAAATGCAGGTAATGGGAGTCGGAACGATCATCCGGGGGCGCGTAGGGCGTGGCCGGCCAGAGGTAATCATAATTTCGAAGGTGTGCTGATGATTTTTGTCTTTTTTCCCGGTCATACAGGAGTATTCCGATTCACATAGAGAACTGGCAAAAGGAATCGCCGGAACCAGCATCAGAACAGCGAGGATTAGAGTAAAGGTTTTCATAATTAAGGGATTTAAATAAGTGAGTTAATTATTAGCAAAATTAGAGATACCTTCCGTTCAAAACGAAAAAATGCCTTGTAAAACCATTACAAGACACAAGTATAACACACTGTATTACAGATTGTTGCAGCCGATATTTGCGGCTAATTATTACGCATTCATAACACACTGATTATTAGGTGGATGCAAAATAAGCATCTACACAAATGCAAATAATGATCTGGTTGTTAGTGATTTACTATATCAAACTGATGAAAAAATCCTTTGACGGAGCGTCGGATTCGGCGATTTTTGTCTTCAGACGGGATTTTTTTACTGCCACATAGTTGATACTGTCTCCGGTGAACACACTGATTACACGCAGCGAAAAACCGGCGTACACATAGCAAAGCAGATCGCGTTCCCAATCTTTCAAAGTCGGTAATTCCTCTCGGACCTTTTGCATCACGTTATCGTAGCAGAGGTTTACGATTCGTTCGATTTCCTGTTTTCCTTTCTCATCAGAGGCATAGGAATCAAGCAAATTCTTTACCTTATTGTAAATGGCTTTTTGCTCGTCCATGCCCTGACGCTCGTAATAAGTAGAGGCGAGTTGGTCGATTACAGAGTACCGATCTTTGATTATACGCCGTAATTCAGTCGTATCCGATTGTTGCTGCGAATCGAGTTTAACCATCAAAATTTTCTTGGCATTATTTATATCTTCGATGGCCGACATATATTTTGCAACGGTTAGCTGCCGTTTGCGAAAGTTCACAAAAGCGATGAATCCTACAAAGAGTATTATAGTGATGAACAGAGCCGATGCAAGCCAGATACGCTGCCGCATGATAAGTAGCATACGATGGGCAACTCGTTGCCGTTTGTCGAGATAATCCCGATGCAAACTTGCATAAGACTCCTGCAGGGCTATTCTGAATAGCGAATCTTGGGCAGAAAGACAATATTGAAATTCAGTTGCGGCTTTCGTCAATTCGCGGGTTCTGATATGAATTCGTGCTGCTGCGCTTTTCAATCGTGCAATAGCAATAGGATCGTCATCATGCCGAATTTCGGCCATGTTCAGGTAATATTGCGCACTGTCCAGTCGATTGGCAATAAGATAAGCATTAGCCATAGAGATATATTCTTGGTCATCCCAATCTTCATGCAGTTGTTGCTTAATCTGCCATAACGCCGCAATCGCATTTTCGGGTTCACGTTGCCCAACGCATGCCATTGCGATATTGCTGAGACAGGAACGCTGCATAACTGAATCCTGTTCTTCAATAGCTATGTAGAGTGATTTTTTATAGTTTTCGAAAGCATTGTCATAGTCTTCCAAGTTGAAGTATGCTTCGCCAATATCGAAAAGTGCATACCCGCAATGATTTTTCAGACCAGCACTGAGATAGCTGTCGTATGCCTGTTGTGCGAATTTCAATTTATTGGGGTAATCATAGCGTGTGGTATATATCTCGCTGATTTGATGATATAACATACCCAGCAAGTAAGGATCGTTCAACTCCTGAGCTTTATCTTCTATTCGCAGGAGAAGTAACAGTGCCCGTGTATAATCTCCGTTATTGCATAAAATTCTGCTATGATAGTAACCTGTAAGAACTTGGGCTCGTATATTGCCTTGTGAACGGTAGTATTTACCGGCGATACGAATGAGTGAATCATTTGTCTGATCGATGTAATTCTTGTCGAGGGCCTGGGAATACAGGAGTGCATAGCGGGCACGGGTACTACGGCGTGAAATATCGTCTGTATCGATATTTTCAATGATTCGAAGGGCACTGTCCGGCAATGATTGCATCACCTGCTCGGCTCGGGACAACTGCGATTCGACGGTTTTATTTCCCGAACATCCAGTACTTATCCCAATGATCAGGATAATGATTGTCAGTATTCTGTTTGTTCGATAAATGGGTCCATGGGATCCCAATCTGTCCCGATTCTGGAGTTCGATTCTTGACTGCTTCAGATTCTCCATGTTCTCAAGAGTTCTTTCATCTAACTCTCGCTTCGTCAGACAGTACTCGAGACTTTCGCGCTCTGTCAGCGGACTGTCGCGTTTCACCAGTCAGTCGTCCCGCTCCTATTCCACGGGAGCTTCCAGTGGTAGGCACGATTTTCCCAACGCCAATACCCTAGCTTCTCCTTTCCAGATTGGTTTCGCTGTTGCGGCGGGTCTGGGCTGCGGAGCGGCGCTTCTCTACGGCAACCGTCTCTTTGCCGTCGAGGTAGACGCGTTTCGTGACGTTTTATTCGCTAGGATAAGGAACCCCTGAACATCCCTTGCATGGATCCTCACTGCCCTTGCCAGTAGAACGTGCTTGAGAAGGTGTGACCGTAGTGATGCGAGTCTGCATCCCTGCACGCTGGAGCATCATTTCGTTCCCGGCTGCCACGAGCTGAAGATCATCTCGGGAAACAGCAACAAGCCGCTCGCGGATCGTGTTGCCAAGTGTCTAGGTGGATCTTTCTCGCAGACAGTGATGACTAGGCACGGAGGTGACGGACTGCTCGGTCGGTCGCTTCAACGACGGTGAGATTTCGGTGCAGGTGAAGGAGAGCGTGCGTGGAAAGGACGTGTACGTGGTAGGTGTCTTTCTTACATCATCACCGCAGATCCAGTCGCTATGCGCGCCGACGAACGACAACCTGATGGAGCTGGTGTTCATGCTGAGTGCGGTGCGTCGCGCGTCGGCGAAGCGCGTGACGAGCATCATTCCTTTCTTCTCGTACCGCCAGAACCTGCAGCGCGTGAACGGGCTTCCCGCAGGCACTTCCTTCGTGTTCAGCAGCGCTGCGGACGTGGCGAAGATGCTGGAGGTGGCGGGCGTGGACTACGTGATGCTGGTGGACATGGAGAGTCGGAGCAACGTGAGCAAGCTGGACGGCGGTCTGTTCAGCAACCGCACGCCGGTGGAGGTGCTGGACGCATCGAACCTGATCTTCGACTACCTGAAGCACAAGGTGGACCCTTCGCGCAAGATCGTGGTGCTGACGCCGCACCCGAAGGACCTGCCGCGCGCGGCGCTGGTGAAGAAGCAGCTGGCGGAGTTCTACCCGGGACTGGACATCCGCGCGATGGAGGGCGAGTACGTGACGCAGATCCTGCAGGGCGAGGAGGACTGGGAGGTGGAGGACATGCGCAACCCCGAGACGCTGAAGAACTGCGACGTCATCATCGTGGACTTCGCGGTGGCTTCCGGCAAGACCATGACGCGCTGGGCCAACTTCGTGAAGAGCAAGGGCGCCAACCGCGTCATCGGCCTCGCGTCGCACGGTGGGTCAGGGGAGAGGGTGTGAGGTAGGTCTGCTGCTGAACCAGGCGCCCGAGCTGATCCAGATCTCTCCGCTGGAGGAGGTGATGATTCTGGACACGGTGCCCGTGCCGCAGGAGAAGATCGACCGCTGCAACAAGCTGCGCGTCATCTCCGTCGGACCCATGATCGCTAGCGCTATTAAGGACATCCACTACGTGGACAAGAAGCGGTTCGTCTTCAAGCCCGAATGAGTTGATTTACCCATTGTTTGTTGCACACTCTTTGAAACGCATCGCAGATGGCGTCTTCCGGGTCGACTGACGCGCTTCGTCGCGAAATGGAATCCAAAATGACGGAGGAGGAGCGGATGGTACATGCGCGCTCACGTTCTCATCGGTAGCTTGCCGCGAAGATGGCAAGGATCGCAGAAATGGCAGAGCTGAAACACGGGTCGGGAAAGACCAATCAGGTAGTAAAGGAGCTGGTAGCGCCGATCGTCGAGAAACGGGAGGCAGAGAGACAGATCACTGCTCCGCAGCAAGTGGAGCGAACGATTCCGAAGAAGGTCGTCTACATGTCAAAAGTACAGCGCGAAAAGCTAAAGAAGGAGGAGGAAGAGAAGAGGGAAAAGGAGGAGAGTGTAGGAGCGATGGAGTGGATTGATGCTAGGAGAAGAAGCGTCAGACACTGCGTCGCGGACACGAGTTCAGTCGCGAGGGTCGATTGGAGGAGGAGGCAAAGCGGAGGCAGGAGCGGAAGGATGCGGAGGAGAAGCGGAAGCAGGAGGAGGATCCCAAGTTGAAGAAGCGGGTGTCATTTTCCATTACGACGTGTAGAGAGGGAGAATACAAACGAGCGCTGAATGAGGGTCTGCGCCGACAGTACCTGGGTGCGGTGGAGGAGGAGGTGAAGCCGAAGCGGCATCGCGAGCAGTTCATGATGCAGTGGCACAATGAGGCCGACACGAGCGACAAGCTGGATCCCCTGTACCGGAACGTCGGGAAGGCGCACCTGGCGTTCGGAAAGGGCTACGTGGCGGGTGTGGACATGCGAAAGCAGCGGAAGGACAGTCAGTACATGGAGAGTCTGTTGTCTCTGCGAGAGCAGGCGGTAGGAGTGGTTGACATATTTCACGCAGGCGAAGGAGCATGGCGACGTGGTGATGAACACGGACACGGCGGCACTCAACCAGCAGCTTCTCCGCACCATCCTCCGCAAGCAGCAAGAGAAGGAGGAAACGGTACGCCTTCTCCCTTCCTTTCACCCCGTCGTCGTCCACGTCCACGGCGCAGGGCCACGGCACCCACTGGTCGGAGAAGGCGCTGGGCGACATGACGGCACGCGACTGGCGCATCATGCGGGAGGACTTCGAGATCCACGTGCAGGGCGCGCGACAGGTGAATCCGCTGCGCTTCTGGTCGGAGGCGGCGCTGGACCCCGCGATCTTGCGGGCGATCGCGGCGCTTGGGTACAAGGAGCCGTCGCCAATCCAGCGCCAGTCGATTCCGCTGGAGCTGAAGGGCTACGATGTGATCGGCATCGCGAAGACGGGAAGTGGAAAGACGTGTGCGTTCGTGGCGCCGATGCTGCAGTGAGAGAGAGAGAGAGTGATGAGCGATAGCTACGTGCTGCACGCGCCGACGGAGAAGCGACTGAACACGGGCGAGCAGGGTCCGCTGGCGCTGGTGCTGGCTCCGACGCGCGAGCTGGCGAAGCAGATCTTCGAGGAAGCGCAGAAGCTGGCGACGTACTGTCGCGACGCGCGTCTGGCGGGTCGGCGCGAGGAGCGCGTGAAGATCGTGTGCATGGTGGGCGGCGAGTCGATCGTGGAGCAGTCGTCGCTGGCGAGCAACGGCTGCGACGTGCTGATTGGAACCCCGGGCCGCATCGTAGACTGTCTGGAGCGGCACTTCTTGGTGCTGAACCAGGCGAACTACGTAGGTGTGGCGAGTGGATTGAAAGACAGGTGGTGCTGGACGAGGCGGACCGGATGATCGACGAGGGCTTCGAGGAGCCGGTGAATCAGATTCTGGGCGCGATGGGCAGCGAGCTGAAGGCGGAGGAGGAGGAGGAGCAGACGAAGCAGGCGGAGACGGAGAGCTCGCTGACGAACGCGTACCGCACGACGATCATGTG
>ENA-UERC01001344-UERC01001344.1-human-gut-metagenome-genome-assembly--contig:-NODE-1344-length-14579-cov-217.011447_pt1 | contig 14579 bp, 35 predicted proteins | sample MGYA00242955_ERZ507955 | MGnify/ENA primary metagenome ERZ507955 (study PRJEB26167, sample SAMN06115394) | human gut metagenome | host: Homo sapiens | place: China:Hubei | collected 2016-04-27... | reverse complement strand
TTGCAAAATGCTGCATAAAAGACTATAATTCAACTATTTCAAAGATCGAATTGCCCTGTTTTATTGGACACTAGTGATGTATAGTATTAAATCAGAAGAAACAAGGAAACGCTCATTAACTGTTGAGCAGTTAAGAAAATTGCATGAAGCAAAGTTATCACCTATCCGTTCTAAACATCGTGATATGTTCTTTCTTATCTTCTATCTAATGGGTATCAATGTTAAAGACCTATCGAAATTAGAAAAAATAGAAAACGGCAGAATCTCCTATCGCCGCTCAAAAACGGGAACGCTATATAATATAAAGGTAGAACCTGAGGCTATGGAGATTATTGAACGATATAGAGGGAAAGAGCATCTTATCAAGCAATTCGATAGAAAAGCATCGTATCTAAGCTTTGACCAAGCCAATAATAGATGTCTTAGCAAAATCTGCAAAAGTATAGGAATACCCGAAGTAACTACTTATTGGGCAAGACATACCTTTGCTACTATTGCTTATGAGATTGGTATCAGTATGGATATTATTGCAGACTGCCTTGGGCATAAGAATAGCCATAGAATAACCTCTATATATGTGCGAAAAGACCAACAACGGATTGATGAAGCCAATCGAAAGGTTATTGATTATGTTCTATATAACAAGAAGGGGTAGAGCTTTCGCCCTACCCTTTCTTATTATTCTATTACTTCCAAATACTTTAACTTTGCGAATCGGTATGAGTTATATGTTTTACCAAGCGTTTTATACACCTTAGATGTGAAGTACAGAATGCAGCCTGTATAATTATCGAATCCTAAGATGATATACTTATCTTCAATATACCCTGCTACGTATGCGCCAATATCCTTACCTTTATAAAGAACTCGCTCACCAAGATGAGCATAGAAAAATTCCTCGTTTGTCATACGCTATCGCTATTTTAGTTCATCAAAGTCAAGCCACTCAATCTTTTCGTAACACTCGTACAGAACTTCTATACGCTGTGTTCCGTCTCCTCTAGTGACAAGCCATACGTCATCACTCATCGCTCCATAGTGAAGAGCAGTAGGATTTACGCCACCTCCACTATATCGGAACATTACCCACTTTTTTAATGGTGGCTTCTCTTCCTTTAGGTCGTGCCATAATGATGCAGCATTCACGTAAGGAACGTTTTCTGTGTTACAATCAGTAACACCAATCTTTTCTGTACTGAACGTTACCCCGTTCAGCTCATTGTAATCTACCTCATCTTCATTGCTACAGATATTGAGATAAATCTTCTTAGGTAAATTCTTTATTTTCATATCCCTTAAACTTAATTTATGAATATTTACCAATTCCAAATGTCAGCGTATCTTTCATCTGGTGGTGTTTTAATCTTTGGAAATATAGGAGTATTGCTGATAACACGATGGTCGCAACTTCCTGTACTTCCACTAGTAAGTGGCTCTCCGTTACAGACTAATCTATATTTACATTCATCACATTGTATGTAATTCATATCACTTAAATTTAATGATAAAAAACTCTGTATCAAGCCACTTGTCGGGACATAGACCTTTTTTAGGCTTGCCGATGGTAATACTATCAATCTCCTTCTCAATTCGTGGACTATCCTTGCGGTAGCCGTTGATGAAGAGGACGTGGGTGTAAGGAACAGCCTTGTAATATGGACTATTGATGCAATAGTTAGCCATTTCGGGGCTAATACTATCCCAGTTTTTAACGCAATGAGTGGGTATCTTCTCGTTGGTACAAGTATCTTCATTCCATAATAAGAAAAGGCGTTTTACCCAATATCCTTTTATTGTCCGATACTCTTCATTCTTTCTTCCGTCCGCAATCATGTCGAACCATTGCTTGCTGACGGTGAGGGTCAATACTTTCTTTTCCATCCTTACACCTCCTCCCAGTCTGTTGCGAGAATAGTCTCAGGAAGTAACCATAAAACTGGTGCAGCTCTTCCTACGCTATTATACATTAATGCCTCTGAACCAAGATAGTTCTTATCAATGTATGCGTATGTGCCGTCCGCAAAAATCTTACGTCTCACTTTCTTTCCTTCCTTCATTCTTCTCAGAGCCTCCGAGAAGTCAAATGTTTCCTTGCTCATAATGATTTTGCTTTAAAGTTGTAAATTGGCTTAATGACATCAATGACATCAACCGTAGGTTTGATTAACTCAACAATCTCTTCGGTTGGCTTGTATGCCATAGGTGCTTCGTCAATCGTCTCTTCGCATACAGAACTAGAATAGATGCCATTCATTTCATTCTTGTAAGAATCCATAGATAACTCTTTCTTCGCTTGCGTACGAGACATCAATCTACCTGCTCCATGTGGGGCTGAGCATAACCATTCCTTGTTTCCTTTACCTTTACAGATAAGAGAACCGTCACGCATATTCATAGGAATAATGACAATCTCGTCTTTCTTTGCACTGATAGCTCCTTTTCGCAATATGCCCTTGTCTGTATCTATATAGTTGTGAATGGTTGTAAAAGAATACTTATCTGAATTAGCATCAATATCTACACCTAAAGCATTTACAAGTCTGTTGGCGATAATCATTCTGTTTCGTTCAGCATATTTTTGAACTATGCGCATATCATTGAGGTAGTCATTGAGCAATTCACCTTCCAAGTAAGAAAGTTCCTTGCTTATATTTTTAGTACCTAATGACTTAATAACACTCTGTATCTCATTTTCTCTGCCTTCGCTTTTTAGCTTGGCAATAACCTCAGACTTATCAGCTATTTTCTTACGGCAATACTCGTAGGCAAGTTTTTGGTAATAGTTGCATACCCTAACACCAAGGTTTCTACTTCCTGTATGTATCACAAGAAACTTCTCTCCTTCTTCATTTGCATCTAACTCAATAAAGTGATTGCCACCGCCAAGACTTCCAACAGAACGATATACTATTTCCATGCTGTCAAGACAATCCCAAGCACGGAATTTGCCAAACATACAACCATCAACCAATCCGTTTATGCAGGCTGATACTTCTCCCTCGTTGACATTAAAACCAGACGGAATCAACTTATTGACTGCTTCATCAAATTTCTGCAAGTCAATATCAACTTTACCAAGTCTTACGACTTTCATGCCGCAGCCTATATCTACTCCAACAGTGTTAGGAACTACTCTGTTATCAAGCTCTATTACCGTGCCAATAGTGCATCCTTTACCTGCATGGCAATCTGGCATTATTCTTATTTTACAACTATTGTAAGCCTCGCTATTAGATAGGGTTTCTATCTGTTTGATAGCTTCATCTTCTATTGTCTTTGCGAAAATCTTTGTAAACTCATTCATATCTCATTTCTTTTTATTTGTTAAACTTATCGCCTTGGTGATGCGGTGGTCTTTTTTACCAACAAAACCATAGCATATTTTGTACTCAAAATCTCTTAATCTTCTGTACCAATAATCACTTGCCGTACTTAGATGACGAGCTTGCTTCATTATCTTCTTAGCTAATCTAATCTTCATACACCAACTAACTTTCCAATCAAACGATGTTCGTGCTTATCGAAAGTAATTCCATACTTGAACATTTCTTCAAAAAGCATAAGACGCTCCTCGTTGGTAGCCAACCGAGTAGATTTCTTTTTATCCTCGGTCATTGTGAAATGAGAGCCTACCATTAAATTCTTATATTCCTTATGGAGATAAAGATAACAGAACAGATTATGATATTCTGGTTTCCAACACTTACATAACACAATCCAATTATTATTTATCACAACTATATTGCCTTCAGCAACAATATCTTCAAACATATTATTTTCCATACGCTACTTCTTTTTACGACAAGGGCAACTCTCAGCGTGGATAACGCAAACTCCGTGTTTCGTGTCCACTACCAGATAATCATGCTCTTCTTCTGTAATTAGAGATATACCAACTCTCTTTGCAGGTTTATTGCTATTAGCAAATGAGCGAATGCCCTCAAATATCAATGCACCTACAAGCAAACACAAGACGAACCAAACGGCTGACTTGATTAAGTTTAAAATCTTATTCTTCATACGCTACTTCTTTTTATCTCCAAATAATACGTGTCTTCGATAAGGGAAGAAATAGCAACATTCCCCTGGATACCACCAACTAGGAGCATCCTTCATACATCTACGACATAACGCTATATTCTTCTCAGCTTTTATGTTGTCACGTTCAAACTTTCTTCGTTCTCTTCTTGAAAGAGGAGGATAAGGATAAGTCTCTTCCTTAAAAACCTTTGTGGCTAAAGCATTCAGTCTTTGAACTACTTTTTCTAATATCTTTTTTATCATACGCTACTTCTCCTTTCCGTAATACTTCTCTGATAAGCCATTGAATCGCTCATAGTTAGGCAGCTTGGGAGAGATTTCAAACTTCATCGTTCTCACATCATACCCTCTATCAGTCATTTCTTTGATAAACTCTTTGGTGAAGACCTTATCGAAGAGATAATGAGCATCTGTTTGTGTCATAAACCCTAGAGGATGATAAGCACCAATGCAGTTCTCTTTCTTATCCCAATATGCCGTTAGCTTTTCTTTCTTTTTAAGTCTCATACGCTATCTCTTTTTATCCATCCATCGCATAACATTATAATAGGAACTATCTTTGTAACTTTTTAATGTTACATCAAAATTACCATCTTTAAAGTATTCGGATAAATCACCTCTCCAATAACCATTTATGAGTTCCTCTCGTATGGTACTTGCAGTTTCATTAATACAACGCTTAATGAGTTTCTGCTGTTCAGCATTCTTGTTGTAATGAAAGAGTGAATACGATGCTCTTTTGAGCCATTTCCACCACTTTGATGTGAACTTCTTTACTTCTATCTTTTCGGGAAGTTCCTCTCTTTTCGTGTGCATATCAATGAGCTTGTTATACTCTTCTATGCTAATTGTTATTTGTCTTTCCATACGCTACTTCTTTTTATCGAATTTATTACCAACAATTGACCATTCAGAACAGTGAGCAATAGCTGTAAAAGAAAAATTAATATTCCCAGTAACATCTGAACATTTAAAACCACATAAAGAATCATCCCATTTTACTGTGGCTACCCTTTCAAAGTGTGGGCTACTTATAATATCACCTTCCCAAATCTCATTTCCTTCACAATCTTTCAACCCTGTGAACATACAGACTGTAGAAGGGTCAACGTCAGTTATACCATCTTTTATATGGTCTCCTCCTATACATACCCTATTCCCAAGACGTACTAAATCGCCCTCAAACCATTTTCCTGAGTTGAGCTGCTTAGCCTTGAATTTTATGTTTTTTATTTTCATAAGCTATTCATATAAAATTGTTATTATTTTACTTTTATCTACCTTCAATATAGCTTCTTTTGCTTTATTAATCGAAGAAAACAAATAGTCTGGGCAAAGGTTATATGCGCCATAGTCCCAATAATGGATAAGTCCAAATAACAATGAATGTCTTTTATCTACACGATAAGCAAGGATTGGATTATCCTCAGAATCGTAATGTATGCCTTTAACAGCCTTACTTTTGCGATACATGTCTACTATTCTATAGGTTGCCATAACTATTTTTTCTTTAAATGTATACACTCTATTAATGACCTCACCCCATCGCACACAGGACAATAGTGTTTACCATCAATCATCTTCCAGTTTGAGAAGTCTTCAATATCAGTACTTTTGTCGTGGAATAGTGCAGAGCAAGTATCTGTACCTTCAAATACTTCTCCGCATCTATCGCAAACAATCTGATACATTGTAATCGGTCTATACATAAGCTATTCTTCTTTAAGTTCGACTGGCTCATCGCTCCAAGACAATTCTCTTCCTATGAGTTTTTTAATGCTACCTTTTGGAAGTTGAAAACCATAAGCTCCATGTCTATCTTGTGGTAACCAATAATTATGTTCGATACAATCACCAGCCCACATATCAGGCTTGTAGTTGAATATCCATTCTCCGATATAATCTACTGCTACAAATGCCATAACTATTCCTCCGTTTTTATATAAGGACAAACAACTACCTTTCGATAGTGCTTACATTCATCCTTGTAATCGCAAAAATCACAAAAACAATACGCCATACTATTCCTCCACTTCTACGCCAAATGGAGTGCCATCGGCAAAGGTATAGTCTCTTAATACCTCCTTGTAGTTATAAGGTTTATCTTCAATACCTATGAAAAAAAGTTTCCCAAGAGCCTTGCATACTAAAAACTTTTGTGTGTCCTTATCCTTCACCCACCCAAACGGCTGATGCTTTTGCATCTCTGCCCAGCACTCTTCTGCGTCCTTAAATGGGCGAAACTTTACCTCTGGCTTAATACGATACTCTGTATTATTCCAGTACTCAATCTCTTTTATTTCCGTCCAATCATTCGGAACATCTGTACCTTCTACGGCACTCGGTTTTGTCCTACACTCAATCACTCTTCCTTCAGCATAAGCTTGCAGAATAGGATAAAATTCTTTAGCTTGATTTCTGTTCATACTCAATCCTCCAACTCTTTAATTGCATCATGCAAATTGACAATCGCTTTTTCAAGTTCTTTCTGTCTGCCTTCTATTACCTTTGTCTTTTCATCAAAGATAGCAGAACAGGCATATACAGAAGCAACTTGCATTACAGCATATTGTATTTTCTCAATAGCTTTTTCTTTACTCATTGCTTATTATTCTCTTCTTTTTACCCTCTCCCTTTTGCAGGAGAGGGTGGTTAGTTACTTAGATGGCTCAGTATACGATACTGGCTCCCAAACATCATAAGCTGTCAGTAAAACTGGAGCGATAATAGATGGGGCGAAGATGATAGATGCTACAACATCTGGAGCATTCAACTCGTAGTTAACACCTTCTACTTTGTTTTCCTTACTAGCCCAGCCATAAGGCTTTGCTGTAATCGTAGAGCCATCTTTCTTTTTAAAAGTCTTCTCGCTAGAGCAAGAAGCGAACAAACTTGCAACGACTAAGGCTGCTAAAATAATCTTTTTCATATTACTTCTATTTATATCCTTTGCGGATGGTTAGTTACTAAATCTCATCAAACTCTTTCTGAAATCTCTGTTTTGTTTCATTCAGAAGCTGCTTGAATTTTGTTTTAAACTCTTCATCACACTCAGAAAGCCCATAAATAGCATCAGCAATACTACTACGCATTGATTTTGGAGACAAATTTAAGAGTTCATTTACTTTAGGAATTAAACTCTTGGCTAAGATATTTGCTCTTTCTAATTTTTCTGTATTCATGTTACTTTTTATTTATATCCATTACAGGATGGTTATTACTCTACTACTTTCTCAAGGGAAAAATAATCAATTCCCCAAGCTTCATTTACGTCTTTGTAAGGTTCTCCGTTTTTCTTTATTTTTCGGATAAAAAAATGAACCTTGACTTCATTCTTGTCAAGAGACATGGCACTTTTTAGTTGTTCTATGATAAAGATATTGCCATCTTTATCTTTTACCTTGTCACCTTTCTGAAAAGGTAACAAACTAAGGAAGTCGTTCATTATACCATTCTGCTTTTTGCGAAGCTCTGATATTTGTGAATCCATCATCTTTAAACGACCTTCTACATTTTGTAATTTGTTGTATAATTCTATTTCTGTCATATTACTTATATTTTAGTGCCCGAAGGCGGTTAATACTTTGTGATTTCAAATTGGTCGTAAAGCGGTGATTTCTTAACATGAGGTATAGAACCCAATCCGTTGTTACCTGTTACTATCACTATCTCCATATCACCTTCATTATCACAAAGGTCTTGGAGTTGTTGAATAAATTCACTTATAAGCATTTTATTATATTTTTATGCCCGAAGGCGTTAGTTATTAATAATATATGTTAAGATAGCACTACCTATGATGGAAAATATTATTATTATTCCCCATATAGCGCATCCTAACCCAGCTTCTTCGTCTCTTCTTCTTGCTTCTTCTGTCATATCATTATATTTTTAAGTTACTATCTATATGCAAGGCATATAATAAATGTTGGAGTTCGTGAACATAGGTAAATTCAAAACGGAAATAGTGATTACATTCATTTATATAGCTCCAATCTCTAAGATTTTCACATTGACAGATTTGTAAGTCACCATAAGTCATCCTATCAAGCTCGTCCCATTTATCATCTAGTTCCTTGGAAAACTGATAGCCACGCTCTTCGCTGCCAACGTAAGACCAGCCTATGGATTTATTCCATCCATTCTTCTCTAGAATCTCTGGAGTGAGAGGAATCGGAACAATATTATCCTTATCAGCATATTGAATTTCTCCGTTTGGGAACTTGATTTGATATGAGAGTGCTTCATTTTCGTTTTCCGTACCAATTACCTCAACGATATATTTCTTTATACCTACATATACAGAGACCAAATCTCTTGGAATGTATTCTAACTTATCCATAGCTTAGTCCTTTTTATTAACGAAATCCTCATATTCACCTATCGTGATTTCATTGAAATCAGAGTTGCACTTCTCGGCTCGGATGCCATCATCAAAGTAAACGAAAATGCGGTCTTTGTGACGGAGTAACTGAGTAATAGAGAAACGGCTAGCTTGAGAGACTTCTATATTCAGTTCCTTCATTACCTTGAAATGGTTAGCAACTGATTTATAGGAGAGAAGAACGGAGGCTATTGCCTTGCCTTGCTTACTACGCTTGTTAGGCGCAATAGCTACATAGTAACCGTCTTCCAATTTTACACCATCTATCTTCTTCCACAACTTCTTATCTAGCGTATCGTAACGCTCAGAAAGAACCCATATAGCGGTAATCTCGTACACTCTTGTGAGAGTTCTGTTAGGCTGATAGCCCTGATATTTTTCAAATTCGAAACCTACGGCTTCTTCAACTCTTTTCATGTAGGCTTGATGCTCTTCAAATTCTGCATCGAGAATACTCTTAATGTATTCATAAGCCTTTGTCCCTTGTTTTGCTTCGTACAACATATCTCTTTACTTTTTACGATGATTAAACTTTTTGATAGCATCCTTCTTAGAAGCTGCCATAATCTTAACTCCCTTGATGGTGAACTCATGCTGTGCCTTTGGCTGACACTTCTGTCTATCAGATGGAACGCTGCCATAGCCATTATTTGGTCTATGATATTCCATACCAAAAGGATTACCATAATAGCTGACAGCAGATAAATATGCCATCTGCATTCTAGTCAAATTTATGAATGTTTCGCTCATACGCTTTACTCCTTTACTTCTTTAAAGATTACATTCTTTTTATCTGAACGATATTTAGGAAGACACTTCAATCCAAGTGGAGCTGCGCCACAATAGCCAGCCACTCCTTTAAAGAAGCATCCTTCACAAGTGTCATGTTCAACAGCTTCAAGAATAATAGTTACTCTTTCGCCTACTTTAATCTCGTTCATTCTTTGCCTTTTACAATATTGTACACTTGTTTTAACTCATCTGTTGATAAGCGTTTGAAATCAAAAGAACAGATAGCGTAGATGAGAGTCTCACGAAGATTCTCTTCTTTAATATCTGATATTTCCTTTTCTGTAGGAACAGATATACTCTTCCTACTCCAGCTATCGCCACCGCATTGCCAGCCCGAATCTCTTCTAAATCTAGCGTTATTAACAATAATTTGAGTCTTTGTCACTTTATCAACCTTGGCGATACGTCTGCGATACATACCTCTAACTAGTACATCATCACCAACAACCAAATCTTTAAGCTCTTTCATTGCTTTCTCCTTTCTTTTTATCTACATATTTATCCACTTCCTTACCGAAAGTATCATTGCAGTCTGGACAGTAAAACTTTCCGTCAATTAACTGCCATCCACGTTCTTGCATTAAAAAATATACGTTAGACTTATCGCTCCAAGCAACTATATCTCCACCATTATTTTCTAATCGCCTACCACAGCCGTCACAGATGCCTTCGTACATTGTTACCTTTCTAATCATTGTTCACCTCCTTTCGTAATCAAGTCAAACAACTCATCTACGAATATCCAATCAGACAATCGGAACATATAGACTTGCTCTTCCCACATTTCTTGATATGTATTGCAAGTAGTCTTATCGAGCATAGCGTTCATGTTGTAGAGCTTTCTATTACAGAATATTCTTGAGAAAGCAAGAACCTCTCCGTTGTCGTTACGTGGAACTTCGCTAGCAGGGTGAAGCAATCCCTTTAATAGCTCATTGATACCCCACTTAGCACCTTCTTTGAAGCTATCTTTGCCTCTAAGACAAATCATTTCTTCCTCAACCTTGCCACTATTGTATCTAGCATACTCTGTCTCAATATGCTTATTAGCAGCAGCTTCTATTTTCTTATCGTCTATCATAATCAAATTGTTTTAAGAAAGTTGTAGAAATATTCAACAGCTTCCATTATTGTGTTAAATGTCTTATCTAAGGAACTTTGTATACCATCTTTTTCAAAGGTAATATGAAGTTCTACTTTATCTGTCTCCCAAGTAGCTTTGCTAATTCTCTAGTATCGGAGGTTATCACTCTTAACTACTTGATTAAAGTCGATTGAAGGAACAGATTTCTTACTGCCTATTAATTTCTTTATATCCATATCAACCTTCCACGTCTTTAGTTGTACCTAACAATGATTCATTGCCGATGTAAGGAATACATTGATTCCAACCACAACCATTACAACAATAATAAGAATCGCTATCTTTATAGCCAAACAAGCTTACTTGCCATGCTTGGCTTTCAAAGTCTCTGATAAGCACCTTATCAAATGGTTTTAGCTCAACCTTTGGCTTCAAATCAACAATCTGCTTCTTCTCAGCATCCCAAGCCTTGCCTTTCTTTTCGAGAGCATCAAAGAGCTGCTGCTTCTCTTCTTCTGTAGCAAATCTATACTCTTCAGATGATTCCACCTCATCGTCAAACAATAATCCAACCATTTCATTTAGAGAAACATAGAAACAAAGGGTATGTTTATAAATCTTTCGGCATATTGTTACTGATTTTCCATATACCACTATATCCCCATCCTTGAACTCAAGCTGCTTTTCAATCTCCAAAGTTTCAAGGTTGAGTTTACCGCCCAAACGTTCCTCAATGGTTTTGATGTAAGTCTGAGCAACATCATCGGTTGCTTTCTCAAATACAGAAGTTAATATTTTGGTTTCTTCTTTATTATAATCTTCTTCGTCACATTCTTTCCAAAGATAATGCTTACCTTTAAATCTTGTGTAGGTATCATCCTCAAACTTTTCAAATATAATATACACGTTATCTTTACTCACCAGTACATCGCCCTTCTGCCAACCGAACTTGCGCCAATCACGCATTTCCTTTGAAGGAAGGAGAATCTGTAAACCATCAAAACATCCTCTTACAGTACCAAATTCGGAATAACCACGATGGCAAGTAGTATTATTATCAGTCTCATTCGTGCACCAAACTACTGTTTCTGTATCTGTAGTACTGATGGTATCTAACTCTACATCTATATTATATAACAAGTCATATAACTTAGTTTCTTGCGGCTTATTCTTTAGGATTTCCGTTATGTTTATTTTTGTCTCCATATTACTTCACTCTTTTAAATTGAACATTCTTTCCGTCTTTTCTCTCGATTGCGGCACAATAAATATCTTTGCAGATATTTTCATAAATATTGCTGCTTATCTCGTCAAAGAAGCAACCATTACATTCTTCTGTCTCGCTTTCAACCACCTTCAAGACGATTTCTGAGCCTATAGGTAAATCTTCCATACGCTTAATTTCTCATTATGTGACATTTGATAACCTTATGAACCATATTTGGCTGCGATTCATTGAAATTCTTAATGAACTGACGCTCCATTTCCTTTGGGAAGATGGGCTTTATCGGCTTCGGCATAGTGAGAATAGCTTGAATCTTTGCCCCCCCATCCAAAGTAAGCAGACATCTACGACTAATTTTCTCAAATAACATTTTTGTATCTCCTATATTTAAACGTTAAACAAAATCTTAGTTTTTTATAATCTAATTATATACCACGATAGAAGCGAAGCGAGCCGAAGGCGAGCCTTCCATTACCTCATAGGTATTAGCATACACCCTACAGACTACCCCTCCCTTGATATAAGTATAGTTATTGAGTATCATATCCTTTATATAGTCAATAGAGGATAAAAAACGTTTTTCTATGTTTCTGTATTTGCATAAAATCTCGTTTTTGACCGCGAATTTTACCAAATCAAAAGCTTTTTGTACGCTTACGCTTAACTTCTCAGCTATATACTTATATGATATACCATTCTCTCTAAACTTATCGCCGTAGCCAAAACGATTACAAACCTTCTTAGCCGCCTTCAACTCTTTTAAGCCTTTAGGGTGCTTAGACTGCTGAATCATTTGCTTAGCGTAATTCTTTCGATTCTGTACATCAATGATAAGCATAGCAGATAAGGTATCTTCTATGAACTTTACATTCTGTGCATAGGCATTCTTTTTAGAATCATTCCTTGAAATAAACTCGATATTAGGAACGAGGACGTTCCTGTGAGAGGTATGACTTTTTAGAGACTTGAAGACGAGGCAACGATTATTCTTGCCCGTGAACTCAACCAAGCCCAGAGCCTTCAATGTATCAATACGCTTGCGGACAGCACAGGCACTTACTCCCGTGATTTCGTGAAGCTTATTGATGCTCCATCTTTGCACGGCAGAAGACTTGACCCTTGTCTTAATGAAAAGGGAAAATGCAATTGCCTTCCTTAGTTCGGGATTGCAATACATATCGTTCAATATCTTTCTGCGTATCTCCATTTTACAGATGCTTTAAAAAGTCAAGAGCAGCAAAGAAATGGGGATTCTCTGCTGCTCCGTATTTAGTAGCCTTGCGGCTCACGTAAATCCAAAATCTTACACTTTAGAAAGTTCCCCATAAACTCGCTAAGTGATAGTGTTCTATCTTAAACACACCGCAAAATTAATAAAAATCTGTCAAATAACCAACTTTTCTATTAATAAATTTAAAATAATTAATAGTTTCTATTCGCTTTTTAATAGATTTTTATAACTTTGCATTATATTTTCTATTAATAACCAAATAATAAGTAATAGCGTATGATATACAATCAATATCAGCAGTACGAACTCTCCGACCGCATCATGCAAGCGGTATGTGAGGTAGGCAAGGTTACGTTCATGGAACTTTGCTCTGCGGTGAAGACCGTCAAGCTCAACACCCTTAGAGGATTATATTGCCTCATAAGCCGTGATTATTGCATTCACCCCGACCGCTCGGCTCGCCTACTCTGCCGTACCAGAGCAAACGTAATCAACCAAGCACGAAAGTATATGCAATACGTTCAGTCAAAGGATAAGTACACCTTATCTATATATAACCAAATCGTAGAACTCTTAAAAAGTAACAAAGCATGAAAAGAACAGATTATGAGCTTACCCTGCCCGACCAGCTCTTCCCAACGGACAATGACCTAGAGATTCCGACACTCGATATTGATATGCAAGCAAAGGAGTGTCAGTCACCCTTCCTTTGCTTCGGCGAACAGAAGAGAACCTTCAACCTCAATGGTGAAGGCTCTTTGCACTTCTATACCGATGATTACCGCTTCTCAGCTATCTACGAGCACCCTGAGAAGATATTGCAGCATCACCCTGCCGTTATCGTTGAGCCGAACTTCTCCCTATATAATGAAATGCCCGTATCTTTCGGCTTGCAGGCTATCTACAAGAAACGCTGGATTGCCCGTTGTATGCAAGGTAAGGGTATCGGTATCTTCGTTGACCTCAACGTTGCGCAGAAGTTCTATCGCCTCAATATGATTGGCGTACCTCGTGGATGGCGTGCCTTCGCTACCCGTGGATATTCGGATAGACTGAATAACCTCGCCTTTGAGTATTCCATTGCAAGCGATTGGGCAGAGGGCAAAGAGCCGCTATTTGTTATCTACGGCGGCGGTGCTGAGTGTCGGCGGTTCGCCCAGACCCATAGAGGTTGCATCTACATCAACCCCGTTGTTACTACAAAGAAGCAGCTTGCCGCCTTGCAGAAGATTCACGAAGGTGTTGCCTTTATCGGAGAAGAGTTCTCTGTTAAGGCGCAGCTTGATAAGCTCACCCCTTTCTCCAAGCAGATTGAGGATTTCCGAACAGATAATGTCTCTAAACAGATTGAGGAAAAGTAAGATTGTTTATGCGAGATATGGCATTTATTTGCTGTATCTCGCTTTCTTTTGTATCTTTGCATCAGCAAAACGGAAATTGTGGAATATAGGTTCTGAAGTGTCATAACAATATGTATTAGTTAAGATTTGGTTAAATGAAAATAATAGTTAGTTATTAGTCTATAAGCAGCCGCCTGTGATAGGTAGCTGCTTTTCTTATATATAATAGGTATAATATTTTATGATAACTTCAAAGGCTACTCATTATATGGGTAGCTTTTTTATTTGTTTACACGCAACCTATTATTTTCTATTAAAACCCGAATAATCTCCGTAACTTTGCAAATAATAATTATTAAATAATAAAATTATGGCAAGAGAAAAGAGAATCTCACAGAACCCATCCATCGCAAAGGATGAGCTTCTTGTAAAGCTGGGGTTTCGTGAAATGATTGACATTACAAAGCTCCTCTATAATGAGG
>ENA-UERC01001339-UERC01001339.1-human-gut-metagenome-genome-assembly--contig:-NODE-1339-length-14669-cov-4.491502_pt1 | contig 14669 bp, 5 predicted proteins | sample MGYA00242955_ERZ507955 | MGnify/ENA primary metagenome ERZ507955 (study PRJEB26167, sample SAMN06115394) | human gut metagenome | host: Homo sapiens | place: China:Hubei | collected 2016-04-27 | study... | reverse complement strand
GTCGTCCCGGGTGCTGGCCGAAACGGGAGGGCTGGCGGAGTTTACCCTGGACAACGGGGGAAAGCTCCTGACCATGCGGCGGGTTTTGCAGGAGCTGGCGCCGGAGCTGCGGGTGTTCGGGCGGCCCAGTCAGCGGGCGTCGTTTCTGCGGCAACTGACGGACCTGATGGAGGAGCTTTACGCCTATGAGATCGGGCCCCGGGACCTCTATGCACATGTAGAGGACCTGGAGGGCGCTATGGGCGATAAGCTGCGGGATATCGCGCTGCTGTATGCGGCGTATGACGCCCGGCTGCGCAACGGAGACATGGATGCCCGGTCCCGGCTCCAGAAGCTCCGGGAGCATCTGGAGCACAGCGACTATCTCCGGGGCTGCGATGTGTATCTGGACGGGTTTTCCTATTTCAACCGCCAGGAGGAGAGCATATTGGAGCTGGTGCTGCGGCAGGCCAGCAGCGTTACCGTGACCCTGCTGGGGGACCGGGGCAATGAACAGCTGTTTCAGAATGCTCTGCGCCAGCGGATGCGCCTGGAGCGCATGGCCCGGCGTGTGGGGCAGAGTATGGAAGTCCTGTGGTGCGAAAAGCAGGGGAGCGGCCCCTTGGATCACCTGGAGCGGCACTTTTTTGGCCGGGAGACGGCCTATGAGGGCCAGGCGGAGGGAATTCGCCTGTATCAGGCCGCCACGGCCTTCACCGAGGTGGAATGGGTGTCCCAGCAGCTGAGGCAGCTGGCGGCAGAGGGATACCGCTGGCGGGATATGGGCGTGTGCGCCCGGAATATGGAGGTTTATGGCCCACTGCTGGAGAGCGTGTTCCGCCGGGACGGCATCCCGGCCTATATCAGCCGCCGCAGCGATCTGCTGGAAAAGCCGCCCATCACCATGCTGTTGGGAGCCCTGGACGCCGTTACCGGCGGCTTTGACCGGGAGGACGTGTTCCGCTGCCTGAAGACCGGCCTGGGGGGCATTTCCCCGGATGAGTGCGATATCCTGGAGAATTATGTGATCGTGTGGGATATCCGGGGCGGCATGTGGCTGCGGGAGGGCGACTGGACCGCCAGCCCCGACGGCTACGGACGGGAGATGACGGAGACTGCCGCCGCACGGCTGCGGCAGGTCAATGGTGTCCGGCGGCGGGTACGTCTGCTGCTGGAGCCCCTGTATCAGGGGATGAAAACGGCATCATCCGCAAGGGACAAGGCGGAGTGCCTGTACACATTTTTGCAGGAGGCCGGTGTACCCCAGGCCCTGGAGGAAACCGCCGGGAAGCTGCTGGCAGAGAACCAGCCCCAGCTGGCGGAGGAATATGTGCAGCTGTGGGAGATATTCTGCGGGGTGCTGGACCAGCTTGTGGAGATCCTGGGGGACACGGAGCTGACGGGTGAGGAGTTCGCGCGGCTGCTGCGGCTGGTGCTGACCCAGTATAGCGTGGGTACCATTCCTGCCACCCTGGACCAGGTGAAGGTCAGCGAGATCACCCGCAACGACCGGCACCGGGTAAGGTGCCTGTTCCTGCTGGGGGCCAACGACCACGTGCTGCCTATGCCGCCCAGCGGCCACGGCCTGCTGGACCCGGAGGACCGGGAGACCCTGCAGCAGCGGGAGATCCTGCTGTCGGACGCCGTGTTTGACCCGCTGGACAACGAGCTGCAGAATATTTACGCGTGCCTGGCCCAGCCTACGGAGCGGCTTACCGTCAGCTGGCCGGTGGGAGACATCAGCGGCGCTCAGCTGCGGCCCTCCTTTGTGGTGCAGCGGATGGAGAAGCTGTTTCCGGACCTGCACGTCCTGCGGGAGGACGGGGCCTACCGGCGGATGCTGCCTGCCACGGCTCTGGAGCTGGCCGGCAGCGACAGGGCGCTGGAGCGGTATTTCCGGCAGCGGGGAGGCTGTGACCGGGTGCTGGATGCCATGGACCGGGGCCGCGCCCTGGGCCGGGGACGGCTGTCGCCGGAGGCGGTGCAGGCCCTGTATGGGCGGTCCCTGCACATGTCGGCCTCCCGGATGGACCAGGTGAAGCGGTGCCACTTCGGGTACTTCATGCAGTATGGCCTGCGGGCCAGGGAGCGCCGTCCGGCGGGCTTCGAAGCCCCGGAGATCGGCACGTTCATCCACTATTTATTGGAAAATGTGGCCCGGGAGGTAAAGAACCGGGGCGGCTGGAGCCGGGTGGAGCGGGAGGAGCTGCGCCGCCTGGTCCGGGAATACATAGACCAATACGCCCGGGAGGAGATCGACGGCTATCGGGAGAAAAGCGCCCGGTTCCGGTATCTGTTTTCCCGGCTGCGGACGGCGGCCTGCGCCATCGTGGAGGACATGGCCGGGGAGCTGGCCCAATCGGATTTTTCCCCGGTGGCCTTCGAGCTGGGCTTCGGCGGCCGGGACGGGCAGCTGCCCGCCGTTACCGTCACCGAGGGAGATGAGACCCTGTCCGTCAGCGGCAAGGTGGACCGGGTGGACGGCTGGCTCCACGACGGAAAGCTGTATCTGCGGGTGGTGGACTACAAAACCGGGAAAAAAGCCTTTGACCTGTCGGACCTGCGGTACGGCCTGGGCATTCAGATGCTCCTGTACCTGTTCACTCTGGAGAAGGAGGGCCGCAGCTATTTCGGCTATCCCATCGTGCCGGCGGGGGTACTGTATCACCCGGCCCGGGAGGTGATCCTGAAAAAGGACCGGGGCATCCAGCCGGAAAAGCTCCAGGCTGCCCTGCAGGAGGAGCTGCGCCGCAGCGGCATGGTGCTGGCGGACCCGGAGGTGCTGCGGGCTATGGAGCACAGCGCTCTGGAAGCACCCCATTATCTGCCCATTCGGGTGAAGAAGGACGGCTCCATTTCCGACGGCATCGCATCGGCGGAGCAGCTGGGGAAGCTGGGCCGGTATGTGGAGGTCCTGCTGCACCAGATCGCCAGAGAGATCGGTTCCGGCAATATTGACGCCGACCCGGTGGCACGGGGACCCCAGGAGCGGGCCTGCGACCGCTGCGATTTTGCTGCGGCCTGTGCCTTCCAGGAGGGCCGGGGCGGCGATCGGGTGCGCTATATCAGGACTGTAAAGCCGGAGGAATTCTGGCAATTCGTGGACGCGGAAAATGGGAAGGAGGGGAGCACATGCCGCTGACGCCGCAGCAGGAAACAGCCGTATATGACCGGGGCGGAAGCCTTCTGGTGTCCGCCGCCGCAGGCTCCGGCAAGACGAAGGTTCTGGTGGAGCGCTTGTTTTCCTATATGGAGCAGGAGGGCTGTCAGGTGGACGACTTCCTGATCATCACCTATACCAAGGCCGCAGCGGCGGAGCTGCGGGGCAAGATCGCCCAGGAGCTGACCCGCCGGGTGGCGGACCGGCCCGGGGACAGCCACCTGCGGCGGCAGATGCTGCGGGTGTATCAGGCGGACATCAAAACCGTGGACGCCTTCTGCGCCGGACTTCTGCGGGAGAACGTGCACCTGCTGCCCCCGGTGGAGGAGCACAGCCTGACCCCGGATTTCCGGGTGCTGGACGAACAGGAGGCCATGCTGCTGCGGCGGCGGGTGCTGGACCGGGTATTGGAGGATTTTTACGCCCACATCGAGGAGGACGGCAACGCCCGCCAGCTGGCGGAGACCCTGGGAGCCGGACGGGATGACCGGGCGCTGGAGGCCCTGGTGCTGGACCTCCACGAAAAGACCCAGAGCCACCCGCATCCCCTGCGGTGGCTGGAGCAGCTGCGGCAGGGCTGGGAGGTCACCCCCCAGGAGCTGGCGGACACCGGCTGCGGCCGGTATCTCATGGAGGACGCCCTGCGCCGGGCGGACTTCTGGGCCCGGCGGCTGACCCGGGCCGTGGAGGATATGGCGGACTATCCCGCCGTGTACAAGGCCTACGGTGACCGGTTTCTGGAGGTGGCCCAGGGCCTGGAGGCCCTGCGGGACAAGGCGGAACAGGGCTGGGACAGCCTGGGACAGGCGGTCCCCGTATTCCGCCGGATGGGAGCCGTCCGGGGCGATGAAAACGCCGCCTGCCGGGACCGGTCCAAGGCGGTGCTGGAGCAGTGCAAAAAGGTATTGAAGGACATCCAGGCCACCTTCTCCGTGCCAGAGGAGGAGCTGCTGGAGGACCTGCGCCAGATGGCCCCGGCCATGCTGGCCCTGCTGCGCCTGACGGCACAGTTTACCCTGCATTATCAGGCGGAGAAGGTCCGGCGCAACGTGATGGACTTTTCCGACCAGGAGCACTATACCATCGACCTGCTGACCGACGGCCAGGGACGGCCCACGGAGCTGGCAAAGCAGGTCTCCTCCCGCTACCGGGAGGTGATGGTGGACGAATACCAGGACAGCAACCAGGTGCAGAACTGCATTTTCCGGGCCCTGTCCGGGGAGGAGCGACGGCTGTTCGCCGTGGGCGATGTGAAGCAGAGCATTTACCGGTTCCGGCTGGCGGATCCCACCATTTTCCTGGAGAAATACCTGTCCTACCGCCCGGCGGCGGAGGCGGAGGAGGGCCAGCCGCGAAAGGTACTGCTGAGCCGGAATTTCCGCTCCCGGCGGGAGGTGCTGGACGGCACCAACTTTGTGTTCCGGGCCATTATGTCCCGGGAAATGGGGGAGATGGACTACGGCGACGACGAGCAGCTGTATTTCGGCGCGGAGGCGGCGTACCCGCCCCGGCCGGGCATGGAGCCGGAGCTGCACCTGATCAGCGTGGAGAATACGGAGGAGGAAACCTTCGACCGCACGGAGGTGGAGGCCCGGTTTGTGGCCCGACGCATCCGCCGGCTGCTGGACCAGGGCTTCCCGGTGCAGGGAGAGGACGGACAGCCCCGGCCTGTGGAGCCGGAGGATATCGTCATTCTCATGCGATCTCCCCGGGCGCGTCTGGCGGCCTATACGGCGGCCCTGCGGCGGGAGAACATTCCCTGCACCAGCGGGGAGAGCGAGGCGTTTTTCAGCACCCTGGAGGCGGCGGTGATGGTGTCGTTTTTGCAGATCATCGACAATCCGCGGCAGGATGTGCCGCTGATCGCCGTGCTGCGGTCGCCGCTGTTCGGCTTTTCCCCGGACCGGCTGGCCCAGATCCGGGCGCTGCTGCCGGAGGGAGACTACTATGACGCCCTGTGCCTGGACGAGCATGAGGACACGGCGGCCTTCCGGCAGACGCTGGACGGTCTGCGGCTGGCCGCCCGGGACATGACGGCGGACCGGCTGCTGTGGAAGCTCTATACCCAGTGCCACGCCATGGCGGTGTTCGGGGCCATGGAGGGCGGCGCGGTCCGGAAGGAAAACCTCATCGCCCTGTATACCTACGCCAGGCAGCAGGCGGCGGCAGGTCGGGGCGGCCTGTTTGACTTCGTGACCCAGCTCCACGACCTGCTGGAGGAAGGACGTCAGCCGCCTATCTCCACCCAGGCCACCGGCAGCGGCGTGCAGATCATGAGCGTCCATCGGTCCAAGGGACTGGAGTTCCCGGTGGTGATCCTGGCGGACCTGCACAAGCGCTTCAACGCCGACGACTTCCACCGGCCGGTGCTGGTGCATCCCCAGCTGGGGCTGGGCACCGAGCGGGTGGACCGGCAGCGGCGGATCCGGTACGATACCGTTACCAAATCCGCCGTGGCGGCGGCCCTGACCCGGGAGAGCAAGGCCGAGGAAATGCGCATTCTGTACGTGGCCCTGACCCGGGCCAAGGAGAAGCTCATCTGCGTGGACTGCATGTCCCACGCCCGGAAACGGGCGGCGGACCTGGCGGTGCTGGCGGAGATGCCCGCGCCGCCGGAGGCGGTGGCCGGGGCAAAATGCCCCGGGGACTGGCTGCTGCTGCCGCTGCTGTGCGCCCCGGAGGGGGAGCCCATCCGCCGCTGGGCGGAGACGGAGCCACAGACCCTGACAGGCGCCGGAGGCGGATGGCAGGTGCAGGTGTGGGAAAATCCCGTGGCGCCGGCTCTCCGGGAGCGGGACAGCACGCCGGAGGAGGCGCGCGAAAGCGGCCCTGTGGAGGTCCGGGAGCTGGACTATCCCCACCCGGCAGCCTGCCGCATTCCCACCAAGGTCACGGCCACCCAGCTGAAGGGCCGGGAGCTGGATGAGGAGATCGCCCAGGGTACCGTCCGCCGGGTGCGTCAGGTGCAGGTGGAAACGCCGCGCTTTCTGATAGGGGAGCGGCCTTTGTCCGCAGCCCAGCGGGGTACGGCCATGCATCTGCTGATGCAGTATCTGGACCTGAGCGGCCCGGAGCCGGAGAAGCAGGTGCAGGCCCTGCTGGCCCGGCATCTGCTGACGCCGGAGCAGGCGGCGTCCCTGGAGCTGGAGCAGGTGCGCCGGTTCCTGGCCTCGCCCCTGGCGGAGCGCATCCGCCGGGCGGGGGAGGTGTACCGGGAGTACCGGTTCTCCCTGCTGCTGCCGGCGTCGCTGTATGATCCGGAGGCGGAGCCGGAGGATGAGCTGATGCTCCAGGGCGTGGTGGACTGCGCCTTCCGGACGGAACAGGGCTTGGTTATTGTGGACTTCAAAACGGACCGCATCCTGCCCCAGGAGGCTGCCCAGCGGGCGGAGCTGTATCGCCCCCAGCTGACGGCCTACAGTCAGGCCCTGAGCCGGGTGCTGGAAGCACCGGTGGCGGAGCGGGTGCTGTATTTCTTCGGCCCCGGATGCCAGGTGACGCTATAATGGCTTCATCTCCGCTATTTCCGGCGGCGTGTTCGTAGTGGGCCTGGTGCCGGAGCTGTGTCTGCCCAGGGACCCCAAGCGCTATGAGATCCGATAAAATTTGAAATTTTTTCCGGCTTTGCGCCGCAGACTGCTGTCTGCGGCGCTTTTTTTGCCTGCGGCGGAAATGCATCCTATATTTAGCGGACATGAAAGCCGGGCGATTCGCGCAAAGTAACTCTGTCGCCGGCGACAAAATTCAAAAACAGGGGTGATCGCATGTATGAAACGCAAAAAAAGCGACGCATACGCAGGCCGGCCGCATGGCTGCTGGCCGTGCTGCTCACCGGGGCCCTGTGCTGCCAGACGGTATGGGCCGACCAGCGCACCTTGATCCCTGTGGGGAAGGCGGTGGGCATCAAGCTGTTTGCCGATGGCGTGCTGGTGGTGTCTACCTCCAGCGACGGTCCGTGCCCGGCCCGCGACTGCGGCATACAGGAGGGGGACCTGATCGTCAGCTGCAACGGCGAAAGGATCACGTCCGCCGAGGAGCTGCAGGCTCTGCTGCAGGCCGCCGGCGGAACGCCTGCAGCCGTGGGCCTGCGCCGGGACGGCAAAAGCCTTACCGTCACCGCCGTGCCGGTGCAGGCGGAGGATGGCTCCTGGCGTCTGGGCGCCTGGACACGGGACTCTATGGCGGGCGTGGGGACGCTGACCTTCTATGACCCGGACACCGGCGCCTATGGCGCTCTGGGCCACGGCATCACCGATACGGACACGGCCCAGCTGATGCCGCTGTCCAGCGGTTCCATTATAGAGACTACCGTGAAGGCCGTGAAAAAGGGACAGAAGGGCGACCCGGGACAGCTGAAGGGCGACTTCACCGTGCAGCACGATGTGGGCACCGTGTCCGCCAATACCAGCGGCGGCATTTTCGGCACTGTGGCAGAAGGCGGCTTTGTATCCGGCGCGGCACTGCCCGTGGCCCGGCGCAGCGAGGTGACCATCGGCCCCGCTGTTATTTTGTCCACCATCTCCGGAGATGATACCCAGGAATACACCGTGGAAATCGTGCGGCTGTGCCCCGCAAACCGGGATGGCCGGGACCTGCTGCTGAAGGTCACGGACCCCCGGCTGCTGGAGGCCACCGGGGGCATTGTCCAGGGCATGTGAGTGTGTTATAATTGGGACAACACGGGAAAAGCTTGATTTCAAGCGGGTTTCCGGTGCTTGTCCAACTTTTCATTGACCACGAAAACAGGACCACATTCTGCGCAGATGTGACGGATAAAATTGGCTTAGCCTTCTGCTGGCAGTGATGATGCTCGTATCAGCAGTGCCCTTCTTCCCGGTGACGGTCGATGCAGCAGATGGCACGGTGGAGGTTTCTACCTGGGCGGAGCTAAAAAAAGCGCTGGACTACACGACAAAATGCTCGGTGGTGAAGGTGGTTAAGGACATCGAAACAAAGTCTCTGAACGGACACACCGGTCTGCATCAGGACAACATCATCTTCATGACGATGGCCATGGACAAGGTGCTGGATCTGAACGGACACACCGTCAATGCGTATGCGAAATACTATTCGGAGGTTGCGCAGGGGTATCTGATCAATATAAGTCATAAGGATGCCCGGCTGACCATCCGCGACAGCGTGGGGGGCGGCGCCCTGATCGGCGAGTTTAATCAGGAATTCTACTATGAGTTTATCAATGTGAGTAAAGGTACGCTGGTTATGGAGAGCGGTACAGTCAAGATGCTGTGTCCCTCCAATGATAATCAGTATACGAAGTGCGCCATCGGTGTATCCGGTACGGCGATCTTTAACGGCGGCGAGGTACTGACGCAGGTGACCAATCCCCGGGGCGAGAGGGAGGAGCGGTATCTTTTCCGCCGGCTGCAAGCCATTCGGGGAGAAGCAGGCGGCAGCGTCACCATCAACGGCGGCACCTTCGACCGGGTGGTTCTGCACAGCGCCCCCACGCCGGAGAACCGGGGAAAGTATGAGCTGGTGGTAAACGGCGGTTTTTTCCGGCAGTCCATCGCTCTGATATTGACCGGGGATGTCTATGCCAGCAATTTCGATCATCTGCCCATGCAGATCAACGATGCATATTTCATGCGTACCACCGATAAGCTGGACCAGTGCCGCCTGGTGTTAGGCGGGAAGATGAAAAATTTTTATGACAATAACTGGGATTACGATATACATTATAACGATATTCCGGGCGCGACCCTGGATGATGCGAAGACTATGATGTGGGGCCTGGTGCCGCACCTTATCAGCGAAAACGGCGCGGTCTTCACCGATGTGCACGACGGAAACTGGTATGTGCGGGGCAATATGAGCCGGTCGGTTGAAAACGGCGGGCCGACCATGGCTTTCCAGGGTACGTCGCTGGGTATTCAGGGCGGCATAGTGCGGGTGATCTCCAACGCCTACGGCGTGAAGGAGGTTCTGCTGGACGGCGAGCCCATGGCCTGCGGCGAGCGAGGCTTCAGCGCACCCCAGGTGGATACCACCGCGGAGAGCGAGCATCAGGTGACTTTTGTGATGTATCCGATTTCCCCCATGCTGCGTGTGCTGGGGTACAGCTATTCCAATGATTATTCGACCGGGTATATTCGGATGCTCGTTGATGACGAAACGGGGTATGGCATGGTTCATTATCCCGATGTTCCCGAGTCAGGGAACCAGCCGTTTTCGGTGACTTACTATTTCAATGAATCCAATGTGGACACACTGACCACCATGGAGCTGCAGTATGACCTGATGCTGGAGACCAACGGCGTAAAGAAGCAGGTTACGACCGGCTACAAGGGCGCAAAGGTGGCACGGTGGGTGGATCGGACGAAGGCTATCGACACCATTTATCTGGATATCAGCCAGCCTCTGGTGCAGGGGGATTATACCAGCGGCGCCTTCACTGTGGATGGGAGTGCTCCCTACACCATCGAGGACAGGCAGGGCTACTGGGAACATGAGGATATTTGGGACCTGACCGGAAACGGCAGTGTTCCCGCGATCTTGGGGGATCAGTATTATCGCTTTATCCGTGTGTACCTCAAGGACGGCTATGAGGGGTATAAATTCGATAAGAATTGTGTATCCCTTTGTCCACCGACGCAATGATGAATGATGAAAATCGTTCTGGATATTCGGAGCTGCATCTATGCGCACACCATGGAGCGAATGCTGATGCAAAAATTGGACGATTGCCAAGTTGTGATTTCCGAGTCGCCGGACGCAACCGCCGAGTGGTGCAAAACGCATCGACCGGATGTGCTTTTAATGGAGGTCAAGGCGTATTCGCCATGGATGTTCAAAGAACGAATGGCGATCCGTGACAAGGTAAAACGGAACACGGAAAACTGCCGGGTCATTCTCTTTGTGGATGACGACACAGACGGAGAGTTGACCGAAAAGGTACGGCAGGCAAAGCGCGAGGGTCTGATAGACGCTTTTCTCTTCGGCTCGGTATCCGAAAACTATTTTGCTTCGGTCATCGACAGTGTTTAAATCAGGCAACACAAAAAGCATAAAAATCTTCAAAATAATTATGAGGGAGGAATAATAGTATGACAAAAACGAACAAACGAAGGCGCGTCGCCAGCGTCCTGTTGGCGCTTGTGATGCTGCTCTCACTGATGCCGAGTCTGGAGCTTCCCGCCCACGCCTTTTGGGACGACTACGACGACGGCTTCGATTGTCCTAACTGCGACCATTACCATTTTGGCAGCGAGTATATGTGTGACTGCCTGTTCTGCACCATTGACTGTAACTACGAGTGCTGGGTTGAAACCCATTGTAACGACTGCGGTGTGTGCTTTGGAGACACGCCCTATTGGTGCGAGGAGTGCTATAAATGCGCGGAGTGCATGGAGGACACGCACTGCTCCACCTGCGCCAAGTGCTACATCGGCGAGGATGACCAGCTGTGCGGCGAATGCCATAAGGGTCCCTGCTGCTCCATAACCATCTGCGACTCCTGCGGCTTCTGCGATGACTGCGCAAACGATGACAGCGACCCTATGCACTGCTCACTGTGTAACGCCTGCTTCGGTTCGGTGGACGAGTGCGTGGACGACGATGATACCGGCGTCATCCACTGCATCGATTGCCACACATCCTGCGAACAGTGCGAGGAATGCCTGCTGAACCAGGAGTCCTGCGAGGAATGCGGCCTGTGCCTGGAGTGCTGCCGAGATAACTCCGAGGGCGGCGGCTGCCCGGACGGCGAGACCTGCGTGGAAAGCGCCGAGTGGGACGAGCACATCTGCCAGGGCTGTGACGGCTGGGTCACGGATAAGGAGGACGAGGACGAGTTCTGCGAAACCTGCGAGATGTGCAAGGAGTGCTGCGAGGGCAACTCCGACTGCTCCGAGGGAATGTGCGCAATGGACACGGACTATGCGGATCACTTCTGTGAGGACTGCGGCCTGTGCTTCCACGACAGCGATCCCTGCGAGGACGGCTGCGATCAGCGCTGCAAGGACTGCTGCCGAGATGCCGTAAGCGCTATGGGCTGCGATCATGACGACTGGTGCTTCAGCGACTCTGATTTTGAGGATCATTTGAGGACGGAGCATGCCGGCGCCGGACATACCCACATAGCCTCTGCCACCTGGGAGGCTGACGGAACGCAGCACTGGCACCCCTGCCGCTATTGTGACGATAAAAAGCTGAATACCGCCAACCATGAATTTGACGCCAAGGGCGTGTGCAAGGTCTGCGGCTACATCAGCGGCAGTTCCATCGTCATCAACCGCCAGCCGAGGGGCGTCAAGTGTAAGACCTCTATCTACGATGATTATAACGAAGAGCCGGAAAACGGCCTGCTGTTCTATGAAAATAACCCGGTCACCTTCTCTGTCACGGCAAGAAGCCTGAAAGGCGACGAATTGACCTATCAGTGGTATCGGAAGGATAATGAGAATCCTACGGCGGCGCCATACAAGCTGCCGGAGGATAGGTTTTACACGGGTGTGACGACCTCCACACTGAAGATGCCGGTTTCCACCCAGGCCTGCCAGGAGGACTACTCCTACTACTGCGTCATCGGCAGAAAGGGCGACCCTTCGGACACCATGAAAACGGCGGAGGCAAAGCTGACTGCCGTCCATGCCTACAGCCACAAGCAGGCCGGCGAGATCGTTTACACGGACGACGGCGAGAAAGTTCCGACGTACGCTGTTTTAGTTGAAAAAGATGGGGTCGTCACAGAAGGCAGAGTGGGCGGTGTACGCAAAAGCGAGGGCCACAAGCTCCCGTGCCTGTTTGAAGCAGGCGAATACGAAGCGCATTATATGACTACCGGCTCCAAGGAGCGCATCTTCCCGCATACCTTTGTGCTTGACAGAAGCCTTGACGCGGTAGGCGGCGGCAGAGTTGACATGCTCGTCTGCACCGTCTGCGACTATTTCGTTTTTGTGAAGAGTCACGTCCATGATTACGGCTGGAACTGGGACTACACCGGCTTCGGCAGTATCTATGAGTATACCTTCAACATCGGCGGCTCGACCAAGACGGTGGAGGAGCTCATCATCGAATCCGACTATGCCCACCCCGAAAAGTGCAAGGTTCCCGGCTGCGAGGAGTTCATCATGGTTCCCCATAGCTGGGGCCGCTGGAATGTGGTCAAAAACCCCGATACCGAGGGCGATAAAGGCGGCATGGAGGCTGAATGCAGCATTTGCGAGTACACAAAGACAAAAATCGACAAGGATGATGACGGAGGAGCCGATCAGTGGACAAAGGACACTGCGCTGGTGACGGTGAAAAACGGCCGGGCAACCCGTATGATCGTCAAGCCCGGCGACAAGATCAGGCTTTATCCCGAGGAGAGAACCAGTCAGAAAGCCATCGGCTGGAAGGTGGAGTATCTCCGCGAATACAATGAGTGTGACTTCATCAGCGGTACGGGATTACCTGTTTCTAAAAATTGGAGTGCCAACGAGGCGAAGACCCTGTTCAAGCTGGTGACCAACGGCTCCGCCCTTGAGTGGGGCTGCACGATCCCAGAGTTCAGCGCCATGGGTGCCCCCGGCGGCGGCAGTTTCTTCTTTGAGCCTGTCTATGCAGGCTGTGACCACAGCGGCGGCACCACGGTGCTCAATGCGAAGGAGCAGGTCTGCGACCGTAAGGGCTACACCGGCGACACCGCCTGTGCAGACTGCGGCCATGTCATCAGTGCCGGTTCAGATATCTACCCACCTGCAAACGCCGGTCATACCGGTCCACTGCAGCCACTGTACTACTACGGCACGGCAAACTCGGCAACCACAGACGCGAGCCATGGTGGCAAACGCTATAACGCCAAATCGGGCGACTGTCGGCACCGCGCCTATGAGGGCGACTACCGCTGCACGGCTTGCGGCGGCACCGTAAAGGGCGAGACCGGCGACTTCAGGCATAGCGGTCCCCTTGAACTGCGGGATGTAAGAACGGCGACCTGTACAGAGAGGGGCTATTCCGGCAACCAGTACTGCACATCGTGCGACAGGATCGCACAGAAGGGCGTCTCTACCCCGTCCCTCCACGAAATTGCCGATAACTACAAGCTGATCAATGAGGTTAAGCCAGGATGCACCACCTCAGGCTATAGCGGTGACCAGCAGTGCACAGCCGGCTGCGGACAGATTATCCGCTACGGTCATGTCGTTAATAAGCTCAGCCACGACTGGGACAGCGGCAAACCCGCAAAACAGGGCAAGAGCGAAGGAATTCTCTACACCTGCCAGCGTGCCGACTGCGGCGAGACAAGGTTCGCAAAGAACTCCGCTGCGACCGAGTTCACGGTCACGGTCATCAAGGGCACGGCCTCCGTTGCCGCAGGGATACCTATCACGGACAAGATCGCGCAGAACACCGTTGTGACCGTTACGGCGGACGCACCGGAAGCAGGCAAGGTCTTTGACAAGTGGGTCGTGCTGGAGGGCAATGTCACTCTGGCAGACGCCACCAAGGCGACTACCACCTTCACCATGCCCGGCAGTGATGTGAAGCTCGAGGCCACCTATAAGGATGCGCCTCCAAGCCATACCCACAGCTACGGCACCGAGTGGAAGTATGACGACACCGATCACTGGCATGAGTGCGAGTGCGGCGATAAGGCCAATATTGCGGCTCACAGCGCCAGCGAGTGGATCGTTGACACGGCAGCTACCGAAACCGCCGACGGCGCTAAGCATAAGGAATGCACCGTCTGCAAGAAGGTTCTTGAAACCGCACCGATCCCTGCAACAGGCAGCAATCATACCCACAGCTACGGTACAGAGTGGAAGTATGACGGCACCAACCACTGGCATGAGTGCGAGTGCGGCGACAAGGCCGATGCAGCGGCTCACTCCTATGTCTGGAAGACCGATAAGGAAGCCACAAAGTTTAAGGACGGCTCGAAGCACGAGGAATGCTCCGTCTGCGGCGCGGTACGCAACGCAGGCACGATCATCCCCGCCACGCCCACCATTTATCTTCAGGCAATGGAGGAGTGACTGCTGAAGCTGTTTGTCCGCGCCGGCGCCACCGTGTCCATGCCTACCTGCGGTCCCTGCAACGGCGGCCATGTAGGCGTACTGGCGGATGGTGAGCGGTGCGTTTCCACCACGAACCGAAACTTTGTGGGCCGGATGGGCGCCAAGACCTCAGAGGTCTATCTGGCCAGCCCTGCCGTAGCGGCGGCCTGCGCCGTAGCAGGTGTGATCGTGACACCTGAGGAGGTGAAATGATGGCCGGAACCGTATTTAAATATGGCAGCAATGTGGACACGGATGTAATTCTGCCCGCTCGCTATCTGGCGCTTTATAAGGACGAGGATTTGGCGGCGCACTGCATGGAGGATTTGGACAGCGGCTTTGTTACCGGCGTCCAACCCGGGGATTATATCGTGGCCGGTGAAAATTTCGGCTGCGGCTCCTCCCGGGAGCACGCTCCCATTGCCATCAAGGCCAGCGGCATTCGCTGCGTGATCGCGGCCTCCTTCGCCCGGATTTTCTACCGCAACGCCATCAACATCGGCCTGCCTATTGTGGAAAGCCCGGAAGCA
>ENA-UERC01001331-UERC01001331.1-human-gut-metagenome-genome-assembly--contig:-NODE-1331-length-14770-cov-5.499762_pt1 | contig 14770 bp, 7 predicted proteins | sample MGYA00242955_ERZ507955 | MGnify/ENA primary metagenome ERZ507955 (study PRJEB26167, sample SAMN06115394) | human gut metagenome | host: Homo sapiens | place: China:Hubei | collected 2016-04-27 | study... | reverse complement strand
GACTATAAACGCCAAGGACGCCACATATGAGGTTGTTACCGACGAAGAGGGCAACACTGTTCTCAATGAGAACGGCGAGATTGAAATATATGTCACCGACGAGGACGGCAAAAAGGTCACGGACGAAAACGGCGAAATTAAAACGGGTGCCGTTCCGTTCCCCAATCAGATAACCGACGGCGTATTTCACGAGACAAAGTATTTTAAAATGGTTTATCCCAACGGCTGGACCGTGGGCAATTCAGGTATAGCCACCTCAAAGAAATACAAGGGGCTCGACGCGCAGGTTATGTATTCCGGCGCGGCGACTGATGACAGCGCAGCGGAAAATGAGGCAAATAACGCCGTTTCGCAGTGGAATCAGATTTTGTCGCAGGCAGGCGACGCGGTAACGGGCGTAACCGTTGAGCAGCGTACCGTAACTCTCGAAAAATGCGGAGCCACCGCATACGTAGTCGAGGTCAAAAAGGCGGACGACAAAAACCCGAAAACATATTCCGTATATCAGCTCACCATGGATTTTGTCTGCAACGGCGGGCTTTACCACGTGCAGTGTTTTACCGAGGACGGCAACACCTTTGACGGCAGCCTTGATTTGGCGGCAATGTACGGCGCAAATCTCACAATTAAATAAGAGTTCAAATAAAGAACATTGCATTTGCAAAGCGGTTCACGGGGCATTTGCCTCGAGAGCCGCTTTTTGCCTCCCTTGTAAAGGGAGGTGGGCCTCTAAGGCAAGCCGGAGGGATTTTCTCAAAAAAATAGATTTTAAAAAGAAAGTGCTTCGCTGTTTAATCCCTCAGTCATCTTCGCCATTGCCTCCCTTGTAAAGGGAGGTGGGTTGCCGTCAAGGCAACTCGGAGGGATTTCATAGGGTTATATAGAATTTAAATAGAATGAGCGTAACCTTTAATCCCTCAGTCCGCTCGTGGACTCGCGTCCAGCTCCCTTTACAAGGGAGCCTGAACAATCCCTCAGTCTGTTCGCGTTGCTCACAACCAGCTCCTGACGGGAGAGAGTCCCCTTTGTCACTACGTGACATTTCCCCACACCGTGGGGAATCACCCTATTTGAGGGAGCCTGAATAAATCCCTCAGTCTACTCACTTCGTTCGCAGACAGCTCCCTTTTCAAGGGAGCCTAAAAGCCCTCTGTTTTTACCCGAAAATACCGTAAAAATGTTCAAAACCGTGTTCAATACTTGTCAAAAAGTTCAAAACTCGAAAACGTTAACAATTTGTTCATAATTTTACAACAACATTGCCAATTTTGTTTGCCACTTTTGCCCAAAAATAACAATTCTATTTGTTCAATACAGAAAATCATCAAATTTGTGTGAACAATTTATTGACTTTTTTCGTTTAAAATTCTATACTTTAACTAACCATAGGAATGGTGTAATAGGGCGAAGTGCCCCCTTTTTTGAGGGAGCGCTGCCGCACGGCTGATTTACCGTGCAGTTTCCATCCCGTTTTGATACACATCCTACGGTAATATGCTCGGGTGTGTATCATCAGTTTTCCACCGATTCATTTTTACGGAAGTGGAAACGGTGGAAACCGACCGAGTTAACGTGCCGAAATCGGTTTGCTTTCTTGTAAATCAAAGAGCGGTCAGAAGTACAGCGGATTTTGTGCGAGGAATTGTTGCGGGGAGTGCCGCCCGCAGAAAAAATCAGGTACGCATACATGGTTTTAATGTAAATCTTTTTAGGAGGAAAAAACACGTATGAAAAAATCTACCAAATTGTTAAGTGTCATCTTGGCAGTTGTCATGATTTTCTCAACTATGTCCGTAATGGCGTTTGCCGCAAAGACGAAGTATCAGACCTCTGATAACCTTACCGCTCTTGACGCATACAGCCCGGACGGCGCGGTAACAAGGCTCTCTACCGAAGAGAGAATGTCGGTTGTATTCGACTTCCTTGATGTTACCCTCGCTGCCGCGAACATAAACATGGGCGAGGTTTTTAGCGTCGGCTCCCTTAAGCTCAACATCGACCTTCGCTCGGTTAATGCTCTTTGCGGAACCATCGACAACGTTAAGTCTCTTCTTAACAGCGGAGCTGTTAAGCTTTTAAGCGGCTTGCTCGGCATAGTTAAAAACGCTAACCTTAAAAACTGGCCGTCGGGCATGACAAGAGAAAACAACGCTCAGCTCGACATAGTTAACGGTCTTGCCAATGTTCTCAACGACAACGCAGGTCTCGTTAAAAAGGTTATCAACGACGGCAAACTCGACGTCGGCATTATCGGCAACTTTGTTGATATTTCCGGCGTTAATAAGTACCTCTCGGATCTTCCGGGTATGTTAAAAGGCCTCGTTTATCCGATGTTCGCAAGAGTTGACGATGACATGACGCTCATCAACACTTATTCAACAACAACCGCAAATCCCGACACTCTTGTCAAGAAGGTCCTCATCAACGCTATGTCTAAGCCGCAGAGCTATACTTCTTATAAAGAAGACGCTTCCGGCAACTGCATAAGCAATCACATTGCTCTTCCGACAAGCGCTAAAGCAGGTCTTCGCGATTATTATGTTAAGGATTCAGACTCTAAGGGTGCTTACATCGAGGTATTTGAATATGATACCGCCAAGAAGATGTATGTAGCTCAGGAAGAGAAGTATTATAAGACTGAAGAAACCGATATGGAAGGCAAAGGCACAGGCGTTTATGTTTACGCTAACGCTGCCGGCGAAAACGTAAAATATTACGTTAAGGACAGCTACTTCCTTCCCTCACTTGCCACAAGCGGTAAGGTTTCCGAAATCTTCAACCTTGACAGCAATACTTTTGTTTCGGCTCTCTATCAGATAGCTCCCTATGTATTTAAGGATCTTGCTCCCGTTGTTCTCAACGGCTCGGTTAAGATGCTTCTTGCACAGTGGTTCGGCGCTGAAAAGACCGAGCTCTTCGGCGGCAAGGCTTCAGAGGCCACCGCTGTTCTCGCTAAGCTTCCGTCAGATGTAAAGGCATTCTATTCTAAGGCTGCCGGCACATACAACTGGGAGTGGTCGGACTTCACAATAGGCTCCGACGACAACGGCTATTATCGCCTTGTCAGCAAAGACGGTCTCACAGAGACCTGGCTCAAGTTTGATATGTCCACCGCTAATTCGTTCGCTAAGCTCATTAACTGGAACTACACCATCTCCGGTGATTTCGTTGACGAGTTTATGCCCACAGCTGCAAACAACGGCTCCGTTACTGCTTCGGCAGCGGGTTATACCACCGTTCTTGCGGCACTCAACGATTTTGTCGGCAAGGCAATCGACACAATGCTTTCGGATACTGCAAAGGCTGCAATCAATTGGACAAAGGGCGATAATACAAAGCTCATTCCCAATCTTCGCAAGGCTCTTCAGTATGTAGCAGCTTATAACCCCGAGTATCTCTTCGGTACCGGCTATGAGACTGTTTATGCAGGCTACTATGACACAGTTGTAGATAAGTCCGCTTCCAATCAGGATGTTGTTACCGCTCTCGGCGCAATCGGCGTTAAGGCTCTTATGCCTCAGATAATTCTCCCGTCGGCTGCCGAGCTCAAGGGACAGAACGTAACCGCTCTTCTCGCTTGCGTAATTCGTGAGCTTGCAACTCAGTTCGTTCCGACTTACAACTATGACGCACTTATTTATGCCGATTACAACTCGAAGACCCTCGTAAAGGGTAAGGACAGCGGCTATTGGCTCGATGTTATCTTTACCATGGGCACCGACATCGGTATGAAGTATCTCTCCAAGCTTGCCGACCTCGGCTCCGATAAGGCTGGCGGCTACCAATTTGAAGCCTCCAAGACTTATAAGCTTGCAGACTTCGAAAAGAACACACGCGCTTGGGAAAAGACCATTGACTGGATAATCGACTGGGCTCTCACCTCTGACAACGAGTGGTGCTGGAAGTTCCAGAAGCTCATCAACACCGGCGACCTTGACCTCGACCTTGCTACCGAACAGGATCCGTGGGTTAAGCTCGACAAGATTATCCGCGACGTTCTTCCTGTTGAGAAGATAATCAACGAAACCGCTGCTGACGGTAAGACCTTCCTTGAGACTGTTCTCAGAGAAGACATTATCGACAGCCTTCTCAACCTTGACGTAAGCAAGCTCCTCGGTACAAACAGCGTTACGGGCATATTCAATATTCCTGCTAACAGCACTCTCAGAACCGAGGCTCTGTATCCCGCAGTATTCAGAATCGTAAGAGAACTCCTTAACAAGGTTCTCGGTAAGGTATGCGGCAACACCGCTCTTATCGCCGATTCTTACAATTCACTTGACGCTATTCTTCAGAAGGGCGCTATTGCAGACCTCGCAGAGAAATTGATTGTAGGTATTGCCTATGCCGTTAAAACAGGCGGTCTTCTTGACGTAGCTCTTCCGTTCGTAAACTTCTTCCTCGGCTGGACTACTAACGCTCAGTCCTATGCTGAGCCTAAGCTTACAATAGATAAGGGTACACTTAACTATGTACAGCTTACAAACGGCCAGATGAATACTACTCTTAAGGTAACAAACGCATCTGCAGGTATGCTCTTAAAGCACGGCGATGCATATGATCATCCTTATATGCTCACTCTTAAGTCTGTTACCGTTAACGGCACCGAAATGCTCACCGCCGCCGACAAGAAACCACTTTCACCGTATGAGAGCAAAGATGTTACTCTTAACGCGGCAGTTCACACAGACAGCCTTGTAAAGGTAACCGCTGTTTACAGCTTCACCTTCAAGGACGGTACTGCTTACGACGGCGACATTACTTCCACTACCTTTGAGTATGCAACCAACGATACAGCCGATACCGTCGGCACCCCTTGGTCTAAGGAAGATAAGAAGACAAACTTATATGAGGTAGTTAAGATGAAGGGTGAAACCACCACAGATTACCTTGTAACAAGTGCATCGGCTCTTGCTTCTGCTATTTCAAACATTGCCGTAACCTGGACTAACCAGAGAGATACTGATTGTAGGTTCGACGCAAGCTCTGTTTCCGCTTATGATTCAACCTACTTTGAGTCCTCGGGTCAGGCAGAGGCTCTCGTCGGTCAGAAATTCTTGACAGGCGATCCCAACGGTATTGTTACCGTTAACCCGCTCAGACTTAAATCCGATGTTGACGCAGCGACGGTTCCTTCGGGTGCCACATATGCTCTCGGTAACAGCTCGGTAACTGTTTATGGTGCACACAGGAATCGTCACGGTACTCTTACCATGACTGCTCCGTTCGGCACTCTCTATTACTACAATGCGATGCCGATTAAATCTCTTGTTGACAGCGAGTTCAAGGCTAACCGCGATTCTTCTAAGTATCCGGCAGAGGCTTGGGACACTTACTGGACAGCTCTTACCGCTGCTGCTAAGCTCGCTTACGGCCCGTTCAAGAAGGCTAACCTCGGCAATTACAGTGACGACAATCTCACTGCAGCCGTAACCGCTCTTGAAACCGCCGCTAAGGCTCTTGATACAGCAAGCTCAACACCTGCAAGCGGTTCAGCAACCGTTACACCGGCTCCCATTGAGGCTGCTCTTAAGGCTGCCGGCGACATCAACTATCAGAACTTTGACCTCTATGCTTATTGGGCTTACGAAAAGGCAATGAAAGCCGGCAACGCTATCATTGACGCTTACAAGGGCCCCGTAGCTCCCGAAAAGTACATTGACGGCAGCTCACTTTCAGAGGCTGAAATTACTGCTATTGCCAACAAGGCAACCGCTACATATAAGAGTGCTATCGTAGCTTCCATGAAGGCTCCTTCAATCGAAGCTCAGAACGCTTATATGGATGCCGTAAAGGCTTACAAGGCTCCCAGTTATTCGGAGCTTGAAATCGTTAACAGCGCTAAGAACATTGCTTGGTATGCAAGCTTCCTTAAAGGCGCTGCGGTTAAAACCGAAAAGCAGTTCCTTGCTAAAGAAATTGCTGCGGCTAAGGCTCAGGGCTACAAAGAGGCTGATTACACAGCAGGCTCTTATGCAAGATACACCAAGGCTCTTGCAGCTGCCGAGGCATTAAATGCCAACGCAAAGGCTCTTCAGTCCGAGGTATTCGATGCTAAGTATGAGCTTGAAATCGCTCAGCGCGCTCTTATGCCGAAATCGGCTTCTGCTCTCGAGGCAGGTGCTTACACCGAGCTTGAGGCAGTTATAGCTCAGGCTAAGTCAATATTCACTGAAAACAGTGCATATACATTTGACGCATCAAAGGCTGACGGTCTTACAGAGACCGAAGCTTATGCTAAGCTCGTTTCCGTACTCGGCTATGAGTACACCGATGAGAAGGGCAACACAGCAAACCTTTACAGCGGCTCCGCTGAAAACTATGCTGCAAATGACCGCTTCTATTCAAACGTTGTAGCAGCTCAGATTGACGCTGTTATCACAAACCTCAAGAATGCTATGGCTCCGTTCGTATGCAAGTACGTAGCAGTTCCCACCACGGCGGGTTCAAATGAGGGCGTTTCCGTAACAGAGAACGCTTCTCTCATCACCGGAATAACACCCGGCTCGCTTGCTACTGCCGACGACGTACTCGCAAGAGTAACGGCTAAGGATTCTTCGGCTACAACTCTTAATGTTGCCGCTAACGCTGCAGGCCTTTATGGTACAGGCGCTACCGCAACACTCAGCCTTAAGTCGAGCGGTGCTCCGGTTGCTATCTACACAGTCGTTATCTACGGCGATGTAAACGGCGACGGTGTTGTTGACGGATTCGATGCTTCCTCCATGGACCTCGCAATCAACAACAAAACTGCTCTCACAGGCGCTTATAAGACTGCAGGCGGCCTTGCTACCGGTAAGGTTGACCTCGCTAACTACGGCCTTGTAGTTGACGCTGCTTACGGCGGAACTGCAATCGCTCAGAAGTAATTTCCTTTAATTACTTAAGTTAAAACCCGGTGGGGGAGTTTTCTCCCCCACAAGGGCGTATGTAATGGGATATTCTTAAAAAGATTAGAGCATATACTTTAAAAGTGCGGCGGAATAGTTTTGTGAAAAAACGGTACAAAGCTTGTAAGCCCGCGAGGAAATAACTTTATTTGTGATAGCGTAAGGGATATTTTCTTTCGGCGTGCCATTTTTATTCACAAATTATTGACATTGTGCTCTCAAAAGTGTATATTTAATATTGATTAAGAATAGAAGGAGGCAAAAAATGACCAAGGCAAAAAAGGCTATTAGCCTTATTGTATCTGTAGTTATGCTCCTTGGCGTGCTTGCAGTCGGCGTTTTCGCAAATGATAATACCGGTGTCGCAGAAAACGGCACTATCGCTTTATCGTTTGACAAGGCGTCATATAGCGCAGGCGATACGGTCAAGGTTACCGTAAAATTAACCACAGATTATTATGCTGCAACGGTTTCTGTTCCTGTTCAGTATGACAGAAGTGCTGTTAAGTTTGTAAGCGGCACAACCGCTTCAACGCTGTTCGGTGCAGGCGATGCAACAAAGACGGTCGTAAATGATGCTGCTGCGGGCGGCAAGACTTATGTCTATGTCGGCGTATTACCGCAGGTTGCCGGCGGAGCTGTTGCTCAGAAGGCAAACGGCGTCGTACTTTCGACCCTCACATTTACCGCTTCTAAGGCCATTTCCGATACTGCGGCCGCTTTCGGTGTGCTTAACGATCAGAAAACAATGACCAATCTCGGCGGTAAACTCTATGTAGGTTCCTACAAGACCTCTGATGTAACCTCTACGGTTTATACCACAGGTCAGAAACTTACATTCCCGGTAATGAAGGCTGCTGCTGCAGCTGATCCGGAACTTATCCTTACCGAAGAAGGCAACGGTGCGGTTATCAGAAAAGACCTTTGCACTGGCTCGGGCGACTATGCCGGCTGTGTATTCGGTATAGATACCCTTAATGGCGAAAACATTGAGGATTTTGTTACTACAAAAGCAGGTTCTATTGAAGTTGTAGCTAATGCTGATGGCAATATGTCAACAGGTGCTACAATTCTTCTTAAAGATGCTGCAGGCGAAGTAGTAGCTACTTATGTATTCATTTACTTCGGTGATGTTAATGGCGACGGTAGTGTTGACGGCTCGGATGCCGGCGACGTTGAAGCACATGATGCTTGGCTTGTTACAATTGATGAGGACACAGCAGCATATTATTCAGCAGATGTAAACGGCGATGGTAGCATTGACGGTTCGGATGCTGGTGATATTGAAGCACATGACGCATGGCTCGTTACACTTCCTTCACAGGCTGAAATGGCTGGAGTTTTTAATGGTGCTTGGTAATTTATATTAATTAAAAAACTAAACAAATAGGAGATTAAATTATGCTTAAGATGAGAAAAATTTTAAGTGTTGCTCTTGTTGTTGTGATGCTTTTTAGCGTGTTTGCAGTTAATGCTTTTGCTCTTGAAGATGGTAAGGAATTCGGTATGATTTTGGTTTCGGATAAAACCGAGAAGGAAATCGTTCCCGGTGCTACTGTAACAGTAACACTTTCATTCGAAATGGCTGACTTTAGCCAGAAAATGAGTGATATGAAGATTTGCCTTCTTTATGACAAGAATGTCTATACTCCTGACCTTACATCAAGGACGTTTGTAGGAGACTTGGCTGGTTATGCAAAAGATGGTACAAAGCCTAATATCAATGCAAACTATGCTGCTGCTGTTATGAAAGCTTCAACAATGGCTGAAGATGAAAAGGCTCTGTATAACAGCGGTGTTATGCAGCAGATCCTTTCTGATGCATCTAAAGGTCAGACAAACAAGTGGGGCTTCACAGTAACAGAAGATGCTGCTGGTGTTTCAGTAGCTCAGATGACATTCAAGTTTAATGTCACAGGCGATGAAGCAGCTCTTGCTTCTGGCAACAAGAACATCAAGATTTGTGATGCATACAAATCACAGCAGACAATCAAAAAAACAGACGGTACAAATACTCCAACCTACGTTTCAAGCTTTGATGCTTCAAAAGCTAACATCATGGCTAACATGCCGTCAGCTCCGTCTTATTCTGTAGCTAAGTATAAGACTCAGGCTAAGTTCACAGGCGATAAGACAACTGCTCCGGATGATCTCTTCCAGTTCAGACTTACTTCGGTTATCACAGCTGCTGACTTCGCTGCTATGAACTCAAACGGCAATAAAATTAAGAGCGTTGGCTTCATTGCTGCCAACACAGGCGCTGCCGATGTAGCTGATGCTAAGGCAGCAGTTGAAAAAGGCACCGCACTTCCGTCAGCTTGGAAAGCTGCTTCTACTGACTATGTAAGTCAGGCAAATGCTTCTTCCGATGCATACTTCGGCGCAATCATCAAGAATATCTCTCATGCTTCTCAGGCAACTGATATTGACTGCATCGCTTATGTATGCTACAATGACGGTACTGCCGATCATTACGTTTGGTATTCCGCAGCTGTAACTGCTAAAGTTGCTTCAGGATATGATGCTGCTGTTGCTGCTTGGAAAGCTCAGTAATTGAATTTTACCAAGAAACCACAGCGAAACTTTACTATCGGTTCGGCTGTTCAAAACTGAATATTCCGTTCCGACATTAAATTTTATTATTATATCTTGAAAGGAGATTAAATCTCAATGAAACAGGTTTATCAAACACCGGATTTCGATGTTTCTGCATACGAGCTTGATGATATCATCACAATCTCCATAGGCACCGGCCCCGTAGAGGGCGGCGACTCGGGTTGGGTTGAGATCTGACGCTCATGTAGCAATCGATCCGATTTATTAACAATCATAAGCAGAGCAAGGTTCGCCTTGCTCTGTTTTTTTGTGCCCTGTTTTGCATTTTGTGCACCATTCCGTTTCTGTACCCCATTCTGATATCGTGTGCCTATTCTGTTTTTGTACTTAATTTAGGTGCTGTATGCCTATTCTTTTTTTGTGTGTCATATGAGGAGCTTTCCGCACACCCCTGCCCGCCCTTTTCACTATTCGTTTTACACTTCCGTTTTCGTCTTTTTACTTTTCAGCATCCCTTGCAGAGAGCAAGCCTCGCCAAAGCAGTTTGGAAGCTTTTTGCCTCTCTTGAAAAGGGAGGTGGGTTGCCGAAGGCAAGCCGGAGGGATTTCATAGGAATTTACGGAATTTAAAAAGAATGTGCGTGACCTTTTAATTCGCTTTTGTCTCCCTTGAAAAGGGAGCCTGAATAATCCCTCAGTCTGTTCGCGTTGCTCACAGCCAGCTCCCTTTACAAGGGAGCCTATTAAATCCCTCAGTCTACTCACTTCGTTCGCAGACAGCTCCTGACGGGAGCCCGTCCCCTTTGTCACTTTGTGACATTTCCCCACACCGTGGGGAATCACCCTTTACAAGGGAGCCTTTTGATATTTCCCCACACTGTGGGGAATCACCCTATTTGATGTAGCCTGAAAGCGGCTGCAATGTAAATTCGGCAGTCGAAAGAGACATTTATGCAAAAAATCCTCGATTTTTGCCGCAATTTTGAAATTTCGGCAGATTGACGAATAATTAACACACCGATTATTTATTTTGACGGAGTAATCATCAATATATTGTGTAGTTGCTCATTTACACCCCACAGATGTATTCGTCATTTTTTCAAATTCGCGGCTGTTTAGTTTAACAAATTCAAATAATAGTTAAAAAACATCTAAACGTCCGCGATTTTGAGTTTGATTTGTTTGCCACGCCGTATTTTTGCGTTGACAAGAGTCTTTTTTGTGCTATAATTACAAGTGAACGGTAATTCACTACACGTGGTTATCTATGGTGCGCCGCTTTTGCGCAGCACCGTTTCGTTAATTTTATTAAACGGAGGTCACGATATGGACACAAGATTTGCAATTTCGGAGTACAATGACGCTGTTGCAGTCAACAAAGAGCTTGATGAGCTTATTAAAAAGCCGATTTACACCATCAAGCCGGAGGCTCTTAAAAAATACGAGGATGAGTATTACAACAAAAAGTGCCTCAAATCAAAAGCACAGATTGAGGAAGCTCGCCAGATAATCCCCGGCGGCGTTCAGCATAACCTTGCTTTCAACTATCCCTTCCCGCTTGTTTTCACAAAGGCAGAGGGTGCATATCTCTATGACGTTGACGGCAACAAGTATTTTGATTTCCTTCAGGCAGGCGGCCCGACTGTTCTCGGCTCCAACCCGAAAGCTGTTCGTGAGCAGGTTATTGACCTCCTTAATACTTGCGGTCCCTCAACCGGGCTTTTCCACGAGTTTGAGTACAAGCTCGCCAAAAAGATTTCCGACAGCATTGAAACCGTTGATATGTTCCGTATGATGGGCTCGGGCACCGAGGCTTGCATGGGTGCGGCTCGTATCGCGAGACTTGCTACAAAGCATAAGAACATCATAAAGATGGGCGGCGCTTACCACGGCTGGTCCGATCAGATGGCTTACGGTATCCGCGTAAACGGCACCAAGTTCACACAGGCTCACGGTGTTCCGCTCAACTGCTTCATGTTCATTCAGGAGACTACTCCGAACGATCTTGACGAGCTTGAGAGAAAACTCAGACTCAACCAGTTCCGCGGCGGCACAGCAGCCGTTTATATGGAGCCGGTAGGCCCCGAGAGCGGTACTACACCCATCACCGTTGAATATGTTAAGGGCGTTGAGCGTCTTTGCCGCAAATACGGCGCACTCCTCGTATTCGATGAGGTTGTTACAGGCTTCCGTATCGGTATGGCAGGTGCTCAAGGTTACTTCGGCGTATCGCCCGACCTTACTATATTCGGTAAAGTTATTGCAGGCGGTTATCCGGGTGCAGGCGGCATCGGCGGTAAGAGAGAGTACATGAAGTATCTCGGCGCAGGCCTTGATTCGAGCGGTAAGAAGATCCACAAGGCACTTGTCGGCGGCACAATGACCGCTAACCCGCTTTCATGCTGCGCAGGTTACTTCACTCTTGAAGAAATCGAAAGAACCAACGCTTGCCAGAAGGCAGGTCAGATGGGCGACAGAATTTGTGCGGGTCTTAAAGAGCTCGTTAAGAAGCATGGCCTTCCCTTCGTAGTTTGGAACACCGGCTCTATCTGCCACCTTGAGACAGTCGGCACAATGCACTATCAGATCAACTGGAAGAAACCGTGGGAAATCCCGGCAATTCTCGGCGAGACCGGCGTAAGACAGAAGGAAATGGAGCATATGGGCGCAGCTTACATGGCAGAGGGTCTTGTAACTCTCGCAGGCAGCCGTCTTTATACTTCAGCCGCTTATACTCCTAAGATGATCGACCAGGCTCTTGCTTGCTTCGACAGAGTATTTGAAAACGTCGCTGTTAAGGCTGACTGAATTTAATCCCAAGAAAACGGGGCGGACGGGTTTTCCGTCTGTCCCGCTTTGTTATAAATAACGAAGAGGTGAATACAATGGATATAATGGAAGCAAAACAGCTCGTCATTAAAGCCGGTATAGAGGTTGTTGAATACGGCCTTATCGCGAGAACGTGGGGTAATATTTCTTGCAGAGTAGACGATAAGAAATTCGTTATTACTCCGAGCGGACGTCCCTATGAGACTCTTACTCCCGACGAAATAGTAGTTGTTAATATCGACGATTGCAGCTATGAGGGTGACATTAAGCCGTCCTCTGAAAAGGGCATTCATGCCGAGGCATATCGTCTTCGCCCCGAGGTTAATTTCGTAATTCACACGCATCAGATGCAGGCGTCCGTCATAAGTGCGCTCGGTATGGATATAAACGAGGTTGAACCCGCGTCGGCCGAAATAGTCGGCGATAATGTCCCGATTGCGGCATACGGACTTCCCGGAACCGGCAAGCTTCGCAAGGGCGTTGTTGAGGCTATAAAGCGTTCGGACTCCAAGGCCGTAATTATGGCTCACCACGGTGCTCTTTGCATGGGTAAGGATTACGACGAGGCGTTTAAGGTGGCGGCAGAGCTCGAAAAGATCTGTGAAACTACCGTTAAAAACAGATATCGTCTCATCACCGGTAAGGTAGCCGAGACCCTCGGCGACGTAGCCGAGTATATCGGCTCGCTCTTTGACTCAAGTGCCAAGGAGGCTCCGGTATTTGAGCCGTGTAACAGCGAACGTGACGGCAGCGTGTTTAATATAAGTGCCGTAGACGGCGACGGCTCGATAGTCAGAATAGATATTAAAACGGGTGAGCTTGTAGCAGGCAATGATTATCCGGCTTCGGCTGAAATGCACAGAGCCATCTATAAAAAGCGCAAGGACGTAAACTTCATTATGCACACCAAGACTCCGGCAGAAGTCGCAATGTCTAAGTCGGGCAAAACAATAAAGCCGCTTCTTGACGATTTTGCACAGCTTGTCGGCGCAACCGTTCGCTCGGTAACATTTAATCCCAACAGCACAAAAAAGACTGCTAAGAAGGTCGTAAAGGCTCTTAAGGGAAGAAACGGCGTTCTTCTTAACAACAACGGTGCGCTTTGCGTATCGGGCAGCGAATATGATGCCACAGCGGTTGAAATGGTAATGGATAAGGGCTGCAAGACCGCAGTCGGCGCAAGACTGTTTGAGGCAGGCAAGCCCATAAACCCCATTGAGACAAGACTTATGAGATTTATATATCTCAAGAAGTACTCAAAGCAGGCTAAAAAGTGATATTTGAATATGGTGTAAAAAAGTGTCGCAAACCTCGTGTTTGCGGCACTTTTGCATTTCCCGGACTTTGTTTATTACGGTTTTGAGCGGCTCGCTTCGTTCTGCGTCGCGGCAAAAACGGAGGCTTGCCGGGCTAAAATAAAATCGCGCGTTAATTCTCAACCGAAGAGCTGCCGCATATACATATAGTGTTGTACCTGCCATAAGGGACACGGTGTTTATAAAGCGGCAGGCATAGTGTAAACAAAGCAGGTGAGAATTATGAAAAAATATTACCCCGAGGGTGCACGCGCAGACATCGAAGCCGTCGAAAAAAGACTTTCAAGCCCGGCTGAGCTCAAAAACGCCTTTTTGTCGGGAGAATCGCTTGAGGCGCGCGCGGTTCTCTGCGACCGCGGACACAATCTCGACGTGGATTTAAGGTGTATGAAGGGATTTATGCCGCGCAAGGAATGCGCTATGGGGATTGAAGATAACACGGTTCGCGACATAGCCATAATATCGCGCGTTAATAAGCCAGTTGACTTTGTGATAACGGGATTTTCCGAGAATGAAAGGGGCGAGACATTCGCTCTGCTCAGCCGCCGCAAGCTCCAAGAGGAGTGCGCGGCAAATTATACTTCAAGACTCATTCCGGGCGATATAATCGACGCGCGCGTGACGCACCTTGAGCCGTTCGGCGCGTTTTGCGACATAGGCGCAGGCATTTCGGCACTTATGCCGATAGACGGTATTTCGGTGTCGCGCATACCTCATCCGTGTGTTCGTTTTTCGGTTAATCAGGATATAAAGGCAGTTGTGAAATCAATAGACGAAAACGGCAGAATTACCTTGTCGCAAAAGGAGCTGCTCGGCACTTGGGAGGAAAACGCTTCAAAATTCGCGCCCGGAGAAACCGTGCCCGGAGTAATACGCTCTGTGGAGGATTACGGTATATTCGTGGAGCTTGCGCCCAATCTTGCAGGGCTTGCCGAATGTGCCTCCGGGCCGCGCGCAGGCGACAGTGCCGCGGTTTACATAAAAAGCATAAATCCCGAAAGGATGAAAATAAAGCTTATTATCGTGGACTATTTTACCGGTGACGGCAAAAGTCCGGCGGCGGATTATTTTATAAGTGACGGTCACATAGATAAATGGATATACTCGCCCGAAATGTCAATTAAAAGGGTTGAGACGGATTTTATGAGCTGATTATATAAAAAATATTGCAAAAATAATA
>ENA-UERC01001315-UERC01001315.1-human-gut-metagenome-genome-assembly--contig:-NODE-1315-length-14895-cov-8.049264_pt1 | contig 14895 bp, 10 predicted proteins | sample MGYA00242955_ERZ507955 | MGnify/ENA primary metagenome ERZ507955 (study PRJEB26167, sample SAMN06115394) | human gut metagenome | host: Homo sapiens | place: China:Hubei | collected 2016-04-27... | reverse complement strand
ATTTCGGCATCAATAAGTTTGCCCGGATTAAGCACGTTATTGGGATCCATAGCGCGTTTAATAGTTTTCATAATAGACATTTCTACCGGATTGCAGTATTCTGCCAAAGCGTGCAGCTTTTTGGCGCCAATGCCATGCTCACCGCTCAAACGGCCGCCGATACTGTAAACATACGCATAGCAGATTTTATGGAATTCGCTGACTTGCTTTTCCCACTCCTCGTCGCTCATATCCATTTTCAAAACGTTAAAATGCAGATTACCGTCGCCTGCATGAGCTAAGCACATACATTCAAAATCATATTTCTTGGATTCTTCCATTAAATGATTTAAGCAAACGGCAATTTTGTCCACGGGAACAACCAAATCGTCGGAGGTAGAAACCTTGCTCAAGGCCTTGGAGCCTTCCAAGCAGCTGCGGCGAACCTTCCATACGCGCTCGTCCGCCTCTACTACGTCGGTCGCACCGCAGGCAGTACAAATTTCATCCAGCTGCTCCATTTTCATATCCAGCTCATCCTCGTTAAATGTTTCCACAGTAACGATAACATAGCTGCCATCCTCATAATGAGGCAAGCGCAGCTCGGCATAATCGCTGGCAGCGCGAACAAAGCCGTTATCCATAAATTCTACGCTGGTCGGATTGAGACCTGCTTTAATCAAAGCCGGTACCAAATCTACTGCCTTTTGTACGTCGGTGAAAATAGCTAAAATATCCAAACGATAAGGACACAGGGGCAGCAGCTTCAAGGTAGCTTTAGTAATAATACCCAAAGTGCCCTCGCTGCCCATTACCAATTGGTCCAAGCAATAGCCGGTACTGCATTTTTTCAGACGGTTGCCCAGCTCCACAATTTCACCGGTAGGAGTTACCACCTCAATGGAATATACCTGATGACGGGTAGTACCATAGCGTACAGCCTTATTGCCGCCTGCATTGGTTGCAATATTGCCGCCAATCAAGCAGCTGTCGGCGCTGCAAGGGTCGCCTGCATATAAAAGCCCGGCGTCGTTAGCCAGCTTTTGAATTTCCACAGTACGCGCGCCTGCTTCTACAACCATATACATGGCTTCCGTATTCATCTCAATAATTTTATCCATGCGCTCCAAAAGCAGCACAATGCCGCCGCACACAGCAATAGCGCCGCAGGAAACGCTGGTACCGGCGCTGCGGGGAGTTACGGGTACTAAATATTTGTTGGCCAGCTTCATAATAGCGGCAACTTCTTCCGTGCTGCCCGGCAGAACAACTACCTCCGGCAGATGATGGTAGCGCGCGTCCGGCTCCTCGTCGGTTTTATAACGCTCCAAGGTTTCTGCGTCGTTTTTTACAAATTCGGCGCCTACAATGGCACGCAAAGCGTCTAATACTTCTTCATTGACAGGATTATATTTTGTCATTGGTCTCAAGTCCTTTCCATACTATTTGTTCTTCTATTGTTTTAAACATTAAATACCTTGCCTGGATTAAGAATATTGTTGGGGTCCCAAGCTCTTTTTATTTTACGCATCAAAGCCAGCTGGCCGCTAGGCGTAAATTTTTCCATAAAGCTGCTCTTTTTTGCTCCAATACCATGCTCGCCGCTTAAGCGTCCGCCGTGAGCGTAAACATAGGTATAAATTTCCTGAGTAAAACGCGCTAAATTACTTTCCCATTCCTCGTCAGTCAAATCCATCTTGCACAAAACAATATGCAGATTCCCGTCGCCAATATGGGCGTTAATCCGCAGCGGGAAGGGATATTTTTGCACCGTGGCAATAATATGTTTCACCGTATCGCTCATTTGATCCACAGGCACCACTACGTCGTCCGTAGTGCAGACCAAGCTTACCAAACGCACGGATTCCAGGCAGTTGCGGCGCATATCCCAAATACGCTCGTCCGCCTCCAAAACGTCTATTGCGCCGCATTCTTCGCAGATATCGTTAAGCTGCTCCATTTTCATATCCAGCTCATCCTCGGTAAAGGTTTCGATAGTAAAGATGACATAAATGCCGTCCTCCCTGCGGGGCGCTCCGGCAAAATCAAGGAACTGCGAGGTAGTACGCACATTGGCATTATCCATATATTCAATACTGGTAGGATTGATACCGGCTTTCATAACTTTGGGCACAACGCTCATAGCAGCCACCGCATCAGTGAAAATTGCCAGTATATCCAATCTGTACGGAGGCAAGGGCTGCAGCTTTAACGTAACTTGAGTAATAATACCCAAAGTACCCTCGCTGCCGATAACCAGCTGCTCTAGACAGTAACCTGTACTGCATTTTTTCAGCGGCGCACCTAAATCGACAATCTCGCCCTCGGGAGTAACAATCTGCACCGCGTACACCTGATTACGGGTTACACCGTAGCGCACAGCCTTATTGCCTCCGGCGTTAGTCGCTAAGTTGCCGCCGATTTGGCAGCTTTCCGCACTGCAAGGATCGCCTGCGTATAAAAAGCCTACCTCATTAGCTATTTTTTGAATGTCCACCGTGCGCACGCCTGCCTGCGCAATCATGTACATGCCTTCTTTATTAAGTTCGATAATTTTGTTCAAACGCTCCATAAGGATGATAAGGCCGCCCTTATCGGCAATGGCACCGTCCACAATACCGCTGCCGCCGCCGCGTACTGTAACAGGAACTAAATAGGTATTGCACAGCTTCATAACTGCGGCAATTTCTGCGGCGCTGGCAGGAGCGACTACCACATCCGGCAAATGAAAACAGCGCTCGTCCGTTTCTTCGTCAGTTTTATATTTATCCAGCGTTTCCGCGTCCGTATAAACATACTCGCTTCCCAAAACAGCGCGCAGCTCATTTATAAATTCCTCAGTAGGCTGGTTATAATTAGCCATAAATTATTTCCTTTCAGATTTTGATGTTAAACAAAGCAGATGATGCTTTATATCATTTCTTCCCCAAGAGCGCGGAGAAAGCGTCAGATGCGCGAAATAGCGACGCCGGCGTACTTTTAGTACGTCAAGGAGCTATGACAAAGCAGATGATGCTTTATACGCGCTCTTTAAAGGAGCTATAACAAAGCAGATGATGTGCTTTATACGCGCTCTTTAAAGGAGCTATAACAAAGCAGATGATGTGCTTTATACGCGCTCTTTAAACATTGAAGATTTTTCCCGGATTAAGAACACAGTTCGGATCCCATGCTTTTTTAATTCTGCGCATGAGTTCTAATTCACCGGCAGGAGTAAATTCTTCCATATAGGACAGCTTTTTCGCGCCAATACCATGCTCGCCTGCCATACGCCCGCCTTGAGCATAAACGTAGCCATAAGCTTCCTCGTGGAATTCATGCACATATTTTTCCCAATCCTCGTCCGTCATATCGCATTTGCACAGCACCAAATGCAGATTGCCGTCGCCAATGTGAGCGTTGACCTTTACGGGCAGCGGGAAAGGATATTTTTCGCTGATTATCATCAATTCTTTAATCGTATCGGCGATTTTATCTACGGGTACAACTACGTCGTCGGTCAAGGAAACCTTGCTTACCAGGCTCACAGATTCCTGACAGTTGCGGCGCATGGACCAAATGCGGTCGTCCGCCTCTAAAACGTCCACAGCGCCTGCTTCCTCGCACAAATCGCTGACCTGTTCCATTTTGCTATCCAGCTCTTCTTCGGTAAAGGTTTCTACAGTTATGATAACATAAATACCTGTTTCATAGTGGGGAGCGCCCTTAAACTCAATATAATCGGCAGTGCTGCGCACATAGGAATTATCCATATATTCAATACTGGTAGGATTGATGCCTGCCTTATTAATTTTGGCTACAACGGACAAAGCCTTGTGAGGATTTTCAAAGACTGCCAGCACATCAAAACGATAAGGCGGCAGGGGCTGCAATTTAAGCGTTGCCTTAGTAATGATGCCCAAGGTACCCTCGCTGCCGATAACTAGCTGCTCCATGCAGTAGCCCGTGCTGCATTTTTTCAAACGCGCGCCGATTTCTACAATTTCACCCTCGGGAGTAACCATTTCCAAGCCGTACACCTGATTACGGGTTACGCCATAGCGCACAGCCTTATTGCCGCCGGCATTAGTCGCCAAATTAGCGCCAATCATACAGGATTCAGCGCTACAAGGGTCGCCTGCATATAAAAAGCCGGCGTCATTAGCCATTTTTTGAATATCCACAGTACGCACGCCTGCTTCGGCAATCACATACATACCTTCCGTATTCATTTCTATAATCTTGTTCAAACGTTCCATGAGCAGAATAATACCGCCGCAAACGGCAATAGCGCCGTCTGCCAAGCTGGTACCGCCGCTGCGAACAGTCACAGGCACAAGATATTTATTGCACAGCTTCACTACGGCAGCAATCTCTTCGGCGCTGCCGGGACGTACTACCGCTTCCGGCACACGGAAACGGCGCGGATCATATTCTTCGTCGGTTTTATACATATCCAGCTTTTCGGGATCGGTAAAAACATTTTCTGCACCTATAGCATTTTTTACCTCTGCCAAAAACTCCGGACTTACATGATTATATTTTTGCACAAGCCTACCTCCTGATTATCTATCTATATATTTTAATATTAAAACTGAGCGTCTGCCTTTTATACAAAACTTATTTAGACAGGATACCTCATTCTAAGTATTTATTATAATCTAACTAGGAAATTTATTCAATCAATCTATCGGCAAAAGATGATGAAAGCCCATAAATTATTACGTTTGAAGCACTTTTTATATTTTATCAATACTACATATACAAACGTGCGATACATGTAAATCCACTCGGTAGATTTATTCTGTTTAGAGTTAATTTCAATATACAAAAAGACCTTTCCCGCTGTGCAGGAAAGGTCGCAGTTAAAATTTAAAATTAGAAGTGACGTTGATAGGAAATAGAAGCAATCTTAGTATAGCTGTCGCGGCTGTGAGCGCTGGTATACAAATCGGTTCCGCCTTTTGATACAGGTTTTCCTGCAAAATCAAGGCAGCCTACATTCATATAAGCTAAAGCTACACCCAGTGTTTGCTTTTTATCGTGATATTGCGCGCCGATACTGTAAGTAGTGCGGGTGCCCGTAGGAATCATAAAGTCGCCGCCGTCAAAAGGAATGGAAGATTTATCGTGGGCATAGCCAAGCATGCCGGAATATTTATCGCTGAATTTATGCTCTAAACCAATGGCAAAGCGCTGGTCGTTGGACCAGTTTTTAGCACTGGGAACAAAATACGGGAAACTGGAAAAACTCATATCAAGAGCATCATAACGCTCCCAGCGAGTCCAGGTATATCTGGCTTCCACGCGGGTCTTATCGTTGAATTTATGGCTGTAGCCCACATCAATGCTTTCCGGCAAAGTTACGCAGCCGTAAGCGTCGCCATAAATATCTCTCCCAGCCAAATAACCATGGAAATCATAATCTGCTTCCATGGAATGATTGATTTTGCTGCGGTAAACCACGCCCATTTCGTTCTTCTCGTCAAAGGTATAATTGGCAGCGGCGTTCCAGCCCAAAGCATAGCTTTCGCCTTCAATATGCATAGGAGAAACACCAAGTAAATTTTTATCCAACTGTAAACCTACATAGTTTACCTCTGCGCCTAAAGCACCAGTCCATTTTTTATCAAATTTATGGGCATAGTTTACGCCTAAAGAAACGCCGAACAGCTTGGAGCTGAAAGCGTTAGAACCGGCAGCAGAATTACGTTCAAACTGGGAAATCAAACCAAAACGGCTGTAGGTAGCCATGCCCAGCCATTCCTTATCATTGATTTGGCGTACATAGTACAGACCGGGAGCCCAAGCAGGATGGATACGGTTATGACCGGATTCAACACCATCTGGATTGCCTAACGAATCTCTTTTTTGTAAATCGTATTTGCCGTGGGGGCTTAAATAGGTAGTGCTGATTTTAGCTGCCTCGCCCTTAACCTTAGTGATAGAAGCCGGGTTAAAAGCTACGTTAGCGGCGTCGTCTTCGGCGAACATACGCGCGCCGCCCATTGCCAAACCTTCGGCAGACCATTCATAAATAGCAAAGCCCTCTGCGCCCACCATTTGCGGAGCCATGAGCACAGCAGCAGCAGTAAAAGCCAATAATTTTTTCTTCATTATATTTTATACATCCTTTCCCAAAAAACTTACAAATTTCATCTGCTATACATTGTACCAGTTTTATGTAAAATGTATACAAATTTCTTTAATCGCTTGTTTTAATCAATCAATTAAAAGTGTATTTTTTACTTTATTTTTTACAAGCAACTCACGTCCATAAAACAAGGAGCCTGCTTAACGCAGGCTCCTCGGCAAGAACTATATTATCTTAATAAACTAATTTTGCAGCTGATTGATTAACTCATTAACGTCAGACGCGCCGCCGTCACCTTTGGCTGCCATTCTTTTGCGGTAATTTTCTTCCTGCAAACGGCGCACCTCCTCTAATGTAGGCACATTGTCCCGTTCCCAAGGCTGATACTGAATGGTAGTGCAGTGCAGATATTTTTCATAACGCTCCTGCGGATTTTCCGCAGCGGACGCCTCTGCCAAATCGCGCTTGGTTGCCTCATTGCAGGGGAAATACTGGTAAGCTTCTTCAATTAAGATACAAGCTTTCAGATAATCTCCCTTTTCTGCTAAAGCCTCTGCCATAAAAATTAGCGCACGGAAGCAGTAAGGATTGATTTTTTCACCATTCTTCTCGCTTTCCAACATAGCGGACGCCTCTTGCAAGGCCTTGTCTGCCAAGCCACAGCTGCGCATAATTTCCAAGCGGCGCACCCAAATTCTGCCTCTATCGGCAGCGCGGAACACCTTATCATAGGCACGGCACAGCTTGTAGGCTTCTGCCAAATAAAAGGCAGGCGCGTCTCCGGTACCGGTCAAGCCCCAAACAATTTCTGCCAAATCACGCAGGCACAGCACCTTATGCTCTGCCTCGCTGAAGCCATATTCCGGCGCATCCTCTAAATTAGGCTGCACGTCGCGAACAGTAGCTAGCACCGTCATAGCACCTTCAATATCCTTCATCAAAAACAGTGAACGGCCAACAATGCTGCGGCATTTCCAATCATCATAATTATTGATTAAGTTCATAGGAATAGGGATATCCCAGGTTGCGACCTTATGTACATAGCCGCTCCATTCTAATTTATCCATGTTTTCGCCTCCCTTTATTCAAAGCTTGTCAAAAAGAATTCCATACACTCGGTTACGCCGCGCTTTACTGCCTTAGCTCTGCTGGGCTGACCGATTTTCCAAAAATTTATGGAGCTGGAAGAACCAACACCCTCCACATTTTGGTTGAACAAAAATTTTTCTTCATTTACATCTACGCATTTCAACTTCATCATAACGGTAGCGCTGTAAGTCTGCGTGCCGGCAATCACCATAAATCCCGTTTCCTTTTCTCTGGCAGGCAGCACGCTGACAAAAATAACTCTGTCGGCACCGCAGGCTTCACCTATTTTTACTAATTCCGGTAATGTAGGCGTTTCTGCATTTTCCATAGGATTGTCAAGGATTGCCTTCTGTACAGCGTTATTACTGATGATTTTGGTCACGCTGGTTTTTTTCGCGGGATATTTTTTCTTTAAGGTATCTTTAATCGCACCCACAGCCATTTCGCGGCTGCGTCCCTCCAAGCCGGAAACATCTATAAATGGCAGCACCGCTACTGCATAAGGCTGCGTGCATTCCGTAAGCTGAATTTCGCCTTTGACAAAATGGGTTTCGCCCGTATCGGCAACACCTTGGTCAATAGCGTCGATGGAGCTGATTTCTTCTTTTGCGCCTGCCTGCGCATTTAAGGGAGCTGTCCACAGCATTAGACAACATAAAAAGAGCAGCAGTTTTTTCATAATCTCACCACCTAAAATTTTTCACTATTTTACTTGCGGTCTTAGCTATGCAATAGCCGCAAAAATTCCGCTTCGTCGATAACCTTTACGCCTAATTGCTGCGCCTTGTCAAGCTTGCTGCCTGCTTCCGCACCTGCAACGACGTAATCAGTTTTTTTGTTCACACTGCCGCTGACCTTTGCACCCACATCCTGCGACATGGTTTTGGCTTCCGCTCTGCCTAAGGTAGGCAGCGTGCCGGTAAACACCAAGGTTTTGCCAAAGAAAGGATTATTCTCCATGCTGGCAGGCGCGGTAAAGGTCATTTTTAAGCCAGCCGCCTTGAGACGCGCCAGCAAATCAAGATTTGCCGGAACGCTGAACCAGGTAACAATACTTTTGGCAATAGTAACGCCAATATCCTTAAATTTATCCTCGGATTTACCGTCCTTAGCCTTTTTCTTGATTTCGTCTACCTTATCCAGCTCCTCAATGCCCTGCGCCAGCAAATTATCCATGCTGCCGTACAAGGCTGCCAAGGTGCGCGCCATTTTGGCGCCTACATGACGAATACCCAACGCAAACAGCAGCTTATCCAATCCGTTTTCCTTGCTGGCTGCCAACGCTGCCAATAAATTATCGGCAGATTTTTCGCCCATGCGCTCTAATGTCAGCAGCTGTGCTTTAGATAAATTGTACAAATCGGCGGCGTCACGCACCAAGCCGGTATCCAAAAGCTGGTTGATAACCTGCGGGCCGCAGCCTTCAATGTTCATTGCGTCACGGCTGACAAAATGAATCAAGCCCTCGCGTCCCAAAGCAGGACAATGAGGATTAGTACAGCGGATAGCAGCTTCCGCACCCTGACGCTCTACGCTCCAGCCACATTCAGGACACACAGTGGGAATTTCTACATTTTGTTCTGCGCCGGTACGCTTATCGCTGACCACACGCAATACCTCGGGAATAATTTCTCCGGCTTTATTGATAATCACTCTGTCACCAATACGAATATCCTTGGCGCGGATAAAATCTTCGTTGTGCAAAGTAGCGCGGCTCACCACACTGCCGCTCAACCGCACGGGTGTTAGCACTGCCGTCGGCGTAAGCACGCCTGTACGGCCAACGCGCCAGTCGATTGCTTCCAAGGTTGTTTCCGCCTGCTCCGGCGGATATTTAAAGGCGATAGCCCAGCGCGGATCCTTACCCGTCGCGCCCAAAATATTTTGCTGATACACAGCGTTGACCTTGAGTACAGCGCCGTCCGTATCGTAAGCCAAGCTGCTGCGCTTTTGGTCAAATTCCTTAATAAATGCTAAAGCCTCATCAATATTTTTTACTACGCGATAATTTTCGCTGACCTTAAAACCATATTTAGTTAAATTTGCCAAATTACCGCTGTGCTTAGGCTGCGCTCCCTCGCCTACAATATAGTAAGCAAAAAAGCTTAGAGAACGTCCTGCTGTCACCTTGGGATCCAGCTGACGCAAACTGCCTGCTGCTGCATTACGGGGGTTAGCAAATTCGCTTTCACCCCGCTCCGCCCGCTGCTCGTTAAGCTGCATAAAAGCGTGCCGCGGCATATAAACCTCGCCGCGCACATCCAAAAGCTCCGGCACAACTTCGCCTTCGGGCACCTTTAAGGTCAAAGGAACGCTGCGGATAGTGCGCACGTTAGCCGTAACATTTTCGCCTACTATACCATCGCCGCGGGTAGCAGCGCGCACCAAGCGGCCGTTTTCATAAATCAGGCTGCACGCCAAGCCATCTATTTTAGGCTCCATAACGTATTCCACATCGCTTCCCGCAGGCAGCAAACTGCGCACGCGCTCGTCAAAGCTGCGCAGCTCGCCCTCACTAAAAGCGTTGGAAAGGCTAAGCATAGGCTCCAAATGACGCACCTCGGCAAACTGGCTGTCCGCCCTGCCGCCAACTCTTTGGGTAGGTGAATCCACAGGCACAGCTTCCGGATAGCTGGCTTCAATTTCCCGCAGGCGCACCAGCAGACGGTCATACTCGCTGTCGGTAATTTCCGGCGCATCCAGCACATAATATAAATATTCGTGATGACGTATTTCCTGACGCAGCTTATCGGCTTCCGCCAAAAGCTGCTCCTTTTCGTCAGCAAACAAATCTAATTCTGCCATTATAATTTCTCCAATACAGCATATTTAGTCAGCAGGCTGCGAATACCGCCGCCGGCAAAAGCCACTTGTACCTCTTGTCCATCCTCGGTATCCTTAACCGCCACAATAGTGCCTGCGCCCCATTTTTTATGACTAACCTTATCCCCTGCCTTAAAGCTGGCGTGAGCGCTGCTTTCCTTGGGCACAAAGCTGGACTTAGGCTGCAAAAACCAATTGGCAGCTTTAGGCTTGCGCTCCTGCTGCACGGAGGTATCACGCAGCACAACCTTTTGCGTAATAGGACGCTTATATTCGTGCAGCAAATTACGGGGAATTTCCTGCAAAAAGCGTGATGGCGGATAGGAAAGCGTGTGCCCGTAAATCATGCGCATTTTAGCACTGCTCAAATACAAATGCTTTTCGGCGCGGGTGATGCCCACATAACACAGACGGCGCTCCTCCTCAATGTCCTCCTCATCCAGCAGTGTGCGCGCGTGCGGGAAAATCCCTTCTTCCATGCCAGCCAAAAAAACTACAGGAAATTCCAAGCCCTTAGCAGAGTGCAGCGTCATCAGCGTAACCGCTTCCTCGCCTAACTCGGCGTCGTCAATATCGGAAACCAAGGCAACGTCGGCCAAGAAATTTTCCAAGGAAGCTTCTTCGCCATTGCGGGCGGCTTTTTTAGCAAAATCCTCGGCTACGCTTAACAGCTCCTGCAAATTGTCCAAACGTCCTTGGTCCTGAGCATTGCGCCCCATTTCCAGCTCCTCTTGGTAGCCGGTGCGCTGCATAACATTCATAATCAGCTGCTTCACAGAAATTTCTGACGCCTCACCCATAAATTCAAAGAGCAAGCCTGCCAGCTCGTCCAGCTTGCTTACAAAGCGGTTGGAAAGTCCCGGAACCTGATCGGCGCCGGAAATTATATCAAACAAACTTTGATTAGTCGCACTGGCGTAGCTTTGCAAACGCTGCAAGGTAGCGTCGCCAATGCCACGGCGAGGAACATTGATAATACGTTCCAAGCTCAACCCGTCGTTAGGATTATAAATCAAACGCAGATAAGCAATAATGTCCTTAATTTCCTTACGCTCATAGAATTTGGTGCCGCCCACCATGGTATAAGCCATGCCGCTTTTAATAAACATTTCCTCGAATACGCGAGATTGAGTGTTGGTGCGGTACAGCACAGCCATCTCGCCTGGCTTAACGTGCTCCTTTTGCTGCAGCTCCTGTATTTTTTCAATGACAAAGCGCGCTTCGTCCCGCTCATCCACCGCCTGATAATACACTATTTCCGTACCTACGCCGTTATCAGTCCACAAATTTTTAGGCTTGCGTCCCGTATTATTTTCAATAACCGCGTTGGCAGCGTCCAAAATCACCTGAGTGCTGCGATAATTCTGCTCCAGCTTCACTAGCTTAGCGTCGGGATAATCTTTTTCAAAATCTAAAATATTGCGGATATCCGCACCGCGCCAGCCGTAAATGCTTTGGTCGGCATCGCCTACTACACATATATTGTGATGCTTACCGGTCAAAAGCTTGGTCAGCAGATACTGCACATGGTTTGTGTCCTGATATTCGTCTACCATGAGATAATCAAATTTATTTTGATATTTTTCCCGCACCTCCGGCACTTCCTGCAAAAGACGCAGAGTTAACAGCAGCAAATCGTCAAAATCCACGGCGTTATTAGCACGCAGCTTCGCTTCATAAGCTTCATAAATCTGCGCTACCTTCTGCTCGTAAAAATCGCCTGCCTGCTTAGCAAACTCTGCCGCTGTCAGCAGCTCGTTTTTCGCATTGCTGATGCGTCCGATAATGCCCGCAGGCTGATAACGCTTTTCGTCCAGATTCATCTCTTTGAGAATTTGCTTAATCAAGCTTTTCGTATCAGTAGTATCGTAAATAGCAAAATTATTATTGTACTGTCCTAACTTTTCTATATCGCGGCGCAGCACTCTGGCGCAAAAAGCGTGAAAAGTAAACAGCCACACATCCTTAGCCGCTGCTCCCGCCATTTTATCTACACGCTCGCGCATTTCTGCTGCCGCCTTATTGGTAAAGGTAATCGCCAAAATACGATATGGACGCACTCCTTGCTGCAGCAAATGCGCTACGCGGCAGGTCAAAACCTTGGTCTTGCCGCTGCCTGCGCCTGCCAAAATCAGCATCGGGCCGTTAATTGACCTTACAGCATCTTCCTGCTCTTTATTTAAACCCTGCATGGTATCACTCATATTAGAAAAACCTCCAGTTATCCTGCCGCTACAACGGTAACTTTTATTTGCAAATTATATACTTTCTTATTATACCACAAACTACACAATCTTAGCGAGATGCAAACAAGTTGTCGGAAGATTCATCAAAGGATATCAAAACATCTATTTGCTGCATATTGAGCGCAGGCGCAGAATGTGCTAGAATAAATCTAAATTTTAAGCGCAGACAAGGAGTACAAATAAATGTCTAAAAATATTCCCTTTGTACCGGCAGAGGATTTAAGCAAGCTGTGGCGGGCGATAATTGAATTTGCTATGCTAGCTCCCGGCGACCGCATTTTGATAGGACTCAGCGGCGGCAAGGACAGTATGCTTTTGACAGCCATGCTGGCAGAGATTAAAAAATTTTCGCCTATTCCCTTTGATTTGGCCTGCTACACAGTTAATCCTATGTTTGCCGATAATTTTCCTAAACAAGAATTGGTCAACTTCTGCGCCCATTACGGTTTGGAGCATTACAGTGACGATATAGACATTATGGCAGCTCATGCTAAAAAAGGCGGCAGCCCTTGTTTTACCTGCGCTTATTTTCGCCGTGCTGCCACTAACCGTAAAGCGCAAGAATTAGGCTTCAATAAGGTAGCGCTGGCGCACCATAACGACGACGCTGTAGAAACCTTTTTCATGAACCTTATGACCAGCGGCCAGCTGCGCACCTTTTTGCCCGTAACTCCCTTATCGCGCAGCGGCATTACGGTACTGCGACCCCTCTTGTATTACCGCGAGCAGGAAATTAAAGCTTTAGTTGCCAAATTGCAGCTGAAGCCGTTAAAAAATCCCTGTCCCTACGACGGACACACCATGCGGCAGGAAATTAAAGAGCATATCCTACAGTTAGATCAGCGTTATCCGGAGGTTTACGAGCATTTAGCAGCAGCCATGCGCTGCTCCGATAAGCAGGAACTGTGGCCTGCCAAGCCTGCCGATAAGGATATGGTCGCTAAATTCCGCAGCTTTTGGCAGCGCAGCGCCAAAACTCAAAGTGAGGTAAAAAAATGAAATCCCGTTCCTGTCTATATATTATTGCCGCAGCTGCTCTTTGGGGACTAATAGGCATTTTTGTTAAAATTATCGCCGCCCAAGGCTTCACCTCCATGCAAATTGTCGCTCTGCGTTCTTTAGCTTCGGCTGCCTGCATTACGCTGGTTATACTGTATAAAAGTGTAGACAGCTTGCGTATCAATTTTAAAGACTGCTGGATGTTTGTGGGCACAGGTATTTTCAGTTTAGCGTTTTTCAATTTTTGCTATTTTAACTGCATTCAACGCAGCAGCTTAGCCGCAGCCGCGCTTTTACTGTATACTGCGCCGATTTTTGTCATGCTTATGTCCCTGTTGTTTTTTGGAGAAAAATTTACAACTAAAAAGGCTATCGCCTTAGTCGCCACCTTTAGCGGCTGCGCCTGCGTCACGGGCGCTTTTTCCGGAAGCGTCAGTCTGACGGGACACGGACTGGCCTACGGGTTAGCCAGCGGCTTTGGTTATGCTCTGTACAGCATTTTCGGCAAATTTGCCGTGCAAAAATATTCTTCGCTGACGATTACTGCTTACACCTTTTATTTTTCTCTGCTGGCTGCCGTGCCCTTGGCAGCCTTTGACAGCGCAGCTATAGCTAAAATTGATTGCGTCACTATTCTTGGCAGCTTGGGACTTGGTTTGGTCTGCGCCGTAATTCCTTATCTGCTGTATACTAAAGGCTTGGAAAAGATTGACCCTGGACAAGCTTCTATTTTAGCTACCATAGAACCCTTTGTAGCGGCGGCTGTGGGCATGCTGCTGTTTGCCGAGCCTATGACCATGAGCAAGGCTGTAGGCATGCTGCTTATTTTCTGCTCGATTATCATTTTGAACGTGAAAGAAAAGTAATATGTATAACGAAACAACTAATTTTATCATCAAAAATTTTACCCAACAGGATATTGACGAGGCTGCGCAGCTGACGCTGCTTACCTGGGGCGACGAAATGGCTTTAAGCAACGACCTGCTTAAACAAGTATTATACGAAGCCATGGTGCGTTATTATTTTCGCAGCAGCGAATTTTCCTTTAAACTGATAGATGCGCCAAGCGGCATGATGCAGGGCTTTTTGCTGGCTGCGCCGCTAACGGAGCGCGACTGCTCGCAAAAATGGCTGCAGCAAACGCTGACAGATTTTGCGCCGGAGGAGCAGGATTTAGTTTATAATTATCTGCGCTATTTAAGCTATAACGGGCAACAGGTACGCCGCTTTGCCAAACCGCAGGATTTGCTGCTGTGCTTATTTTTAAGCCGCAAGCCAGGAGTTGGTACCAAGCTGCTGCAAAACATTGAGAAGGCAGCAAAAGAGCGACAAATTAGCAATCTATATTTGTGGGCTGATGCTACCTGCGATTACAGCTACTACCGCCGCCGCGGCTATGAGGAGGCGTGCCGGTTTACGAATACGGTGTTACCTGATTTAGGCGCGCAGAAGACGTGGATTTACAGAAAAGCTTTAAGCTAAAAATTTACAATCCATACAACAAATCCTAAACCGTGCTTAGCCTGCATAAACAAAAATCTCCCTTGATTTAGGTTCGACTCACAGCCGCGCCAAACATCAAGGGAGATTTTCTTTTGTAATTTTTATTTGGCTCTGTCACAACAAATGGTTGATTTTGACGAGAAATAGCGTATAATAATAGTAAGAAACAGTACCACCGAAGGA
>ENA-UERC01001314-UERC01001314.1-human-gut-metagenome-genome-assembly--contig:-NODE-1314-length-14898-cov-4.311113_pt1 | contig 14898 bp, 14 predicted proteins | sample MGYA00242955_ERZ507955 | MGnify/ENA primary metagenome ERZ507955 (study PRJEB26167, sample SAMN06115394) | human gut metagenome | host: Homo sapiens | place: China:Hubei | collected 2016-04-27... | reverse complement strand
TGACCCTAATATTCAAAGAGAGCCGGAGGTAATTCTTAATGAAAAAAATTCTTTTAATGCTGACAATGGTCTTAGTGCTTGGTTTCAGTGCTATCTGCAGTGCCAGCAACGGTAAAGTGCTTGACGCTGAAGAAGCCATGGTCAACAAGTTTTTGGCAGCTTCCAATTATTCTGCCGTAACTTCCATGATGACTGACGGTATGAAAAAAGACTTTACAGAAGAAGTTTTTAAAAATTTCAAAGAGCAGATGGATAAAAACTTTGGCGCTGTCAGTGAAAAACGTTTAGTAGTGATAGAAAAAGGCGCCGATGCTGATATTTTAAGATACAGCATGAAATTTGCCAAACAGCCCGAAGCAATGATGAGCTTCCTGTTTGCAGTCAAAAACGAAAAACCTTTATTAGGTGATTTCGGTATTGCTCTGCCGCAAAAAGAAGAAAATAAAGAAGCCGCTAAATAAAACGGCGTAAAAAAAGGACTGCCAAACGGCAGTCCTTTTGTATTTTTATAGCAGCCCGCGCAGTTTGTCCAGTGCTTTTAATCGGTGCTTGGTGACATTGCGTACACTGCAGCCTAAACGTTTTGCTGCTTCGGAAGGTTTCAGCTCCTGTGCGAACAGCAGCATCATCACCTGCCGCTGGGCGGGGTTCAGCTGACGCAGAGCTTCCTGCAGATCCAGCGACAGTAAAAGCCGGGCCAGCTCGTCCAGGCTGCCGTCAGCATCACGGCAGGCCTCCAGCAGTTCGGTCCCGGCGGCGCTTTCAGTATCTACCTGCGCTTCGTTTTCCCAGATCTGACCCTGCTTCTGCATGGCGTCAAAAAGGGCAAAATGCACCTTACAGCGCGCCAGCCCAGGCCAGTTGGCAAAATCGGCGCCGTCATATTTCAAAATCAGTTCGATCAGGGCCAGCACGGCGATACCTTCGGCATCTTTACCCAGCGACCGGTAAAACATTTCGCGGTGGGCCTCGCTTTTTAAAAGCGGGCTGAAATCTTCGCATAGCTGCAGCAGTGCCTGTCTGTCGCCGCTTTGTGCGGCGGTTATCAGCAGCTGCAGGCGGCTGGGAGGTGTCTGGTCGTTTGTATTGTTTGGAGTGTTAATATTTTTTATGATGATCAAATCCTTTGGTTTTATGATGGCAGGCCATACTGTAAAGCGTTATGCATAACAGTTGCTAGTGTACGCCTGTTTTTTAAAAAAGTAAATAGCAAAATATCCCTTCCAGCCTGTTAGCCCCTATCTCTAAGATAGGGGCTAAATTTTTTTGCGGCTGGCCGTTGGGGTGCAGGATAAGCAGGAAAAAATTATATATCGGGTCTTAGCAGAAAGAGCTTTTGCTGCGTTTGGTAAAACAGCAAAAGTAAGATACCGCCTTTAAGGGTCGTAAAGCAGAAACCTGAAAAATTTTAAAAAAATTTTTCCATCGCTTGCCCAACCTTTGAAACCAAGACGTCAAGCCGTTTACAAAGGATTGGCGGCGCCAAGCGTATCGCGGCGAAAAAACAAAAATGTACAGAAAGCACTCCTCGCGTCTTGTGGGGGGGTACATAGGTGTTATAATAACAAAGGGTATTGCTATATGTTCAAAAAATAAAAATATAGTTTTAAAATATTTGCTCTGATAATTTAAAACTATATTTTTAAGTGCTTTTTATTTGCTTGTATAAAATACAGGGGGTGGAACATGTACGATGAAAAATGCCTGCTGCGTATCGGCAGCAATATCAAGCTGCTGCGTAGTGTTCGTCAGCTTAATCAGCACCAGCTGGCCGAGCGGCTTGGTATCAGCCAGACGCATCTGAGCAATATTGAGCATAATAACGTGCTGGTGAGCTTAAAGCTGCTGGTACGCAGCGCCAATGTTTTAGGATGTTCGCTCGAAGAACTGCTGGATAGGGCTGCGGCGGTCGAGTGGGCTGGAGCGCATTGTACAGATGGAGGTGAAGAGGCAGAAAACAAAGGCAAAAGTGAGTGTAAAAGCAGGTGCGGTACTGATGCTGAGGGGCAGGAGCAGTATTCGCTTGAGGAAGTGCGGTTGCTGCTGAAGCTGCTGCAGATACAGCGAAATATTTGCTCTTACAGATAACTGTTTAAGTAAAAATTGACCGGTAACAAGGGAAAGGGATGGAAACAGTGACAAGAAAAAGGTTAGGGAAAGCGGTGCTTTTGAGTTTATTGCTGATGAATGTCTGTAAAGAGGGCGGTGCTACAGAGTATAATGCTGCAATTACAGGCAATGAAACAGATTATGACAGTATTAAAGAGGTCGATATTGTCAGCGGCGAAGTGAAGTATACCTTTACAGGGGAGAACACAGTTGAGAATAAAGGGAGCAACTCTTTTCAACCAATCAAAGTGAGCGGCAAGGCCGTGACGGTAGCTGTTGGTGACAAGCTGACGCTGACAGGCAAGGGTACTGGCGTGAGCCCTTTAAATACCGGTAATATTTTGGCGACTGGTTCGACCGGCAGCCTGACTTTTACCGGCGGGACGCTGGATGTGACAGATCTGACAGAATATCCAAAAAGTAACTATACAATTCATGCTAATAGCGGCGCCAGTATCGTGTTTGACAATGCAGTGACTAATATCGGCGAAGGTAATCTTACACAGTCAAGCATGGGTATAATGGTTACTGGTGCGGCAAGTAAAGTTATTTTTACTGAAAATGCCGACAGTTTGAAGATCAATTCGGCTACGGGGATCTATGTCAATGGCGGCAGTTTCAGTTTTGATAATACTGAGGGCAGTGTACTGATCGAAAATAATCCCGAGGACAGAAAGCGGGATACAGGTGGTCCGGGAATCGAGGTAGCTGGCGGCAGTCTGACGCTGAAAGGCAGGGAAACCGTCATCAAAACTACAGATGCTGATGGCACTGTTGGCGGCGCTGCTGTTTCGGTGACAGAGCGTGATAAAGATAATATATTGAATTTTGAGGCGGATAAGACTATTTTAACAGGCGGTGCTTTTGGCATTTATGTTGATGGCAGTCTTGTAAATCCAGCGGACACCATTAAGACGAATATCAATTTCAGCGGTGAGACCCAGATCACAGCCTATAATAATGATGGTTTAGATGATTATGTTGGTTGTGTTGCTGTATGTGCATATTTTCCTGATGCCAAAATAAATTTTGCCAAGCAGGCAGTTTTAACGGCGGAGACTAATAATAACACTAAAAATGTGGGGGCCGGAGCATGTATTCAAAGCGGTTCATCTTTGACGGCGGAGCAGGGGTTGCAGGTCAACGTCAAAACCGCAGGTGACTATGGGTATGGACTTTTTGCTTCCGGCAGCGGCAGTCTGATTGATGTAACTGGTCTGACGGCTGTTGATGTAGTCAGCGGCAGCGGAGAAATCAGAGGCGTGCAGGGCTTTAGCGGCGCTGAAGTAAAGATGAACGGAGCTGTAAAGGTTGCTGGTAAAAGTGATGGCGGTGCAGTGACAGGACTTTGGAGCTGGAACGGCGGTAAGGTTGAGGTTGTGGAAGATGCGCAGATCAAAGCCGTTTCTGATACCGGGAACGTTATAGGTATCAACAGCAATAATAATGGCGGGATATCGTCTGATCGTGCTTTGACGCAGATCGGCGGTAATACCGTTATAGAAGTTGCCGGTGCTGGCAGCGCTGCAGGTATCAGCTGCTTCAGTAACGGCGATGTTGAGCTTAAGGGAGCAGCGGCTATAAAAGCGACCAGTACTAAAGGTACGTCTATGGGTATCAGTGCTAATACCGGCGGTAAGGTTACAGTAGATAAAGCTGTTACCGTACATGCGCAAAGCGGCAGCGGGTCGGCGTATGGGGTCTATAGTGCAGGTAGTGCGGAAATCGTTTTTAAAGAAACAGCGCAGATCGTTGCCGAGACTGGTGTAAGTAATGCCAAAGAAACTTATGCTGTCGGTCAAGGCGTAGGTGTTTATACTGCTGGCGGCAAAGTTGACTTTCAAAAAGGACTTATTCTGGATAATAAGGGGCAAAGCTATGCTTTGAGAGCATATAAGAGCGGCGCCAGTATTGCCGTCAACAGCGAAGGCAGCGGCAGTGTTTATCTGACCGGCAACATCCAAGCTCATACCAGTGGGCTGCTGGATCTAAATCTGCTGACTGACGACTCTTATTACGAAGGAGCGGCGGCCATTGTAAGTAACGGACAAATCAATATGAAGCTGCGTAACGGTGCTTTTTGGAAAGTGACAGGCAATAGTGATCTGACCAGGCTCGACTTCGGTGATAATGCTGTTATTGATATGGAGAAGGCAGCGGGTTACCAAAAATTACAAACCGGGACGCTGAATGGTGACAGAGGTACTTTTGTGCTGGGAGCCGATATTAGCACGGGGCAAAGCGATACCGTGTCTATCGGCAGCAGTGATGCAAAAGGCACGTATAATATACTGGTCAGCGAAGTCGGCAGAAGGCAGGGTGACGACTTGCATTTGCTGCTGGTAAATGATGCCAGTGGTGAGCATACTTTTATAGCGAGTGATATTTATAGAGGAGGGATCTATGTTTATAAAACAGAGATCTCCAATGAAAATGATGGCGGTATCAAGTGGTATCTTGAGAGTCTGCATAATGAAACGACAGAAGATGCCCGTAGCATCCTGCAAACGGCAGACAGCATGTATTCCAGCTGGGTGTTGAGCAGTGATATGCTGCAGGGCAGGCTGGCCGAGCTGAAGGAAACACGGGCAGAACATGGCTTATGGGCTCGTATCAACAACGGCAAACTGCGCGGCGAAGCCTTCAAAAATAATTATCAGACTTATCAGATCGGTTATGACACTGCATTTAAAGACAGAGATGGCGGCAGTATGAATGAGTGGCTCGGTGGTGCTGCGTTTGAATATGCCAAAGGAAATATGAGCTATGGCAACGGCAGCGGCGAACAGCAGACAGCTGCTGTAATGCTGTATGGCAGTAAATACAGCCAGTTGGGCGACAGAGTAGATATCGTGCTCAAGCACGGTCAGATGAAAGGCGATATCGATACCTTTGGTATCGCCGCTGACAGACGCGATTATAAGTCCAGGGCCACGGCTTTGAGCTTGGAATATGGTAAACGATTTCAGCGTGAGCAGGGCGTGTATTTAGAACCACAGGCGCAGCTGCTGGTCAGTCATATCAATGGAGAGGCCGCTGTTACTGATTATGGAATCAGAGTTGAGTCAGAAGGCATTAACAGCGCCGTAGGTCGTATAGGCCTGGAAGTGGGCCAAAAGTATCAGCGCAGCAGTGCTTATATTAAGGCTTCCCTGCTGCATGAATTTGGCGGCAGAGCAGACACAGTGCTGACGTTGGGGGACGAAACCTTGTGCGACTGTAGAGATTACAGCGGCAGTTGGTGGGAACTGAATTTAGGCGGCGAGCTGGAGTTGGGCAGAAATAATGACCTTTATTTTGATGTGGCGCGTTCTTTCGGCGGTGCTTTTCAAAAACAGTGGCAGATCAATGCCGGCGTGAGATTTAGTTTTTAAACAAGTAAAAACGCCGCCATATGTATCAAAGTGCATATTGCGGCGTTAATGTTTGCTATTTGCCTGCTAAGATGGATGTCAGCAGGCGCAACCATGTGAGTAATTTTGTGTAATTATTATTGATATTAGACCTCCTTGTTTTTTTGCAGCAGTGCCCGGCTCAGTTCGTTCAGGCAGCTGGTCAGCTTATCCAGCCGCTGCTCCATACGCAGCAGCAGATACCAGCTCAGTACCATCGGGAAGCCGAAGTTGCCGACAGCGCTGAAGATCTCTTTGGTATCCATAGTCGTTATGCCAGCACGGTAACTACCTTGATGCGGGCTTCAACGAATTCATTTAGCCCCAGGCCGCCGCTGGTCAGCACGCCTGCTTCGATAATCTTGGCTGCTGCTGCCTGCGCTTCGGCTAAGGTAACGTCTTCACGAGGGTCGGCGATGCTTAAAGTCTTTTTAGCGCCGTCGCTTTTGGTGAAGATGAGTTCTAAAGTTTTTTCCATGTTTGTTCTCCTTTACATTAGATTTTTGTTTGCAGGTGGGTGTTATTCTGCTTTGTCGAGTTCGGCTTTTTCGGTAACGTAGACGTTAACTACGGCGTGGCTCATAAGTTCGCCGATGGCTTCGGTAACTGCGAGGCATTTGGCGGCTTCGGCGTCCAGGCGGACACTGCCGACAGAGGTGCTTTTGGTTTGCATGGCGCCAAGGGGGTTGGTGCCGTTTTCTACGTCCATGGAAAGTTTGAGGGAAGTAGGATTTTTGCTGACAGTCATATTTTCAGCTCCTTTCATAATTTGGTTTTGTTTTTTGTTTGTAAGTTGTGAAAATACTTTTTAGTTTTCTTTATGCAGCTTTCTTCCAGAAGCAAGCTGCGCCAAGAAGCTTGCGCACTGTGACAATTCCTGTTTAACTTCGTTCGCTGTCCGGCTTCCGGGCAACTCGGCATTGCAGTATAGAGAAAAGCTTTAGCTGCGAATCGTCAATGCCTCAAACAGTCCCTCCAGCGCTTACAGCTCACAGCGTACACAACGGAATGTGCCACAATGTGTGCTCAAAACCCTTGTACCGTACTATTCAGCTATGGATTTCATAAGCAGAGTATCGACCGCCTGATGTTATCAATATTTACGGTCTATGGCAGTAAAACGTATGATACAGAGGGTTTTAAAACGCAATCCAAATATTAACAGCGCTGAAAGTTCTTTGCTGACTTTCTTTCAAGAAAGTCTAAAAAAGCTAAAAAAGATTGAAGAAAACATTAAAAGAAAACATCGTGTTCTTTAAAAAGCAGCCCTTTTAATCAAGGGGGCTGCTTTTTGCATACCACAGGGCCTTGCCCCTGATGACCTGCCCGCCGGGCTTCATAGCTCCGTCGCCGGGTGAATCGCGCAGATACCATAAGTCCCAGCGGGTTTCGGCGTCGCCGCTGTACGGTCCGTAGCCGTCGATAAGCGCGGCTTCGCAGTGAGTAAGGATGTTCCAGCGGTCGATCGGGATATTGAGCCCCTGCGCCAGTGCGGCGACTAATTTACCTGCGGCGTCGATCTGGCGGGGTGTGGGCGGAAACTTGCCGAACTCAGTATCCCTGCCGTTATGGGGCAGCGCGCCGCAGGCGCAGCAGAGAGCGATACCGATAGCGCCGGTATTGCGGTGCCACGTATGGCTTTTAAGCTCGGTGAGCTGCGTGCAGGTCTGGTAAATACTGCCGTCGGCGTCGATATTGAAATGGTAGTCGTCGTAAAGCTGGCCGTAACGCCCGGCGGTCCAGTGCAGATAGATCTGCGAGATGCGGTTGTGTCCCAGGGCGACAAGTTCGGCGAGTTTGGCTGCTGTCAGCAGCGGTACTGATGATGTTTGCATTTGCATAGTAGAGATGCTCCTTTTAGATTTGATTGGCAAGGGGGTAAAACCCTCACGCTATATATAGGGCAGCGAGAGGGATAAAAGTTTACATCGGTTTGAAATTTTTTTTGCAAGGTGGTTTTTAACAGCAGCTCATAACATTTTAGTGATATTTGTGAACAATATGTGAAATTGTATTTTGGCATGTAAACTTTTCCGGTGTTCGCTGCCCTATATATAGTGACAGTATTCAGTACTGAATTTGTTAGCAGAGTTTTTAAGACTTATAGGGTTTTACTGCTTATGACTTTGACCTTGAATCTAACAAAGAAATACTTACAGCAAAGTAAAGCAATACTTATTTAGTAAGTACTGAATACTGCCATAAATACTTGCACGACGAAAGGATGATCAGGATGAAAGAGATCGTTACAGCAACAGAAAAAGTGGAGAAGCGTATGAGCCTGGGGCTGCAAAGCAGATTGTTGTATCTGCTTTTGAAATGCCCTTTGCTGCAGCAGAGTCAGGGATGTGCCTGTAGGGAGGCGTCAGCCCCAAACGGAAGGCTGGCAGGGAGGCAGCGGCGCGTGCATGCAGATGATGAGGAAGTTATTTTGCAGGTGACGGTGCCATATGCTCTGCGGCGTGCGGCAAGGGCGGCGCATTTGGATTGCAGCGCTTTGACGCGTAAGGCTTTGGCTAAACAGTTAAAAAAAGCTGCCCGCGATTGAGCAGCTTTAATGTGATCGAAAATGGCTGGCTGGCCGCGCCTGAGGTCGAGGCAGAGGCTGTGAGCCAGTGCTGTGTATGCGCCGAGCTGATCTGTAGCGGCGACAGTTACTGGGAGACGGAGGGCGGCGATATTTGCTGCGAATGTATGGAAAATATGACGGCAGCGGCGTTTTTGACGGATGTATGCTGTGAGCGTGAAAATATAGCTAAAAGAGACTGAGGAGTGTAGATTTGGAGATACAGGAATTGAAGCGTGATTTGGAAATATTTTTTACTGACAGTGAGAACGGTTACGGTCTTTATTCGACTGAAAGGCTGCTGATACTGGCGCAGCAGGGGGACGAGAAGGCTAAATTGCAGATCTTGTTTAATTTTAAGGGGCTGATTTATAAGACTTTGGTCAATAACAGTTATTATCTGCAGCTTAGCGCCGGTGATATTTTGCAGAATTTGAGCGAGGTGGTGCTGCAGAGGATGGCAGTGTGGAAGCCGAAGGCTGCGGCCGCATTCGGCAATCATATCAAATATTGCCTGCGGACAGCAGTATGGAGTGAGATCAGGCGGATAAAGAAACATGATTATAAAGAGTTGTCGTACGACGCTGAGGCTGACGGCGGTATTTCTCGGGCCGAGCAGCAGCTGGATACTTTGATATACAGACGGTTTGGCTATAATGAAAAACAGGCGACGCTGCGTTTTGCAGTAAAAAACCTGTTGGATGGCCTGACCGAGAAGCAGCGGTATGTGCTGCAGGCAGAGTTGTTTGAGGGGAAGGACGGAACAGAGATCGCACGGCTGCTGCATATCAAGAAGGCAGCGGTCAGCAGGATCAGGGCCAGGGCGCTCAGGCATCTGCAGGAGCTATTGGCAGCGGGCAGGCAGAGGGGTGAGCGGTTGTGCTGAAACCGTATCAGACGATAGGACGGGCGCTGGCGTTGTTTAAAGCGGCGGGCCTTGCTGTGCCGGCGTATGGTGAGGAGGAAAAACGGCGGCTTTTGGATGTCTGGGTGCAGCGTTACGGGGCGCTGGACAGTGAGCTGTTTTTGAAGTGCAGTGAGCGGCTGGCGTCAGGGCAGCGGTTTCCGCGGTTTTATGATATGGATGCGGCACTGCGGGAGGAGGAACGTGTACGCAGCCGCCGGAAAGAGGCGGCAATGCCGCTGGCTGCGTCTGCTCCGGTAGATTATGGGGGTAACAGAAAACGTCTGCGTCAGCTGATAGAAAGACTGACTGTGCGGCGCTGATACCGGGCCATACACAGATTGCCTAAAGCCGTCTGTGTATGGCTTTTTTATTGTTGTTGCAATGGATAAAAAAGAAGTACAGACGAGTGGAAGAGGTTAAAAATAATTATTTGAAATTTATAATTAATGTTTTTTGCTAATTGGGTATAAAATATTTGTTTTAGTTATGGTATTATATGTTCTTTTTTGTTAGAATAGTAATAATATATAGTTATTATAAATGGTTTGATAAACGGATTTTAAAAGGAGCGCTTATCTTGATGGAAGAGCAGGGGCAGCCTGGGGAAATGAATACAGTAGCTGAATATAATGTTTTGTTCGACAGTGTGGGGATCAATGTCTGTAAGTTGCTTTTGGATGATGAGTTGACGATTTTATGGGGAAATGACAATTTTTATATAAATTCTGGTTTTACCAAAGCAGAATATCAGAAGTTGTTTCCCAGTATCAAAGCATATTATGCAGGGCACGGGGAAGAGTTTCATAAAATCAAAAATGCATTTGCCGCTGCTTCAAAAAAAGCTGGACGCAGGGCCAAGGTCGATTGCCGTAGGCCGCTTAAAAATGGTGGCTGTGCCTGGATCAATATCGACGCTGTGATTACTGGCGAGGTAGTGGACGGCAGTGAGGTTGCTTTGGCAGTTTATTCTGATATCAGCGACCTGACACGGCTGAAAGCTGAACGTGACCAGCTGCTGGAAGAGAAGACCCGTTATTTTGAGTGGATGATGGACGAATACGTCGGGAATATTTACATTTCCGATCTGGAAACGTATGAACTGCTGTTTTTGAATAAAACGGCTGCCGCCACTTTACATACTACTAAGGCAGAGGTAACAGGTAAAAAATGCTATGAGGTCATTCAGGGACGGACCAGCCCCTGTCCGTTCTGCAATAACGCGCTGCTGACGGAGGACGATGTTTATGCGTGGGAGTTTGATAATCCCAATTTGAAAAAGACGTTTATGATCAGAAACAGAGTTATTAACTGGCAGGGGCGCAGGTCGCGGATCGAGCTGTCGCATGATATGCTGAGCGCCGAATATAAGCTGGCGAAGAAGGATCAGGAGCGGGAAGCGATCTTAAAAACTATTCCCGGCGGTCTGGCCAGGGTCGACGCCAGGGATTGCGAAACGGTGCTTTGGTATGGCGGCAAATTTTTGGAGATGCTGGGCTATACAGCCGGGCAGTTTATACATGAGCTTCATTCCAAATGTTCCTATGTGCATCCTGACGACAGGGAGCGGACCGCTTCTTTGATGCGTTCTATTTCCAAAACGGGCGAATATACTGTGTCTGAGTTTAAGTTTGTGACCCGCAGCGGCGAGGTAAGGAATTTGACGGTTACGTTCTGTTATGTGAGCGGTGAGGATAGCTGGGATGGCATTCCGTCTATTTACAGCGTGGGCATCGATATCACTGAGGAGCGCAGGGAGCAGGAGCGGCAGCGCCGGGCTTTAGAGGATGCGTATCAGTCTCTGCATGTGGCAAATCTGGCTAAAAGCAATTTTTTGTCGTCGATGTCGCATGATATCAGGACGCCGATGAATGCGATCATTGGTATGACGGCGATTGCCAGGGCGAACCTGCATGAACCGGAGAAGGTGAACGGCTGTCTGGGTAAGATCAATGTTTCCAGTATGCATTTGCTGCGTTTGATCAACGAGGTGCTGGATATGTCGAAGATCGAAAGCGGCAAGGTGGATCTGGTGCTGGAGGATGTCAGCCTGCCGGACGTTGTGGATAATATCGTCAGTATCTGTCGGCCGATGATGGTGGAGAAACAGCAGGAGTTCAAGGTCAATATCTTTAATGTACGCAATGAGCATGTGATAACTGATGGAGACCGTCTGCAGCAGGTATTTATGAACCTGCTTTCCAATGCGATCAAATATACGCCTGAGGGCGGTAAGATCAGTCTGACGATCAATGAATTAAAATCGGAGCTGCCAACAAAGGGTAATTACGAATTTATTTTTACTGATAACGGGATCGGGATGCCGGATGAGTATATGCAGCATATTTTTGAACCGTTTGCCCGCGCTAAAGATGAAAGTATCAGTAAGATACAGGGCACGGGACTTGGCCTGGCGATCACTCAGAACATCGTGCAGATGATGAACGGCACGATCGAGGTGCAGAGCCGCCCCGGCACTGGCAGTATATTTACTGTGTCTGTACCATTGGAGCTGCAGCTGAAAGAGGAGCAGGAGCATGAGGAGCTGAACGGGCTGCCGGTATTGGTAGTGGACGACGAGCTGGCGGTGTGCGAAAGTGCGGCGATGCTGCTGCAGGAGCTTGGAATGCGCGGCAGCTGGGTATTGTCTGGTGCTGAAGCAGTAGAACGGGTAGTGGAAGCGCACGAACGGTGTGATGATTTTTATGCCGTTATTTTGGACTGGAAAATGCCGGATATGGATGGTTTGGAGACTGTCCGCGTTATTCGGAGACGTGTAGGGGCCAAGGTGCCGATCATCATTATTTCAGCATATGATTATTCCAATATCGAAAAAGAATTTATTGATGCAGGGGCCGATGCTTTTATCAGCAAGCCGTTATTCAAATCTAAAATGCTGCATGTCCTGCAGCTGTTTTGTGATACCTGTAAAGATACTTGTGACGGCGAGGCTGTTCCGGAGCTGCATAAGGAACTGGCAGGGAAAAGGGTGCTGCTGGTTGAGGATAACGAGTTGAACCGTGAGATTGCTGTCGAGCTGCTGGAAATGCAGGGGTTGCAGGTTGAGTCGGCCGAGAATGGCAAGTCGGCAGTGGAGCTGTTTGTAAGATCGGCACCGGGGTATTATGATGTGGTGCTGATGGATATTCAGATGCCGGTCATGGACGGCTACGAGGCTACAGCTGCGATTCGTGCTCTGCCACGTCAGGATGCGGTCAGGATACCTATTCTGGCGTTGACGGCAAACGCATTTGTTACTGATGTCGGCAAGGCGAAAAATGCCGGTATGAACGACCATATCACGAAACCGATCAATTTGGAGGTCTTGTTTGCTACCCTGTATAAATGGCTGGTGTAGCGGTGATCAGCAGCCAGGGAGGACCGTTGTAAAGGTTATGGCAGTGAGAAATGAAAAGACCGTTCAGGTTTAACCTGAACGGTCTTTTATTTATGCTGGATCAGTCGTTTAAAAGCTGCGCTTTCAAACGGTGGTATTCGCGCGGGAAGTAAGGTGTGAGCTGTGCTTCGCGGTGGTCGTAGCCATAAGCGCGCCGGGTGATGCTGACAATGGGAGGCGCCTGGATACGTTTGGCAACTGCCAGTGTGTGCATCAGTTTCCACCAGTGTTCCAGATCGGCGATAAAACTGCGTGCGTCCGGGAAGGCTTCGCTGATGATGTCTGCTTCACAGCCGAGATGTTCCGCCAGTGTCCCTTCGCTGTACCAGAGCAGGATCTCGGCAGGCGATGTTTTGCGCCACTGTTCGAGAAAGCTGCGGAACAGTTTATCGTGATAGGGATAGACCAGCGGGTCGCCGCCGGTGCCTACTGTCTGTTCGGAGGAAAGCTCGGCGCTGGGACGGATCGTGAAGATCGCTTCCGGCAGTACCTGACGCTGAAATACTTTGTCGTTCAGGTAGCGTCCCAGTTCGTAAACATGGTGCTTCCACAGGTCGCCGATAGGTGCCAGCGCGCCGCAGATGTCGCCGTAAAAGGTGGCGTAGCCGACGGTGAGCTCGGTTTTATTGGAGTTGCAGGAGAAGGCGCCGCCAAAGGCAGCAGCCAGGCCTGCTACGACGCGGGAGCCGCGGTCGCGTGATTGAATATTTTCGTAAATCAGCGGCGAGATTGTAAGTTGAAAATCTCGGTGCTGATGATAACTGTGGATAGGTGTCTGTGTAAGCTGTTCGCTGGTATGCAGGCAGCTTTCGGTGATAGGGATAACGGTATAGTTGGCCCCCAGTGACTGAGCTGTCTGTTCGGCGATCGTCTGTGTCATGGGCGAGTTGTAGCGGCTGGGCATATTGACCAGCAGAACGTTGTCAGGACCCAGGATGTCGACAAACAGGGCGGCGGTGACGGCACTGTCGATGCCGCCGGAAAGTCCGATGGTCATTTTGCCGATGCCTGCCTGTTCAAGGAAACGCTGGCAGCCATAGCGGAGGCTATGATAAACCTCATCGATCTCACTGCGGGGATCAGAGGTGATGCCGCTGGTGTCGATAGCTTTGGCTTTGCTGTCCCAGCCGGCGCAGAGCGTTGCTTCTGCATACATGGGCGCATCGGTGAGCAGCCAGCCGTCGGAGCCGTAAACACAGCTGCAGCCGTCAAAGGTGAAGATGTTTTTGCCGTTGTTCTGGATACCTACATTATTGCAGTAGATGAGCGGGATGCCGGCTTTTTGCGCGGCACTGCCGAAAAGCCGGTGCCGTTTGCTGTTTTTGTTGATGCTGAAGGGGGAGCAGGAGATGTTGCATAAAAGTTCGGCGCCATGCTGCGCCAGCAGCTGAGGCACATCTAAAAAGTAGTTTTCGGTCCAGCCGTCTTCGCACAGCATCAGGCCCAGTTTGACGGTTTCGCCGTGGGCGGTGACAGTGAGCGGCTGGTGCAGCCCGGCAACCTGTTTATCCAGTTCCAGAGCCAGCTGCCGTAAGCCGTAAAAATGACGGTTGTCATCAAATTCGCGGTAGTTGGGCAGGGCATTTTTTACGATAAAATCATAGGGCAGGGTGCCGTTAGTCAGCAGCCTGCCGTGCTGCGCGGCAAAGGCGGCGTTGTATTTGCGGGCGCGTCCGTCTTCATTGCGTTTGCTGTTATCGACGGCGATATTGCCGAAGATTACGCACAGCTCGCCGCAGTTTTCCGTAGCGGCGATGATCTCGTCGCCGTAAGCGGCGCAGTCTTCGATGAAGGCTGTTTGCTCCCACAGGTCGCCTAAAAAGTAGCCCGGTACTGCCAGCTCTGGCAGCAGCAGGATGTCGATGCCGTTTTGGCAGGCCATATCCATATGGTGCAGGATCTTTTTAGTGTTGAGGTCCGGTCGCCCGGCAATGATTTCTATTTGCCCGCAGGCTATTTTAAGTGCCACAGTACACCTCTTTTAAAGTTTGCTGAAAGCTTTTTGTATTTGCGTTTAAAAACCTATGATGTTATTATAGCAGAAGGAAGGCGGTTATGCCACTTCCAGAGGAGGCAGGAAGTTATGAAACAGAAAAAAACCAATGCGGCGCGCAGTTTGTCGTTCAGCATGTTGTATTTGATCAGCAGTTCGTTGTTGTCACGACTGATGCGGTACATGTTGGGCGTGTAGAAAAAGAACGAAAAAAGCACGTTTACGATCGAAGCGAGGATGAATCCGATCAGCACTTTTCGCAAAGCCCGGTAGAATTTGATCCGAAAAGGGATGGTGATGACCTCGTAAGTGAGGGTCTGCGGGTTGAATTTATAGCGTTTTTTTGCCATCGGATCATTTTATGTGCGCTGGGCACAACAAAATTAGACGAATTTATGTAATTTTACAACCTCTTTTGTGATTGCATTATTAACGCTCCCCAATCGAAGGATAGTATACCTCAATTATGGATTCGAATCAAATCAGAACGACATTTCTCGAATTTTTCAAGGGCAAGGAACACCTGATCGTGCCGTC
>ENA-UERC01001290-UERC01001290.1-human-gut-metagenome-genome-assembly--contig:-NODE-1290-length-15065-cov-7.579530_pt1 | contig 15065 bp, 7 predicted proteins | sample MGYA00242955_ERZ507955 | MGnify/ENA primary metagenome ERZ507955 (study PRJEB26167, sample SAMN06115394) | human gut metagenome | host: Homo sapiens | place: China:Hubei | collected 2016-04-27 | study... | reverse complement strand
TGCTTATCTTCTGCAAAGATAAGCAGAAAACTTGAAACTACCAAAGGTTTTTGGATTTTTCGACATGAACTACAGTTTTTTTAACGTGAACGATGATTTTTTATGTTTCATCATTTTTCACAGCCTACTGCAACTGTGAAAAACCCACGGCTTACAAAGTTAACGGTCTTTGTATCGGAATCATAATAAGATCCCGGTATCTTAACTGCTGCACCGTATTTATCAATTTTATATGCAAAAATCTTTTTGTCTTTTTCCTTTTTCGAAGCATTATAGGAAACAGCGACCCTGATCCGTCCCTTTTTCAGGACAGACGACTGCTTTTTCTTTATTCCTGTGACGGAAAAATCATAAACCGGACGTTTTCCAATAATTTTCCCTGCCCTGGCAGAAAGATTTTTCTTGTCAGCCTGTTTCATTTTGATAACCACAGCTGTATTCATTTCTTTCTTTAATTCTTTTAATGCCTTCGAATCAAAGGTAAGATTTACATTACCACCATTGACCTTCCATTCTTTTACATTCTTTTTGACAAGTAAATTTACCGCCTGCTTATCCATTTCAAGATGCAGATTCTTCCAATTTTTGGCTTTTCCCGTATCAAAAGTTATTTCAACAGACAGATCTTTTATCCTGCCACCCTGTTCTTTTTCTGCCTTTGTAATTTCTTTTTTCAAAACTGCTGCAATATTCTTCACTTTGACAGTATTATTTTTAACTGCAGATTTTACTTTGACATTAAGATTCTTAACAGAAACGGGCGTGTCTTCTGCGGATGGCGGTGTCACATTCCCTGGTTCTTCTTTTGCATGATCCGGTGCCGGTAATGTGCCGGAATCCGGTGAAACATTGCCAGATGATCCGTCCGTGCTTCCACCGGCATTTTCACCGGAGCCTCCGCCGGAGCTGCCTCCGGAACTTCCGCCAGAACCTCCACTTGATCCGCCTCCGGATATTCCGCCGGAACTTCCACCAGAACCGCCCCCGGTCTGGGAATGATCCGCCGTTACACGAACCTGACAATCTGCCTTACTTCCTGTATAGTTGCCATTCCCATTATAACATGCGGTGAACGTATATGTTTTCGTTTCATTCGGAAGTGTTGCAATCCAATGATCCGTTCCCTTTTCTTCGAGTGTAATTCCGGAAACATCACAGGTTACTTTTATCCCGGCATCTTCCGGAATCCCCTGTCTGCAAAGCTGTAATTCTACTGTCCCCGCACCTTTAAGCGTATCGGTTTTTGCGGTCAGCTGCATGTTGGTGGAAGCCTTTTCGATTTCCAGGACAGCCTCCCCGTATGTTGGAATAAAAGATGCCTTTTCCGCTTTAAAATAAATCTTATACTGGCCTGCTTCTGTGTAAAACGGCATCTCCGTTTGTGTATACGATCCGTTTTCTGTCAAACTGTAACGGATTTGTACACCATCTTCCTGTTTGATATCAAATGTATGGGGTTTTCCATCATAAGTTACACGGACAGGTACGGTTTGTATTTCCAGCCTCTCACTGTTTTTCCGGTAATAATAAGTGATCTCCCGGTGATCCTCTGTGATGTTTATTTCTCCCTGATTTGCACTGTTTCCTACACATGTATATCCATATAAATCCGGACTTCTTAACGTATACGCAGAATTCTTTGGTACATATACTGTCGCAGGTGCCGTATCAGGCACTGTTGTTTCGGTCCCGTCTTCGTTTTGCAGCATATAACGAATCGTTACGGTACTCCACTCCTGCCCTGCCGTCTGATTGTCAGCCAGAATTTTCCCGGTATCCTCATCTATGATCTTTCCTTCCAGTCTGTCCCCGGAAACCAGACCAGTTACCGCAGGAAGCGTGACAGAAAGGGACTCTCTGGCAGCATCCGGATCATACCAGTTACTGTGTGGAGGAACGGTATATGTTTCTTCTTTTTCATATTTGACCGTATTGTCTGCTCCAATAATACGGAAAGTAATCTTCAAATGCTGTTTGGCATCCACTATATTTTGTACGATTGTACGGAATTCCAGATCCTTTCCATTTGCTTTTGTGATATTTGTCTCATCGATCCGGTATTGGTCACTATCCCTGTCAAGTGTTCCTGTCCTGCTATGCGGAATTGTAATTTCAGGATCGCACACATAAACAGATGCCTGCCTGCTGACATAATCACGGTTATTTAATCTCCGCGCCAGTTCCATCTTACACACTTCACAGAACGGATTCCCAAGATCCCTCATCATGCAGACGCGGCTCGGCGCAAATACCGTTTCTGTTCCTGCTACCGTTATTCCGATTCCACGGAACCCAAGCATCTTATGCCATTTAATCTTATCCGGATCCGATGTGTCGGAAATATTTTCTCCCTGCATCTTTTTATCATATTCATCGCCTAATCTTCCGATGCTGTGGGAAATTTCATGGGTCATGACATCCCCCTGCTCATTCTCACCCGAATTTGACGAAAAAGAAAAGAGTGCATTGGAAGAAGAACCAATATTCGCAGTCGTATTACAAATGATATGGATGGTTCCAACGGCTGCGCCGGTATCCAGATATCTGCTCTCCAGCTCTGTCCTCAGTGACTTGGCTTTATCTTCCCCGTCCTTTGAAAAATAGCAGGATTTTCCGAATGCCTGCACATGAAAATATGTGTCCGGGTTCGACTCCCCATACATCACGCCCACACCGGTTTCAGTGGATACCGTCTGTACTGCATAAATATTGATCCTGTCGGAATACTCTTTATAAGGGGACCACTTTAGCAGCCCCTGTGCTTTTGCCGTTGCATCCTTTAAAAATTGTTCCTGTTGTTCCTGGGTATAGCCCTCACCCATGATAACAATCACAAAATTTTCCTTATCATCACCTGTCTTGTGAATGGTATAAACGGAAGCTGCCGCCGTCTGGTCTGCCATCACAGGATATGGAAACACCAGGGAGAGCAATAACATCAGGCTAAGTACGATTGCCCCAAACCGTTTTCCATCCTTCTTTTTTACATTCATCATATCATCCTCCGTACTTTACATGACCGGAAATACTGGTGCTTTCCCTCTTCTTCCCACAGACAAACTCCCGGGAAACCATCTGCCGTAAGGCTTCTTAAAGCACGATTACCGCAGCATCAAACCCCTCTACCTTTCCATCAAAGGTGTTTTCGGTAAGCAGATTGTACTTCTCGGTGTACTCATTAAATTTTTTTGCACTGCTGCTGCAGTTGAAAATCATGGCAATGGTCTCTTCACCATTTTTTCTGATCAGGACAACTGTCCCTTCCTCATCTTCCGTAACGATCCCAGCCAGTTCGCCTTCTACAATGCATGCATGGCTTTTCCGGACCTGAATCAGCCGCTTGTACCATTCATACATCTCTTTGTCCTGGTATTCTTCGTCCCAGTACATGCCCCGTCTGCAGTCCGGATCGTTAGCTCCCGGCATCGCGTACTCATCTCCATAATAAATCATAGGCATTCCCGGCAGTAACAACTGAAAAGCGGCTGCCAGATGCTGCTTTTTCTTATTGTCGTTACACAGATGTAAAAATCTTGCAGTATCATGGCTGTCGATCAGATTCCACATAAGGGGATAGCAGTTTTTGTGTAAGCGTCCCTTCAAATATCCAAGATTTTGTACGAACTGGCTGACCGTAATCTTTTCGTCTGCAAGCAGATCAATCAGGTTCAGGTAAAATGGATAATTCATGACTGTATCCCATTCATCCCCCTCAAGGAAATCTCCTGCATAATGCCAGATTTCCCCAATGATCAGCAGATCTTTCTTTACTGCCTTGACTGCCTTTCTGAAATTCTTCCAGAAGAAATGGCTGATTTCGTCCCCTACATCCAGTCTCCATCCGTCAATATCGCATTCCTTAATCCAGTAGCATGCAACATCCGTAATGTATTTTTCAACTTCAGGATTTTTCAGGTTTAACTTTGGCATTCCGCCATAATAACCAAAACATTTGAAGTTTGGGATCTCTCCCCATTCGCTTTTAAGCGGGAATCCATCAATAAAATACCAGTCCCGGTATTTGGATTTTTCACCATTTTCCAGGATATCCGCAAACGCAAAAAATTCTCTTCCCGTATGATTGTATACCGCATCCAGGACTACCTTCATACCACGCTCATGCGCTTTTTGTACCAGCTCTTTGAGATCCTCTGTTGTTCCAAAAGACGGGTCTATCTGGTAGTAATCCGTGGTATCATACTTATGGCACGAATTTGATTGAAAGATAGGTGTCATATACAGCACATCGATTCCCAGATTCTGAATATCATCCATATGTTCGATGATTCCCCTGAGATTTCCATGCAGATCATCCATAGGCGTAATCGGTGCTTTATACCACAGTTCTTTGTCTACCGGCTCCGTTGCTGCAAAACGGGATGGGAAAATCTGATACACGACCTTGTTTGCTGCCCACTCCGGCACCTCAAACATCTCTTCCTCCCGGAGGTTCTGCGGACAGTCAAACATTCTGTCCCTGTTTGTAATGCATTCCTTATCAAACTCATAATTTCCATAATATACCTTTTCTCCCTGCGTGTCCGTAAATTCGAAAAAGTAACGCAGACAGATCAAATGCATCTTTATCTGTGCTTCATAATAATCATGAAACTGTGAAACAGCAACCTTCTTCATCGGAACTGTCTTTCTGGTATCCTTACGCTCCATAGGTATATACTTGTCCTCATAGTGAAGGATTACCTCCTTCATATCATCCTTTTTTACCTGCACGCGTATCACGAATAAATCCTTATCAACCGCATAGCTAAACCTTTTATCCATATCATGAAAAATTGCTGAATATTCCATAAAATTTCCCCTTTACACTTGTTGTTTTCCTGTATTTTAACTTACTTTTTTCAACAATTCTATCACTATATCCACGATATTTTTAACTTTTTCTACTTTTATGCTTTTTTGCGATGATATTACTGTTCATATATTTTAAAAATGTGCATTATCAGTTTAAAACCAATAACGCACATTTCCTCATTGCATCCTTTTCCCGGATTTATATATGTCACGAGTCAAATTATAGTTCCTGCCTGCGACAAATTTATATGTAAATTCATCATCAATAATTTTTTGCACCGTTTTTAATTTCTATTTTCTGCAACTTTGAATTTCCGGATCATTTCACGCAGATTTTCCGCTTCACTGCTCATCTCCTGACTGGCTGCTGCACATTCTTCGGATGTTGCCGAATTCGTCTGTACGACATCATTGATCTGTTCAATTCCATCATTAATCTGTTGGATTTCTGTTGTCTGTGTCTCTAACGTTTCTGCAATATTTGTGACTTCTTTTGTAATGATCTGGGAATTCTCAGCGACCTCCTGCAATTGTGATGCCGTCTGCCCTGCAATCACCATACCCTTTTCCACGGCTTTCACAGAGGTTTCAATCAATGTTGCTGATTCCTTTGCTGCCTGGGCACTCTGGTCTGCCAGCACATTTACCTGATTCGCTACAACCGCAAATCCCTTTCCTGCCTCCCCTGCTCTTGCAGCCTCAATGGAAGCATTCAATGCAAGCAGATTCGTCTGGGACGCAATTTCATTGATTGTTGCAATGATCTTGTCAATCTCTTTTGATGCCCCATTGATCTCATTCATGGAATCAACCATATCCCTCATTTTACCATTGCTTTCCAGAATGGCAGTTCCAAGTTCATCTACTCTTCCACTGATTTGTTTTGCGGATTGTGAATTTTTTCCTACCTGTTCAGAAACACCTGCGACTGTTGCGGTCAGTTCTTCTACAACTGCTGCCTGATTTGTTGCTCCATCCGCAAGGTCATTGGAACTTGATGCTACCTGATCTGCGGCACCCGAAACTTCATCTGAAACATGTTGGATTCCCTTTATTGTCTCTGCCATGCTTTCTTCAAACAACATAAAGGAGTTTAGAATTCCAACGAAATCCCCTTTCCACTCTACTTCCGGCTGCACATCAAAATTTCCTTCTGCAAACATCTTCATTGCACGTCCAATATCATCTACATAGCTTCCCAGAATGCGGATGGATTTGCGCATATTGTGTGCCAGTCTTCCAATCTCATCATCTGAACGGTAGTCCAGCGTGCTGTGCAGGTTTCCATCTGTTAATTCCTGTGCAACGGCTTCCACTTCACGTAATGGTACTAAAATTGACTCAAGTACTTTTTTGCCTGTTTTTATTGTCAGTTTCCATGCCAAAACCAGACAAATAATAATACACACAATTCCTGCCACTGCAAAAATAACCGTAATTCTGACTGCCTGGCTGCTTACCTCATCGGTCATTTCATCTAATCTTGTTGCAATTTTTACGGCTTTATTTAATGCCGGGGTACAATCATTCAGAATGGAATCAACTGCCTTATCCTTGTCACCGCTTTTGATTTCTTTCATGATGGAATAACCAATGTTTCCCCAGTCTGTAAGGGCAGATGCGTATTCTTCATAATCCGCATCCGGAACAACTCCGGATTTCTTTAAATTTTTCAGTTGGGTATTAACTTCTGCAAGCAGTCTTTCTACCGTCTGCTCATAACCGTCATAAGAGGATGCATCATTTTCTAGTGCCATTTCCCTGATATTTCTCGCTGCTGCATTAACATTTATCCTGCAGGTTTTCACCGCCCGGTCTGCAACAGTAACATTTTGTACATAATGCATCGTATTGGCAAATAGCATACCTATAACCACAATAGAAAACAGACCTGAGACTAACATCATAATAATGACTTTTCTGTAGCCATAGTTTATCCTTTCCTTCAGATGCAAATTTTCCAAGTTCTTTTTCATCATATTTTTCTTTGACGGCATAGTTTGCTATTTCCTTTCTCCATTATTCGACTCTTATATATCAAATTTTTTTCTCAAAGTCAATAAATTTCAGGAACAATTTTTTTATTCTATTTTTCACATAAAATGTTGTACCCCCCCCCGAAAAATACAGCACTTTTACCAATTTTTTCTACAGTTACCTCTCCGATCGAACATGATGTAATCTGGAATGTCGTGCCGGTGTTTCCTCGTAAGAGTCATACTAGTACATAACTGAAAATACTATTGTCTGAAACACCCTCTGTTTTCATATATGGCATCAGGTTCTTCCAAAACATTCTCTAATTGTCTTTGAAATATCTGAATCAATAAAACCTTTATGTGCCATGTCATCAAGAATATCACATGTTTTTTCATGGGACAATCCCTCTTTATAAGGTCTGTCTTCCGTAAGAGCCTGATAAATATCAACACATGCCATCATACGTTCCTGCTCATTTAATTCATCAGCGGTTTTTCCAAAAGGATACCCTTTTCCATTTAATTTTTCATGATGGAAAGCCGCCCAATCTCGTATTTCTTCAAAATCATTAACCTCCGATAATATAAGGTATGTATAACCAGCATGATTTTTCATTGTAGAAAATTCATCATCCGTAAGCTTATCCGGTTTTTCCAGAATTTCATTGCCTACCGCCATTTTTCCTATATCATGCAGTGCACCAGCCAAATACATTTTCTGTACCGTGATTGAATCATATCCCATATATTTGGCAAGCAGGGAGGCTTTTTCAGCTACTCCTATAGAATGCCTGCTTGTAAAAGAAGATTTATAATCTACAATCTTTGCAAAGAAATCCGCAACATTTTTACACATTTCCCAATCAAAAACCATTTTTTCTCTTGGAATAATTTCCCATAGCTTCGTTTCAAAAGAATCATCACTTAAACACATATAGGATTCTTTTGTGAATACATGAAGAAAAGCATTAACACATTCTGAATCAAATAGACTATCCTTTTTTTGGGAAAGATACTGACATATAAAATTCCATCTATTATCATCAGATTTAATACTATTTCCTATGATATCAACGGTATCTGCAAGATGAATAATTCTTGCAGGCAATGGGGTTTCATTCCACTTTTTTTGAAAAGGACCAGTTCCATCGGCATGTTCATGATGATACAAAATCACATTTGAGACATCTGTTTTAAAAGGAAGTTTAGTAATATTTTTTTCACCATAAATACAATGAAGATTCGTTTTTCTTACGGACAAATCTTTTTTGATGTCAATAACATAATTCCTTTCCAGCTCTTCCGTAATATATTGTGTCAAAGCATTATCATGCAGTAAGGCACACATAGCTAAATCTTGTAACGCATCACCTTGAATTGCCAGATATTCAGCCATGCATACACTTATATAAGCCACTCTTTTTCCATGCTTGTTTTTGATTTTTACCAACTCTGCTTCTATACAGTCCAAAGCATAGGAACAGGCTCCTGCAAGTCCGACAATATCTATTCTTAGTTCTTCTTTCATGAATATAATCCTTCCATAGCATATGTATGCTTCTGTATTTCATTTGTTGTTTCTCATTCTGATAAGACCATAAAATAAGGCAGCCCCACATAGCTGAGTCTGCCTTACTCTCTTTATTTAACGTTGATGCCACTGGCATATTGCTGCAGAAACTGTTCTTTTCCGCATGGTCTTCCAAAATAATATCCCTGCAGATAATCAACCTTCATTTCTTTCATTTTCAGAAGCCATTCTTTTTCCTCGATGCCTTCTGCGCATATCCTGACGTTAATACAATGTACCATGGGGATGATATTTTTATATAATTCATAATCCCTGTCACTGTTCATCGCCTTGGCAGTAAAATCCCTATCCATTTTCACGTAACTTGGATTCATATCACGAATACAATGAAGATTCGAATATCCTGTTCCAAAATCATCGATCACAAAGGGAATCCCGTTCTTGTCCAGAGTTTTACGGAATTTACAGAACGAAGGTGTCATATCCATAAATCCGCTTTCTGTCATTTCAACACATAAGCATTCCGGCTGTAATGAATATTTTTGAATTGCATCCAGAATATCCCGCTCCACATTGCCTTGCAGGATCTGAACATAGGATACATTTACATTCATCCGGAAGTCAGGAATATATTTCTGCATTTCACAGCACATTGCTGCAGCTTCGTTCAAAATATATCTTCCAGCGGGAATGATCAATCCGGTCTCTTCCAATAATGGGATAAACTCCATCGGTGAAACAAACTCCCGCCTTTCTTCTGTTATCATGGAAAAACGCATCAGTGCCTCTGCTCCAATGATCTGTTCGGACTGACAGTCCACGATCGGCTGGTAATATACTTCAAAGCCATCATAATGGTTCACAATAGCATTACGAAGTGTTGCTATGATTCTTCCTTTTCGTAAAAAGACCTCATAGTCATCCTGGTCAAAAATATAGAATCCATTTTTACCCATGCTTTTTGCCTGTTTCAAGGCAAATTCAAACTTTTTGCGGCATTCTTCGGTTCCCTCACAAAATGTTGCTGCATCTATAACACCAATAGAAATAGAAAATATAGCTTCATAATTTTCGGCTACTATGAAATTACGAAGTTTATCTGTAATCTTTTCTTTCAGTGCCACAGCGTCTTCTGCGGAGGAAGCTTCCAGATCCACGATCACATACTGATCCGCTACCAGATGGTAAATTCTCTGCTTGTCTGAAAGGCATTCCTTCATACAGCCGGCTACGCTTCTCAGGATATAATTACCATAATCAGCTCCCCTGGAGCTATTGATCGCTCCAAAATCATCAATTCCTACATGCATAAAAAATCCCTTGGTAATGGGTTCTTTTTGTCCACGCAGGTAAGCAAGGAATTCCGGACCGCCAAGCAGTCCTGTGACATTATCGGCTCTTCTCTTGTTGCCAATCTCATTCAGACACCCGACCAGATACTCTGCCTTTCCCTGCTGATCAATGATCACGATACCACGGCTGTTAATCCAGACCGGCATACCTTCTTTATCAAGCCACCTGTAATGAAGATTATGTACATTTTCTCTTCCTTCGCATATATCCGCAAGATGCTTTGCAAGCATCCTGCGGTCTTCCTCATATACTACCTTCATAACTTCATTTGCAGCATCTGTCAGAACATTTTTCGACATATTAAACCGTTCCACAGCTGACTGTGAAATCTCAAAGGTATCATTCTGCAGATCAAATATATACAGGTAATCATCCATACAATCTTTAATGATCTCAAATAAGATTTCTCCTGTCTGCTCTCCAAACACTTTAAATATATCATCAATCACAACAAGAACCTTCCTTCCGACAGCTTCACTCTATTCCTGCCATTTTCTAGAATAGCTTAAAGATATTCACGCGGTCATGCATCTTGGCTGCTCCCTCTGCCAGATTAATACTGATCGCGGTATTCTCTTCTGAGGATGCGGCATTGCCCTGTACCACGCCGGACAGCTGTTCAATTCCCTGACCGATCTGCTCCAAGGACTCTGCCTGGGAGTTGGCTTTCTCCATGGTGTTCTCTGCAAGCTCTGCAAAGGACTCCATATCTGTAATGATCTGATTGAATGCGTCTGCTGTTGTTCTTGTAATCGTATTGCCCTTTTCGATTTCCACTAAGGTCTTATCGATCAGATCTCTTGTATTTACAGCAGATTTTGCACTATCTGCTGCCAGCTTGCCGATCTGATCTGCAACCACCGCAAAGCCTTTTCCTGCTTCTCCTGCTCTGGCAGCTTCAATGGAAGCATTCAGGGATAACAGGTTGGTCTGGGATGCAATATCCTCGATATCTGTGATAATATTACCGATCTCCTTGGAGATTTCTGTAATGTGCTCCATTTCCGTGAGCAGCTCGTTCATCTTTTCTTTTTCTTCGTTCGCTTTGTTTGCAGAGGCTTTTACACGTGCCGATGCGTTCTGTGTTTCTTTCGCTGTATCTTCAGCCATATCCACAACCGTGTCAATGGTGGCATTCAGTTCCTCGATGACTCCTGCCTGCTCTGTTGCACCATCCGCCAGGGATTTTGATGCATTTTCCACCTCGGATGAATTCGATGATACCTGTTCTGCCAGATTGCTGATCTCGGTCAGGGTACTGTTAAACCGTTTCAGAATATACAGCAGTGATGTCTTCAATTCCGAGAAATCGCCCAGGAAATCTGTAATATCATCACCATTTCTGGTCAGGTCACCCTGCGCGATTGCCTTTACCTCCACAGAGATCTCGCTGACATAATCTGCCAGAATACCCATGGCTTCTTTCAGATTCCTGATGGTATCGCCAAGCTCATCCTCAGACTCATAGGTAAGCATTTCTACATTAGACAGTTCGCCCTTACGCAGGCTGGCAACTGCTGCATCTATCTGTTTTACCGGCTCGGTAATGGAATTGGTAATGATCTTTCCGATCAGTGTCGTCACTACAGCAATCGCAAGACCCGCTGCCACGATCACAATAAATATGATTACAGTGCATACATTAGCCATGGTCTTTGCCTGATCTAATTCTACCTGGAACTTGTCACATAATATAGTTAATTTCTTAGAAAATGACTTATAGTCTTCATACACCTCTCCGGTCATCAGTTTCGATGCTTCCTGCTGTTTACCCTCACGGCTCAACTGCAGGATTTCATCTGAAGCACCCCTGTATTTTTCCCATGCAGCGTTTGCTACTTCGTAATCGTCCTGTCCTTTTTGAGCTTTGCTGTTTGCAGACATGATTGCCTCCAGCTTCGCATCGGTATCCTGGATCTGACTCTCCAGCTTCTTGATTTCTTCTTCGCAGGAGTTCATGACTGCTGCATCTGATTCTACCAGATGCTGATACTGTTTGATTCTGTATTTCGCAGTCATTGTCTCTAAATCCTGCAGATATTCCAATGACGGAGACCAGACCTTCGTGATCTTCTCTATATTTGAACGGATCACTACTGTCGAGATCAGTGCCACCAACACTAAAAATAATGTCATAACAAGCACTGTCATTTGATATACTTTTAATTTTCCTTCAACCTTTAAGTTAGCTATACGCTTTTTGATCTTTTCCATAATAGTTTTCTCTTCCTTTGTAAATTATTGACTCAAACTTCGCGCATTAAAATGTGCACAACTAAAATTTAAAGACTATGAAGAAAAGTCTGTAAATAATAATCTTCTATGATAATGATTGAGCTGGAAGCGCTAAATTGATGCTTCCAGCTCTTACTATATATATACGACATGATTTCGGGCATGTCAAGAGCAGACGTCAAAAACGTCCTTCTCATCATGCATACAGATTCAGTGTTTTGAAATTTAGATTCTTTTTTTTCTGGATGTTTCTGTGATATACTTATACGCGGTCGTATCAGACCGGAAAGGAAATATTATGTTACAAAAATTATATGTTTTTTTCAGGAAAGAAACCGTTTTGTCAATTGCAGTGATCCTGGCGCTTCTTTCTATGTTCTGGGTCAGACCGGATAAGGCTTATTTTACTTATATCGATTTCAGGACTCTCGGGCTCCTCTTCTGTTTGATGGCAATTGTAGCTGGTTTGAAGGCTGTTGGTGTTTTTGATATACTTGCCAAAAAATTGCTGATGGGAACATCGGGAATTGTGGGTGTGATCAGGCTGTTGGTACTCTTATGTTTCTTCCTGTCAATGGTGATCACCAATGATGTGGCATTGATTACTTTTGTTCCTCTTGCACTGATCATTGTGCATAAACTGCCAAAGGAACTGGGCAATTACTGGCTTCTTAAGATAGTAGCCATGCAGACAATCGCTGCTAATCTCGGAAGCATGCTCACACCAATCGGAAATCCGCAGAACCTTTATCTATATGCCAGAGCAGGGATGTCCGCGGCAGAATTAATAACCCTGATGCTTCCCTATTCCGCCACAGCACTTATCCTTCTTCTGATATGGATACAGGTAGCCGCTGCCAAAGCACCTCACGTATGCGGCTCCGAAAAAGATAAAACTCTTTTGGGATTCTCTGACAGAAAAGAACTTAACATGGAATACCTGGCCGCTTACCTGATCTTATTTACAATCTGCCTGCTCACTGTTGCACGTATCATTCCATACCAGATTCCTCTTGTATTGGTTCTTATGTATATGCTGCTAAGAAACAGGGAAAATATAAGCAGGGTGGATTACTCCCTGCTTGCCACCTTTATCGCATTATTTATTTTTATCGGCAACCTTGGAAGGATTCCGCAATTCAGCAGTTTTCTGGAAAGAATCATGGCAGGAAGGGAAACACTTACTGCTGTTCTTGCCAGTCAGATTATGAGCAATGTTCCCGCTGCGCTTCTTTTATCCGGCTTTACAGATAATTACCGGGCTTTAATTGTCGGAACCAATATTGGAGGTCTCGGCACTCTGATTGCATCCATGGCAAGCCTGATAAGTTTCAAATATATTGCAAAAGAAAACAGGAATCTGAGAGGGAAGTATTTGGGAATATTCACAGCCTCCAATATTATATTCATGATATTCATGTTAATATTGTATTTTTTCCTTAGATAAATGTTTTCCTAGAATCATAAAAGCTATGGCGATTCTTTCTTCGCAAAAAATTCTCCGCGGCACTCTCCCATCCTGGAAGAAAAGCCGCGGAGAAATAAATATATTTTCGGTGCCAATACAAAGTATAATGGCGATAACCTCTAAAACGCTTCGCACTTCTTCAATCGCAGAACACTGACAGAATATGGCGGTGCCTTGTATACGAACTCTGAGGAAGCGCCATGCATATTCACGGTAATATTCTTCACCTTCTCCGGCTCTTCAAAGCTGTTTTCATCCCCCTTTTCACCGCTAAGAAGTGTTACGGTATAGTCGCCCTGTACCTGACAGTCCAGTGTAATGGAAACCGGATCCACATCTCCTGCAAAATTAACCGCCTTAATAATGATTTCGTCCTTGGTGTCAGTTACTACCGAAACAAAAGCAGGTCCGTAGGGAATCGAAATTTCCTTCTGAAGCTCACCATCAACATACAGGCGAATCTGTTTTCCGTCCGTTTCATATCCAAAGCGGTGATATTCTCCCGGTTTTACTGAAATAGCAAAGTCCTCAGTCAGCTTGTTGTCATGCATATAGCCAAACTCTTCCAGTGAACATTGTCCTCCATTAACCTTCCAAAGGAACGGACGCACCATAGCTGCATCCCATTCTTTTTCCACTCCGGCCGTAATCACGAGCTGCTCCTCATAATAGGAACGAACCACCCTGGCACTGAATATACCCAACTCGAAGTAAGCATTTTCCTCAACAAAAATATCGGTCTCAAATCTTCCATAAGTCTGGTCTTCTTCTCCAAATACCACAAAGCTCTTGGTCTCATCAGCCCATTCCAGAATACTGTGAAATTCCTTTTTCTGCTCCTCATCCGGAAGCTGAAGCAGGCAGCCATCCTCTGTATCCTGCACATGTCCCATTAATTCATGAGTAATCTTTGCTTCTTCTCCATTCCAAATGGGATTTCTGAAGCGAAGTTCCTTATTGGATTTTAAAGATGCCATTCCGGTTCTCGGACGATAAACACGTCCTCCCTCATCTTCGGATCGCACCACATATTCTCCGCGATTTTGACCGAACATTTTCCAGACATAATAAGTAGGAATTCCAAGGCTCTGATGATTATTGAAACGAATCAGATTAGGATACCACGCTCTGTAATTTACATTTTCAAATAATGGAGCATAAGAGGCCAATGTTACGATATCCTGATTTTTCTCAATACCCATAAGGAAAGCCGCTTCTCCCAAAGCCGCATACAACCGTCCCATATAGTTGCCTTCGTTTACAGCCACCTCTCCTACAAAGATTTTTGGTCCCTTACGATCGTAGTCATCATAATAATTTACACGTTCTGCAAAGAACTCTGTTGTATTGTAAAAATGTTCATCCACGCACTCGGCAGGACAACCATTTTTCTCTACATGCTCATTGGCTATGGTTTTAATCTGGGGATACAGTTCCTTTACCTTCTTATAAATCATGTTGTATCGCTTTTCATAATCCGGACCCCAGTTTTCATTACCAATTTCCAGATAGGTCATTTTAAAGGGTTCCGGATGCCCCATAGAAGCACGAAGCCTTCCCCATTTGCTTTCCTTAGAGCCGATAGCATATTCAATGGCATCCAGTGTATCTGGTGCTAGAATATAAATAGTACAAGCCAAAATGAGAAATTCCAAATACATATTAACATGGTACAATAGAGACATGC